>ERZ887849.356-NODE-356-length-49529-cov-12.586692_pt1 | contig 49529 bp, 40 predicted proteins | sample MGYA00521267_ERZ887849 | MGnify/ENA primary metagenome ERZ887849 (study PRJEB32303, sample SAMEA104408601) | aquatic metagenome | biome: Brackish water; feature: Pelagic; material: water | place: Baltic Sea | collected 2014-06-06T16:11:00 | depth 2,863 m ... | reverse complement strand
TCGAAAAATATGCTGGCGTCCAATAAGTCTTGGGGTGAGCCCGCTTCAATCCAGCCAGCGCAGCGTTTGATCCAGTCAGTTTGCCGGCGGCAATATTTGGGGTTGCTGGCCATGACGTTGCCTTTGCACAACGGAAAGCCGCATTGATCCAACCCTTCATTAACCTGACGGGCAAAGTGTAAATAATGCTGCATCGCAGCATCAGAAACGCCATCTGCCAAAATCAAGGCATTGTCTTGGTCAGTTGAAATGGTCTGCTCTTCGCGCCCCTCAGAGCCCAAGGCTAACCAACAAAATTGATCTGCTTCAACATTAAACTCAGAGGCAGTCATCGTAATTAATCGGGACGTCAGCAAATCGTTTAAATAACTCACGAGGCTTGTCAATCGATTACCTGTCACGCCTTGACTGAGTAAGTTTTTTGAATATTGTCGAATATGCTCAGCCGCACGCACAAGTGCTTGTATATTTTTAGCACCGTGAATAGCAGCACTAATATTGCTCACCGAAAACCGCTGAAATGAGAAAAGGTCTCGCTCTGAAATCAAGCCGACAACTTGCGCATCTTTAACGATAGGCAGGTGGCGGATGCTAGCCTGCATCATCAAATGGCCAGCCATTTCAACAGTATCACTTGCCTCAAGCGTTTTGATATCACTTGTCATTACCTCTGAAATCGCAACAGACAAATCTTTTTCTGCAAGCACGACTCTTTTTAACAAGTCATGCCTTGTTAAGATCCCTTGTAATCGCTTGGACTCATCAATCACTAGAATTGATCCGATTCGCATTTCGTCCATGGTTATTAGGGCTTCGCGTAACGTTGTCTGCGGTAAAACCGATACGGGTTCACGGGTTACCAATGATTCAAGTGTGTTCTGGTGCAGTTGTGTTTCAGCGGCTTTGGCAGCGAAATGTTGGCGCAAATCTTCTTGCGACTTATGTAGGATTGTCTGGAAACTGCCTTTCAAATAATCGATAAAACGCGGTGATTGAATACCAAAATCTGTTAATTTTTTGACGGGGAACTGCAAACAAAACGTGTCCCCAATTGATCGGTAAACCGTACTGACTGGTCGGCTTGTCAATACCGAGCCAATTGAGAACATTTCGCCGGCATCGAGCTCAAAATAAATCGATGCACCGTGTTGTTGATCGCGCTTACCCGATACAGATCCTTGGCGAATTAAATACAGACATTGCGGCACACCAGCATTTGGTTCAATAATTATTTCGTTAGGCTCATAATATTGTTCATCACAATTTTTAATAAAAAGCTCAACACTTTCTTTATCCATTTCTGAGAATGGCACCACAGTCATGAGTTGCTCAACCAAGCCATTAACAAGGCTGGAAGAAATGCTTTTACTGGGTTGAGAATGATGTTCCATGGTGTGTTTACCCCTCATAAACCATTCAAAAAATGCTCAAAGAATAGTATTGATTTGTCAGCCACAAGCAAGCAACTGTAAGGCTTACGTCAGATACCGAGTGATTAATTAGTAAGCCTGGCGTCAGATATTAAATTCCTACTTAGTTTCCCTAGTACTGTGATGAATTAATTCTGCTGTAATCGTTATCAGTATGTCAAAAAACCATAAAGTTGTATCAAAAAAGTGAGGAGATAACATGTCAGAGAATTATGACTCGCACGCTTATTGGCGAGCAACCCTTTCGCTGCTGACCAAAGTCTTGATTGTATGGGCTTTGGTTTCTTATGGCGCCGGCATTCTTTTCGCGGATTGGCTAAACGGCATCATGCTGGCTGGCTACCCATTGGGGTTTTGGTTTGCTCAAAATGGCGCGATTTACGTGTTCATCATCTTGATCTTCTGGTATGGCAAGAAGATGAATGAGATCGATCGTAAATTCGGCGTTGAAGAGGAATAAAGGGGCTACTCATGGAACTTCAAACCACGATTTACATTATTGTTGGCCTTACCTTTGCGCTTTACATTGGTATTGCCATCTGGGCCCGTGCCGGTAGCACGAGCGAATTCTATGTTGCAGGTAGCGGTGTTAATCCGGTTGTCAACGGGATGGCCACAGCCGCTGACTGGATGTCGGCGGCATCGTTTATCTCTATGGCAGGCCTTATCGCCTACATGGGATACGGCGGCAGCCTTTTCTTGATGGGTTGGACCGGCGGCTATGTGCTGTTGGCTTGCTTGTTAGCCCCTTACCTGCGCAAATTTGGTAAGTTCACGGTGCCGCAGTTTATTGGTGACCGTTACTACTCAAAGGCGGCATCGACCATCGCTGTGGTTTGTCTGTTGGTCGCTTCGATCACCTACATTATTGGTCAGATGACGGGTGTTGGTATCGCGTTCTCGCGCTTCTTGGGCGTGTCAAACGATACCGGTATTTATATCGGTATGGCGATTGTGTTCTCTTATGCTGTGTTCGGTGGCATGAAAGGCATTACCTACACTCAAGTCGCGCAATACATCGTTTTGATCATGGCATACATCATTCCCGCCATCTTCATCTCCTTGTCGCTCACGGGCAACCCACTGCCCCAGTTGGGTTTGGGTTCGAACATGACCGAGAGTGGCAAGCCTCTTTTGGTGACCTTAAACGAGGTGATCCAAGAGCTCGGCTTTAACGAGTACACGACGCAGTTGCCAGGCAGCAAACTAAACATGTTTGTCTACACCCTGTCGCTCATGATTGGTACAGCTGGTCTGCCACACGTGATTATCCGTTTCTTCACGGTTAAAACCGTCGCAGATGCACGCTCTTCGGCTGGTTGGTCTTTGGTGTTTATTGCATTGCTCTACACAACAGCTCCCGCTGTTGCTGCCATGGCTCGCATGAACTTACACACCACCATTAACCCCACGATTGTTTCTGAGCCTGCCAAGGTCTTCACCGCTGAGGGTTCAATCTTGAATTCAGAGCGCCCGGACTGGATGAAGCGCTGGGAAGTCACGGGCTTGCTCAAATGGCAAGACAAAAACGGTGACGGTCGCATTCAGTACTACAACGACGCATCCAAAAACGAAGCCTTCAATCAAAAGGCAAAGGATGCTGGCTGGAAAGGCAACGAGTTGTCCGTCAATCGAGACATTATCGTGATGGCCAACCCCGAAATTGCCATGTTGCCAAACTGGGTGATTGCGCTGGTGGCTGCGGGTGGTTTGGCGGCGGCCCTTTCAACGGCGGCGGGTCTACTCATGGCCATTTCATCGGCTGTCTCGCACGACTTGGTCAAGAACGTGTTCAAACCGGACATCTCTGAGAAAGGCGAGTTATTGACAGGCAAGATCGCCATGGGCGCCTCTGTGGTGTTGGCAGGTTATCTGGGGCTTAATCCGCCTGGCTTTGCCGCGGGAACGGTGGCGTTGGCTTTCGGTATTGCGGCCTCAACGCTGTTCCCAGCCATCATGATGGGCATCTTCTCTAAGAAGATGAACAGCGCTGGTGCGATGGCCGGTATGGTCTCTGGTCTGGCGGTTACCCTGTTTTATGTGTTTGCTCACAAAGGGATCTTCTTCATCAAAGGCACGGGTTATCTCGAGCTAATCGGTGGTGCCAACAGCTTCTTTGGCATCACGCCTGAAGCCTTTGGTGCCATTGGTGCGGGGGTTAACTTCATCGTGGCCTTCGCGGTGGATAAAGTGACCAAAGAGCCGCCGGCTTACATTCAACAAATGGTGGAGAATGTTCGCATTCCCCGCGGCTCTAAGGCTGTAACCGGTGATCACTATCACTAAGCAGTAAGATGTCTTGGTTGGCTGATCCAGAGCCTTAGTACTTCTCTGCATCAGCCAGCCGGGCGACTCAAAGCCCTGGGGTATCAAGCCACAGGGCTTTTTTATTGGAGAAATCAAGATGATGCTTGATGTCAGCACGGTGATGTTTTGGCTTTTGTTTTTAGCCTTATTCCCCATTTCGTTTACCTGGTTCAGGCGTGCTTATCGGATCATTCACAATAAGGATTACAGCGAAGTGGCCTTGTCACGCGGCGTCTCACCACCGAACGCTGAACGCTACGCACCATTCACTGCTGTTGTGAACATAATCGCAGGCCTATCGCTTACCTTTGTGATCCTTTCAGTGGTGATGTTTGGCGTCTTTGGTATTGTGTGGCTGAACCCCGATTTCCAAAGTTGGGTTGCCGTGGCTGGCTCAACCATTTGGATGAAAATCATCTTTGATTTCATCATCAGCCAACAAGCCAAAATGTTCAACAAACGACAAAAGAAAGACTCTTCAAGCGCATAAGCGAGATCTAACTGATGCCGACCACCCCTTGGGTGCTGCTGACCATTGCCATTGTGGCCGAAGTGATTGCCACATCTTCGCTCAAACTAAGCGACGGCTTTACCCGCCTTTGGCCTTCTGTGGTTGTGGTGGCGGGATATGGCGTTTCCTTTTATTTTCTGTCGGTGACCACGCGATCAATGCCAATCGGCGTGATCTACACGATTTGATCTGGCTTAGGTGTGGTTTTGGTGACTTTGGTGGGTTGCCTGGTCTTTAAGCAACACCTAGACCTGCCGGCGCTTATTGGGATCAGCCTCATCATCGCTGGTGTCGTCATCATGAATGTCTGGTCAAAATCCACAATCAGTACCCATTGAATCCAAGACCCATTTGGTGCGCCGCTGTCTTACACTAACTCAAATCAAAACTTAGAAGACAATCATGCAGCACGAACACTACTGGATCATTCGCCATAAGCAGCACATCCTGATTGACATGGCGCACCCTGCTGGACCCAATTTTTTTTCTCAAGCTGAGTTTTTAAAAGGCGTGCACAGCGAACCCATTCAGGTGGGGCACTGGCAGGGACTGCCGTGTATGGCCATTGAGAGCGATGACTTGCCTGAACACCTAAGCTTTTTGGGTAACGCCGAGTTGGTCCCCATGCGCCAAGTCTTTGGTGTGGTGGGCCCAGAGGCTTTTGCCATGGCGGGACGTGCAACCCAATTGATCGACTGGCAAATGACACATCGGTTTTGTGGGCGCTGTGGTCACGCCACTCAATTGCATGAGAGCGATTTTGCGATGCATTGCCCGCAGTGCAAATTAAACGCGTACCCCCGCATCTCGCCAGCTGTCATGGTGTTGGTACGCCACGGCACAAAATTCCTACTGGCGCGTAGCCCGCATTTTAAGCCCGGTGTCTTCAGCGCCCTGGCTGGCTTTGTCGAAGCGGGTGAAACGCTTGAGCAATGTGCTGCGCGCGAGGTCATGGAAGAGGTTGGCGTGAAGATCGATAACCTGCGCTACTTCTGCAGCCAATCATGGCCATTCCCAAATTCATTGATGATTGCTTTTTTCGCTGATTACGTCTCGGGCGACATCGTCCCTGAGCCATCTGAGATTGAAGCCGCCCACTGGTTTGATATAGACGACCTACCAAAGCTGCCCGACCATGTCAGCATCGCCAGACAACTGATTGAGGGCGCGCTGAAAGAGCTCAGGGTTTAATAGCGTTAATCATGTCGCAAGGGCTTGCGTGTGCCTAGCAATCATTTTTTCTTCATTGGTTGGTATTCGCAAGCACAAGACGCGAGAACGCGCTGTGGAAATAATGGTTTGACCCGCCTGATTGGCATACTCATCTAACTCAATGCCAAGCCAAGACATGGATTGCAATATCTGACGGCGAACGCCCACAGAGTGCTCGCCAATGCCACCGGTCAATACAATCGCATCAAGACCCTCCAGTGCAGCCGCCATGGCACCGATTTCGCGCTTGACGCGATGCACGAAGTAATCAATCGCTTGCTGCGCGTGAAGCTCTTTTGAGGCCTCCAAGGTGCGCATGTCGTTAGAAATGCCAGATAAGCCTTTGAGCCCAGACTCTTTGTAGAGCAGGTCTGAAATCTCATTAGCACTCAGGCCCCTGTCTTGCATCAAATACAACAAGACGCCGGGATCCAACTGCCCACAGCGCGTACCCATGGGCAAACCATCGAGTGCGGAAAATCCCATGGTTGAGGCAACAGAATGGCCATCAAGCATGCCGCACATGGAGGCGCCGTTGCCCAAGTGCGCCACAATCACCCGTCCACGGGCGTGCAAAGGGAATGCCTCTTTTAAGTGATCAGCAATGAACTCGTAAGACAGACCATGAAAACCATAGCGACGCACGCCCTCATCGTACAAAGCACGAGGCAATGCAAAACAATCTTTGACAAACGGTTGATGACAATGAAAAGCCGTGTCAAAACACGCCACTTGCGGCAACAGACCAAACGCCTGTTGCGCAGCCTCAATGCCAGCCAAATTGTGGGGCTGATGCAAAGGTGCCAGCGGCTCGAGCAACCTTAACTTGGCCATAACAGCATCATTAACAAGCACCGCTTGATCAAAATCCGCCCCACCGTGCACAACACGGTGACCAATGGCGCTCACTTCTACGCCGTCAAGCCGCGTTTTGATCCATTGCATCAACCATGCCAAGGCACCAGCGTGATCCACTGGTGCCGCCCCATGCGGCCACTCGTGCGTAAACTGCTCGCCAGAATTTGGCGCGCTGGCGCTAAAACGGGTCTGTTGACCGATCCTATCAAGCTCGCCGGTTAAGCGTAGCGTCAGTTCGGGCCGGTCAAACAAGGCAAATTTAATTGACGATGAGCCTGCGTTTAGTGTCAACAGACTACTCACACTCGAGGCGATGGCTCGGTCAGACTGTGTCATGGACTATCCGTTTCCTCAGGGGCAAGCGATTCGACTGTTCATTAACGGATAACCCACAACGATAAGTGCCACAGAACGTTTGGTGCGCGGTCAAAAGGGTCGGGTTGATTGTGTCGAACCTAGCCACCAAAAAACCTACCATACATAGATTGACAATCTTTGTATGGTATGAAATCATCTAATCACTTTAAAACTTTTAAGGTTACCCCACCATGCATGTCTCCCTGACACCTGAGTTAGAGTCGCGGGTTAGAGCCAAAGTCGACAGCGGTCTTTACAACAACGCCAGCGAAGTCGTCCGAGAGGCACTACGGTTCATGGATAGCCATGAGCAATGGGTTCATGAGATAAAGATGGCTCAGCTTCGCGAACAACTGCAGCTCGGTACAAATCAGCTTGATCAAGGACTCGGTATCCCCGTTGAGACCGAAGTTGAACTCGATGCGATTTTTTTGGAGATTCGAGGCAATACTAAGGCATGAGTAAACCTAAGTTGACCCTTTCACCCGCAGCAAAATCAGATCTAACGAACATCTATCGCTACGGATTAACCGTTTGGAGTGCTGCCCAATCTTTTTCATACCTCACAAAACTCAAATCCGAAATCTGGCGGTTGGTAGATTACCCAATGATGGGTGTAGATCGAAGCACATTGTCACCTAACCTGCGCAGTCTGTCCGTTGGCAGCCACATCCTGTTCTATCGGTTCGAACGTAATACTGTAGAACTCGTGAGAGTTTTGCATGGACGGCAAGATCCTGAGAAAAACCTAATATCCAATGCTGATTCGCAGGCCTCACAAACCTAGCGTGCCAAGCTTCTCAGACCTACCATCTCGATAAGGCAAACTTGGTTGACGATGAGCCTGCGTTTAAGGTCAACAGACTACTCGCACTCGAGGCGGTGCTTGGCTACGAATGTGTCATGGACTATCCGTTTCCTAGAGGTCAAGCGAATCGACTGGCCATTAAAAATTTCCCGCAATGCTATGTGCCACAGAACGTTTGATGGGGAACATTAGACGGATCGGGTTGCTGATAACGTTCGCAATCAGGCTGCTCTTGATAGGGCTGCATCAATACCGTTAGCAAAGCATTAAAGGGGCCCATTTCTCCAGTGGCCCCCGCTTTTAAAGCCGCTTCAACCAAGTGGTTGCGTGGGATGTAGGCAGGATTGAGGGATTGCATGAGTACCTGGCTGCTTTGAGGCGAGTGTTGGGGTTGCTGGTATTGCTGAGTCAAGCGCGCTTGCCATTGTTGATGCCAGTGGCCAAACCCCTTGTCGCTATAAAGACCGGACAAGGTCAGTGTGCCCAAACTTAAGTCCCTATAGGTATTGGTGTAATCGGCTCGGTTAGCCTGCATCCATGCCAATAGACCGTCAATTAACGCACGGTCTTGCTGCGTATCGTCTTGGATCAAAGGCACCAATCCAAGCTTGCCGCGCATCATTTCAAACCAACCTTGATCATACTGTTTGGCAAAGGTACCCACCGCTTCTTTCGCACGCTCAATGGCGATGTCTTCGTCATCATCGAGCAGTTGCAGCAAAGCTTCGGCCAAACGCAAAAGATTCCACTGTGCCATACCGGGTTGGTTAACAAACGCATAGCGGCCTTGGTGATCAATGGAGCTGAATACCGTCGCGGGATCATAGTGATCCATAAAGGCACATGGGCCGTAGTCGATTGTTTCGCCACAGATACTCATGTTGTCGGTGTTCATGACACCATGGATGAAACCCACACGCATCCAATTCACCAAAAGCTCTGCTTGCACCTGCACCACTCGGTACAACAATGCGAGCGCGGGCTTGTCTGCGCCAGCCAAGTCTGGATAATGGCGCGTGATGACGTAGTCGACCAGCGCTTGCAGTGCATTTTTATCTTGCCGCGCAGCAGCATATTGAAAGGTACCCACCCTGATATGACTTGCGGCCACGCGCGTCAAAACCGCACCTCGCTCTGTGGTCTGACGAAACACCGGCTCACCCGTACTGGCCACGGCCAAACCACGCGTGGTAGGAATACCAAGCGCATGCATGGCTTCGCTGATCAGGTATTCACGCAACATGGGGCCAAGTGCTGCTCGACCGTCACCGCGACGTGAGTAAGGCGTGGGCCCAGATCCTTTGAATTGAATATCAAACCGCACACCCGATTCAGTCACTTGCTCACCAACTAACACTGCCCGACCATCGCCCAATATCGTGAATCCACCAAACTGATGCCCCGCATAGGCTTGTGCCAATGGCGCCGATTGATCGGGCAAGTCGTTACCGGTGAAAAAAGCGGGATTCAGTGCGGCAAAACGGCGAGCTTCATCCACGCTGTCGTCAGACAACCCTAAGGCGCGGGCCAGTGGATGATTAAAAATCACCAGCTTGGGATCACGCACTGGCGTTGGTCGACACGGCGTGTAGAAGGTTTCAGGTAATTGGCTGTAAGTATTTTCTAAGCGCCAATTCAAATTGCCCATGGTCATCGAACTGTTTCCAAATATTGTTTGTATTGACATGCTAACAATTCGAGACCTCTAAGGGTCAATGCCCCTACGAAAATCGGGGCGCTTAGTGCTTTCACACACATAAAAAGACGCCAATGGATACACCATTGGCGTTTTTTCCCAAAACCGCGCCGGCTTTTAGGACAGAAGCGTTTCAGAATCAGTGTAAGGAAGGTCAAGGGCCTGGGCGACCGCTTGATAAGTGACTTGGCCTTGGCACACATTTAGACCATGACGCAAGTGTGGGTCATTCTTTAGCGCTTGCTGCCAACCAAGGTTGGCAAGTGCCAAACCGTGAGGCAAGGTGGCATTATTCAACGCAAAGGTTGACGTCCGAGCCACAGCGCCTGGCATGTTGGCCACACAATAATGAATCACGCCATCGACCTCAAAGGTCGGATCGTCATGCGTGGTTGGGCGTGAGGTTTCAAAGCAACCGCCCTGATCAATGGCCACATCAACGAGCACACTACCCGCTTTCATGGTTTTAACCATGGCTCGCGTCACCAGTTTAGGGGCGGCAGCACCGGGTAACAAAACGCCCCCGATCACCACATCGGCATCTGGCATCAAGTGTTCAATGGCTGATTGTGTGGAATAAGTGGTACTGATGCGATTGCCAAACAAAAGGTCGAGTTGGCGCAGTCGATCGAGGCTCTTGTCAATGACCGTTACACGTGCGCCAAGCCCAACGGCCATTTGTAAAGCATTGGTCCCCACAACACCAGCACCCAAAATCACCACATGACCCGCTGGCACACCAGGCACGCCACCTAGCAAAATGCCTTGGCCACCCTTCGATTTTTCCAAGTGAGCGGCCGCCGCTTGGATGGCCATGCGGCCCGCCACTTCACTCATGGGTGCCAATAGCGGTAAACCACCGCCATTTCCTGTGATTGTCTCGTAAGCAATGCAGATGGCTCCTGAAGCCATCAACGCTTTGGTTTGCTCAGGATCCGGCGCCAGATGAAGATAGGTATAAAGAATTTGATCAGGTCGCAACTGAGCGCATTCGCTAAGCTGTGGTTCTTTCACTTTCACAATCATGTCTGCACCCGCAAATACCGATTCGGCACTTGCTGCAATCGTGGCCCCAGCTTGACGATATTGCTCATCGGACATACCGGCCGCGGCGCCAGCCAGCGTCTGAACCGTAACGTCATGTCCAGCACGCACAAATTCCTTAACGCTTGCTGGCGTGAGCCCCACACGGTGTTCGTGATTTTTAATTTCTTTTGGGATACCGATACGCATGAAAATCTCCTTTAATGATCGCGAAGGATATTGCCACGGTATCAGTCATCTTCACATGATTACATTTCTTTGTACACTTGCCAGTCTATGAAACATACTGCCCGTGCCGTCCTTGGACAAATTAGCGATATCGATATTCGCCTCTTGCAGGTTTTTAAGACTGTGGTGAATTGTGGTGGCTTTGCCGCTGCTGAGCTGGAACTAAATATTGGTATCTCGACCATCAGCAGGCATATCAAAGATCTTGAAACCAGACTGAGCCTAACACTTTGCAAGCGAGGCCGAAGTGGGTTTTCTTTAACAGAGCAAGGGCGACAAGTCTATGAAGAGACGCTCAGACTGATTGGTGCCTTCAACGACTTCAGGTCGAGTATCGACGACATCCATGCTCGGGTGGGAGGTCAACTCCAAATCGCGGTATTTGAAAAAAATGCCGGCAATCCTCAATCCCAACTACACAAAGCAATTGCTGAGTTTTCTAAGCAAGCACCTAACGTGCTGATTAACTTGCACATCCGGCCCATCAATGAAATCGAACGCGGCGTGATGGAAGGTCACTACCACTTGGGTATCATTCCAGATCACCGTCATTCAGCTGTCTTTCATTATGTTCCCTTGTTTCATGAAGACATGCATCTTTACTGTGGACACGGGCACCCCTTGTTTGAAGCAAACAATAGCCGCTTGAGCTGGAAGGGTCTGGCTCAATACCCACTGGCTGGTTTGGCCTACCACTCACCGAACATGGCAGTCAGCCATCGTGCACGGTTGATACGCCGAGCCAATGCCTACGATCAAGAAGGCGTCACCACCTTTCTTCTCTCAGGCGGCTACGTGGGCTTTTTACCCACGCATTACGCTGCCTCGTTCGTCAGCCAAGGCAGTTTGCGCGCCATCAATCCAAGCCGTTTCAATTACCGCGTCAATTTCTTCTCTATTGTGCGTCGCTCACCTGAACCCAATCGTGCCACCGCATTGTTCAAAAATTGTTTGCAAAATGCTCATGCCTTGAACAATGCCAAATTTGATAACGGCTACTAAAAACGCTTAAACAAAATAATGTTAACAATTAGACAGAACTCAGCTCGCACAAAAAACGTGCCTACGGCAGTGCGCTGCGCGAGATAGGCATCAACACAGTGCAGCTAGAGCATCGATGGCCTAGACATTTGCTTTCTAGCGGTATTCACCCTATCCAAAAAATTCTTATTTCTGTATGAGGATCCTGTCAATCGCCGCTCTGATCGCTATCAGCGCCCGTTCGAGGGCAAGACGGCCTTCAATCATCGATTCCCGCCCCCGATGAAAATCCATCAAACCCAGGGCAGCCAAGCGTGGGGTGATCAATGCATCAGGTGGGTCTCCCGCCATGCGACTGCGGGTGATTTGGACTTGCATGATGTTCACACTGGATGCCACGACATCAAATAACGATGGCAAAGGTGGGGTTTCTTTGTCTGCTAGCACTGGCCACTGACCGGCCACTCGGTCTTGCATGCGCTTAAGCCACACCGACACGGGATTGCTCATCTCTGAAAGACCACCCGACTCTTGTTCACCGTCCAAGTGTCTGCCCACAAGATCAGCATTCAAATCAACAGCGATGACCACATCAGCGCCCATGGCGCGGGCTAAAGAGACCGGCACGGGGTTGACCAACCCACCATCCACGAGTAGCCGCCCGTCAGATCGCACCGGCGTCAGTAACCCTGGTAAAGCCATTGACGCTCGCACCGCTTTGGCTGTCGACCTATCTCGGCACCACACTTCGGCACCCGTGGTTAAGTCCGTGGCAACACTGGCAAATGGCATCGCTAGCGATTCGATCGGACGATCTGTGAAGGTCCGTTCAAAGAAGGCCATTAGCTTTTCACCCTTGATCAGACCACCGCCTAGGCTGATATCCATAAACCCCAAAACATCCACCAAACTTAGTTTTTCGACCCAATCCTCGAACCGGTCGAGTTCCCCGCAAGCGTAAGCCGCCCCCACCAGTGCCCCAATCGAAGTGCCACAGACCATGTCAATCGGCACATCGGCCTCTTCTAGAGCGCGGATAACACCGATATGAGCCCACCCTCTGGCTGCACCACCACCCAAGGCCAAGGCCACAATTGGTTTGGTTTTAAGCATGTTTTAAGCTCCATGACACAACCGTCAAAGCGTAGCAGTTTTCAATGAATGAACCGCTGTTTTGACGTTCTTTGGGGCAAAATATGAACACGGCACTAACCGGGAGCAGATTGTGCAGTTATTGCAAGCCATGAACGAGAGACGCAGCATTCGCGGGTTCAAGCCTGACCCTATCGCCAAAGAGACGTTGGCTGATATTTTGCAAACCGCTGGACGCAGCCCCTCATACACAAACACCCAGCCCTGGGAAGTCACCGTGGTGACCGGTGAACGCCGCCAGGCGCTCAGTGAGGTGCTTTACAAGCTGGCCCAAGCCGGCGAGCCCGGGAAGGCTGACGTGCCGGTACCGAAGGTTTGGAGCGAAGCCACTGCGCTGCGCTCCAAAACGCACAACATCAATCGCTTTGCAGCCCTTGGCGTGGCGCGCGAAGACACCGCACAACGTAATCATTTGAGGCTTGAGAATTTTCGGTTTTTTGGTGCGCCCTGCGTAATGTTTGTCTGGATGGATGAGGCCTTAGGCCCTTGGTCCAACATGGATGTGGGTGGTTTTTTACACGGTTTGAGTTTGACGGCCATGGGCCATGGCTTAGGCACCTGTTTGCAAGCCTCTCTAGCCAACTACCCAGACGCCATTCGTGAGTGCCTCGAGCTGCCTGCTAGCAAAAAACTCTTGGTGGGGTTGTCCATGGGCGTACCTGATTTAGAGGCGCCACTGAATGCCTATCGCAGCGCTCGCATGCCCATTGAGGAGTTCGTCACTTGGTATGAGTAGAGTGCCCATTCCAATCGCTGGAGCCATCTGTGTCAGATAACTTTTCTAACTCACAGCAAGTTCATAAACCCGCTGTGATATCAACAACAGGTGTTGTTGCCGCTCAGCACGCGGGTGCTGCGAACGTCGGTGCCCGCGTATTAGCCGAGGGCGGCGATGCGGTGGATGCCGCCATTGCCACCTCGCTGGCCTTGGGTGTACTTGAGCCTTGGATGAGTGGTTTGGCTGCTGGCGGCTGCATGGTGCTTTGGCGCGCCAAGACACAACGCGCAGAGGTCATTAATTTTGGAATGCGTGCACCGCTGGCAATCAATCCAACCGACTACCCCTTGAGTGGCCAAGGCATGGCCTCAGATTTATTTCCTTGGCCCAACGTGGTTGATGATCGCAACGTCAAAGGCGCCTCCGCTGTTGCTGTGCCAGGCATGGTTGCAGGCCTGGGTTTGGCTCACCAAAAGTTTGGACGCATGCCGTGGGCTGACTTGGTTCAACCATCGGTTAAGTTGGCTCAAGAAGGTCTATTGACTGATTGGTACTCGGCCTTGATGACGGGAGCCAATGCGCGCGCATTGTCAGAAGACCCTGACACGGCCGCTTACTTTTTAGATGAGGGCAAATGGCCCATCGTGGGGGGCTGGACAGCCGTTGAACAAAAACGCCTTGATCAAAGCACGCTCGCCAAAACACTAAACATCCTAGCGCAGGAAGGACCTGAAGCCTTTTATCGCGGCTCAATCGGCCAAGATTTGGTCCGTGATGTACAAGCCAAAGGTGGTTGCCTAAGCCTTGAGGATTTGACCAACTATGCGGCTGAGGAAGTTGAGCCGCTCACACACACCTGGCAGAAGGGCACGATCTATGCCTCACCCGCGTTAACTGGTGGTCCAACCTTACTGTCTGTTTTTCATACATTGTGCCAAGCACAGATCGACACAGGCATGCCAGGCGCAAAAACCTATCAAGCCATGGCACTCGCCTTAGACAGCGCCTTCAAAGAGCGTTTGAACAGCATGGGTGATCATGAATCACCGACAAGCCCTGGCAGTACCACGCATTTCAGCGTCGTCGATGCCGAAGGTAACCTCTGTGCGGTGACCCAGACCCTGTTGTCAGTTTTCGGATCCAAAGTGGTTTCACCGTCAACTGGCTTGGTCCTTAACAACGGCATCATGTGGTTTGATCCTGTGCCTGGCAAACCCAACGCTTTGGCACCAGGCAAGCGTTGCTTGACCAATTACAGCCCAATCATTGGGCGGGGTGCCGATGGGCAGTTAATTGCCTTGGGCGCTTCGGGTGGTCGCAAAATTCTAGGGGCAGTGATGCAAATCGCATCCTATATGCTCAATCACGGCATGAGTTTGGAAGAGGCCTTTCACCAGCCCCGGATTGACGTCAGTGGCAACGGCAAAGTGATTGCTGACCCGTTGCTGTCTGTTGACATCCAGCAAGCACTTGCCGCCGTGCTGCCGACAACCTTGGCCAGACGCCATGTTTACCCATACGCTTATGCTTGCCCTGCGGGCGTTAGCCGTCACAACGGTATAAACATGGGCTGCACCGAGACTTACACACCCTATGGCGATGCCGTGGCATCCCTGCGCTAGTGACGGCAGGGTTACCCCCCAGCTGACGTTAGCCTTTAGAAGCCGGTGGCACAAAGGGCTCAGGCGTGCCTTCTGGGTGCTTTTCAATATAAATTGACTGACTCGGAAAGGCGAAACTAGCGCCCTCACCTTCGACGATTTGTTTAACCTCATAGGCCAGCGTTTCTTTGTGGGCCAACCAATCACCCCAAACCGTTGTGTGGGTAAAGGTATACAGCATCAAATCGATCGAAGACGCGTTAAACGCATCAACACGCACAAACATTGAGGCTGCTGGCGGCTGGACAAATACCTCATTGGTCTGTAAGTAAGTCTCAATCTTTTCTCGTATGGCTTTTAACTGCTCAAGAGAGATTTTGTATTCCAGGCCGATCTTCCAATAGATACGACGGTAAGTCATGCGTGAAAAATTGGTGACGGCGTTATCCGACAGTTTTTGATTGGGTACAAACACGGGTGCTTGGTCGAATCGACGAACCTTGGTTGACCTAAAACCGATGTGTTCAACCGTTCCCTCCACCACACCGTCAACCATGACCCAGTCGCCGACCTTAAAACGCTTTTCAATCAAGACACACAAGCCACCGATAAGGTTACGGAACAAATCCTGTGCGCCAAGCGCCACCGCCACACCAAAAAGGCCCAAACCAGCCAGAATTGGCCCCACCTGAATACCCCATAACTGCAGAATAGTCGCCCCACCGAGAAACAGCACACCCCAGCGAATGCCGGTGATTAACCAAGTCAACATTTCTGCCGTCAACACCCCTTCTAAGCGACACAGAAGCCCGCTTAATGGCTTGATCATGTTGTAGAGCGCCCAGAAGATCGCCACAGTAATGACAGTGCGAACGATGTTGTCGGCCAACGTCTCCATCTCGCCTTTAAAACCCACGTATTGGAAAGCAAAAAATAGACCGAGGGCTATAAACAAGACTTGCAGCGGGCCGGCTAGAGCCTGACTTAATTCGTCATCAAACGAGTTGGTGCTCTTCTTTGTCCAGCGTTCGATGACAGTAATAACAAAGCGCCGAAACAGTCCTCGAAAAACAAAAAATACCAAGAAAATCAGTAGCCCGATCACGGCTTGCGATAGGGACTGGCCGAGAACCCCTTGATTCCAGACACTATGGACAACAGTCCAAAAGTTTTTAAACGTGGCGGTTATTTGTTCCATGTCATCGAGCTCTTCTACACCTAAGTTTCGCGTTGATTGATCACTCAGTGTAGCCAACACGCTTGAACATGACTAGCCAGCATCCTAAAGAACAGCATTTTTAGAACGCATGCGGCGCTTACATTTTACAAGAGCCTCACTTCGACCTAACTTGCTCACGCAGCAAACGTAGCTCTTGGTGAATGGCTTGTAATTGTTCACGCAAGGCTTGCTCTTTGTCTTCGGTGGCTTGCTCTTTAAAGGCCACCTCAGCGGCATGATCTTGCTCTGTGAACGTTTGCATGGCATTGACAATAATGGCGATAAACAGGTTAAGCATGGTGAAAGTGGCCACCAAAATAAACGGCACGAAAAATAGCCATGCGAAAGGGTACTGTTCCATCACTGGTCGCGAAATACCCATCGACCAGCTTTCGAGCGTCATGACTTGGAATAATGTGTAGAAAGACAATCCAATACTGCCAAACCAGGCTGGAAACTGATCACCAAAAAGATCTGTCGCAATCACCGCAAAAACGTAATAGATCAACATCAATAACAAGCCAATGGCACCAAGCCCAGGCAATGCGCCAAGTAAGGCACTCACCACACGGCGCATTGAGGGGACAATTGTGATCACACGCAATATTCGCAGAACTCGGAAAGCCCGCAAAACCGACAACGGTCCTGATGCAGGGACCAAAGCAATCGCCACGACCGTAAGATCAAACACACTCCATGGGTCTTTAAAGAAACGCCATCTCATGGCGTATAAGCGGATCAAGAGCTCAACCACAAAGATGCTCAAACAAATCTTATCGACAATCAATAAGGCACCTTGCCAGCCAGCCATCAGCTCAGGTGCCGTTTGCAAACCCAAGACCAGAGCATTGAATAAAATAACGCCAAGAATGGCGTTGGTGAACCAAGGGTTCTGGATGAGGGCGAAAGCGCGGTCGCGCACGGTCATGTGTGTCATGGTCAGTAACAGTCGATGTTAGAAGGACAAGGTTGTCAATCAGGCAACTTTTGATCGACAACAGCAATAAGCCTAGCCGATTTTAATGATCCAATGGTGTTGTTTTGGCGGAGCGACTGAAATCATCCGCATGGCATGTCATCCCAGATATTAATCGTTTGGATGGGGCAAATAGAACCGCCCGTTTGGGTTTGGCCGCCCAACTTGAACACCCGAGTGCATCACCGACCAGAAACAGGTTCATGCAAGCGAGCGAGGTGCAAACGTTGGGGCTATCAACGCAGCTTGGGAAGTATGCCTCAAATGGGCGGCCAAAACCACCCTTGACACAGGTTCTATTTGTAAAGCAAAGTCACTGCAATGATCAGTATGCCTAAGCCTAAGTTAATTGAAACCCAAAGCCTGATCTTGCCTAGAGCGATGGCGCCTTTGTCCCAAACAGAAAACTTAACGGCATCGTTGAGTTTTTTATAGAGCGCAAAGCGGATATGAAAAAAGATAGCCACCATCAACGTGCCTGCGATTGCCATGAACCACCACGACACAGGCATTTGGAATGAAGCACCCGATTGAACCATCTGTTTGGCCACGCGGCCAATCATCCAAAATCCAGTAACCAATACCAGCAATGAGACGGCTGTCACTGCCTTGAAAAATCGGCCTAGCACGTCTTGCATCAATGCCAATCGTTGTGGCCCTTCGAGCTGGAGAACGGCTGGGCGCAAAAAGAACTGGGTAAACATCATGCCGCCAACCCATAACACCAGCGACAACAAATGAACCGTTTTAAGTACGTCATACAGCATTACTTCCTCCTCGTTTAGGCGAACAGCATTCGTGCTGTCCTTTCCTAGCCTCTAATCGGATATTACGATGTACGAACCGAACCCGTCCGAAGCCAAGACGTATTGTCGGACATTACGCCCCATTGCGATATCATTTTGTGAAATTGGACGCTCAAGGCAATACTTAGTTCAAATAAGACACCGGCAGACACGATTTAGCACTGCTTGGTTGTCACGAATGTCGCACGATTACTTGGGCAGAGCGAGAAACACTAAATAAACATTTGACGCTTGCAATCAAAAAAGGAAATCTTAATGAATATCAACGAACAATTGGTGTTGGTCACGGGTGGTGCGCGTGGCTTGGGTCATTCGATCGTTCAGGCCATCGCGCGTGAAGGCGCCCATGTGGTGATCAATTATCACAAGAGCCAAGAGGCGGCTGCTGAACTGGCGCAATCGCTTGGCCCAAAGGCCTTGGCTGTAAAAGCAGACATCACCGACGAAACCCAAGTTAAAGCGCTGTTTGAGCAGGCACAACGGCACTTCGGGCGGCCCATCAATTCGGTGGTCAACAATGCGCTTGCGGATTTTGCGTTTAATGGTGATGCCAGAAAAAAACTCTTGGACATGCCTTGGGAAGATCTGAACCAACAGCTCGAAGGGGCGGTGAAAGGCGCGCTTAACACCATGCGTGAAGCCCTACCCGCCATGGCTGAGCAACACTTTGGTCGGATCATCAACATCGGGACCAATTTATTTCAAAACCCCGTTGTGCCCTACCATGACTACACCGCCGCCAAGGCTGCTCTGTTGGCTCTGACCCGCACCGCCGCTCATGAGCTCGGGCCAGACGGGGTCACTGTCAATATGATTTCAGGTGGCTTATTGCGTACCACCGATGCCAGTGCTGCCACGCCTGAGTTTGTGTTTGATCTGATTGCCGATCAAACACCGCTTCGTACCGTCACGACCCCAGCCGAATTCGCCGATTCAGTGCTCTTTTTCTTATCCCCATGGAGTCGTGCGGTGACAGGACAGAACCTCATCGTTGATGGTGGTTTGGTCAAAAACTAATCGCCGGCAAAAGCAACCAAAAAGCACTTCACCACTCCAAACATAGACTTCGTTTAAAAGCTGGCAAATGAATGGATAGCATCACTCAGATCACGTTGGGCTCAGCTATCGGTGTGGCCGTCATGGGACGTCGCGTCCCTGTCTGGAAGGCTGCCCTTTGGGGTGCGGCCGCAGGAACGACACCCGACCTTGATGTGGTGGTGGATTTTGGTGACGACATTTTGAACATGACGCGGCACCGCGCAGAAACGCACGCCGTTGCTTATTTGACATTGGTATCGCCACTGTTCGCTGGGCTGGCCACTTGGCTCGGGCGCGACCGAGGCGTGTTTAAGCGTTGGCTTTTGGGCTTTTGGCTGGTGTTCATGACCCACATCTTTGTGGATTACCTCACGGTTTATGGCACACAGCTTTTGCAGCCCTTCTCTGATTATCCGTTCGGGCGTGGCAGCATTTTCATCATCGACCCGCTCTATACGTTGCCACTGCTGATCGGATTACTCGCTTGCCTTATCTCTCGGTCGACAAATCGCTGGCGCTGGAACACCTTGGGCTTAGCGCTCAGCACGCTTTACTTGGCTTGGGGGCTTGGCGTGCAACAACATGTCCAAGCCGTGGCACGCCAATCGTTACCGCCAAGTGTCCCCGTCGATGTGCCACTACTGGCTTCTCCCTCAGCGCTGAACTCGATCCTTTGGCGAATCATTGTCGTCGAACCTGACCGTTATCATGAAGGCTGGTACTCTTTATTGGATGCCGAGCCCGTGGTGAACTGGACCAGTCACGAACGCGGTGCCGACCTCTTTGAGGCACATGCCAACCATCCCGGGGTCAAAGACCTTAGCTGGTTCAGCCACGGCTTTATCAAGATGCATGAACACAACGGTGATGTCCTCATCACTGACCTAAGAATGGGTTTCGAACCAAGTTACTTCTTCACATTCAATTTGGGTAAGCCTGGATCCGACGGCGTGCTTGACCCTGAACGAGTAGCAACAAAGGAAGGACAAAGACCCGATCTTGGCCGCAGCCTGCCTTGGCTCATTGAGCGAATTCAAGGCAAAACCGCCGAACCGCCGCCTCAGTAGGAACGCGGTTCGGGCTGACGGTAATCAACAACTCGTCTTTGTAACCAATTTTTTATTGGCTACGCACTGGCCAAGACAATCAGGCCGTCGACCGCCATCACACCATCGGCTTGAACAAATAGTGGGTTGATTTCAGCCTCCTGGACCTTTGCGCCTGTTAGCGACGCCAATTGCGATACCGCCACAATGGCGCGTGCCAAAGCATCGCAGTCACCTTTGGGCAATCTTCTAAAGCCCCTGACCAATTGTGTGCTCTTAACCTCTTCAATCATTTCCCAGGCCTGCGCGTTTGAGACGGGCGCCAAACGAAGCGACACGTCTGGCAGTAACTCGGCGGCGATGCCGCCCGCACCCAGCAAGACTGTTGGACCAACCAAGGGGTCATCGCGGTAACCGAGGATCAGCTCCAACAAGCGCGGGGCCATGGCTTGCACAAGCAGGCCATCAATGTGTGCTTGCGGGCTGTGGCGAGCCACATTGGCCATGATTTCAGCAACGGCTTGCCGCAAAGCGGATTCGTCAGCGATATTGACTTTGACGCCTCCCGCATCGGTCTTGTGCGCAATATCGGGCGAAGACACTTTAAGCGCAACCGGATATGGCACTGAATGCTGTGGGTTTCGTGGGTCAATCAAAGCGTGCGCCGCCACGGGCACACCCAATTGACTAAACACTTGGCTGGATTGAAATTCAGTTAACGTGCCTTGGGTTGGCAACCCCGTCGGCCAAGAGAAGCTGTCTGGTGACACGGGCGCTGAGCCGGCGCGCTTAAAAAACACCGCCAGTGCGTCTGCGCATGATTCGGGGGTTCGAAATGCTGCGATGCCAGCTTGTTGCAACAAACGCAAGGATTCAGCGGCTTCGGGGGCTAAAAAAACCGCTAGCACCTTATTTGATGACCGCTGTGATTGCACCAATGGCTTGACTGCCAACTCGGGATGAAACTGTGCTGACGAACCAACCACGCTCAGTACCCCATCGCACCAATCAGCTTGCAAGAGCTGCTCAAGTAGATCCTTGTATTGATCACTGGTGGCTGCAAGGGTCAAATCAATCACCGGTGTTTGCCTTATCGCCAACCCCCTTTGCGCCATGTGTTCGATGAAATCAAGCGGTGGTGCAATAGCCTCAATGCCATGCAAACCAAGGTTATCGACCACCGTGGCGGCGCCACCGCCCGTGGTGGTGATAACGGCTAACCGAGGCGCGCGCGTGGCCTCGATCGCGGGCTTCTCAAAATATAGCGCCAATGGCACAATCTCAAACAACGTCTCAAGCTGATTGACGCGCATCACGCCATGGGCATTGAGAAAAACATCCACAGCCGCATCATTGCCAGCCAAGGCACCCGTATGCGATTGCGCCAGTGCATCGCCTTGTGCGGATCGACCAAGCTTATAAGCCACCACGGGTTTACCCGCCTCACGAGCGCGCTCTAGGGCGTGCGCCAAAGTTGGGGCATCCCTAATGGTCTCTAAGAACAACAAAATCACTTTGGTTTGGGGGTCATCCACCAACACGTCGATGACTTCACCCACACTGACGTCGCTCTCATTGCCAACAGAAATTGATTTCGCGAACCCAAAGCCTCGTGAAGCGGCACGTGCCAGCAACGACCCCATCATGGAACCGCTTTGTGAGACTAGGCTCAACGGGCCACTGATCAAAGCATCTGCTTCAAACACCGCATTGACTGAGAGAATCAAACCCGTCTCTAAGTTGGCCAATCCAATGCTGTTCGGACCAACAATACGCACACCCAACTCTCGTGCCGTCTGGACAAGGGCTTGTTGACGCACCATACCCTCTTCGCCCACCTCACCGAAGCCATCAGAATAAATGGTGACAACTTTAGCGCCCGCTGCCGCGCAAGCTTGCAACTGATCTAGAACGTGTTCACTGGCAACCATGACAAAAGCATGATCGATGGGTTCAGGCAAGTCTTGAACCGATTCGTAAGCCTTTTGACCAAGCACTTCTGATTGGGTTTTGTTGATCGGATAGAAAGTCGTTTGACAGCCGTGCTTTTGCATAAAGCGCATGGGCCGCGCAGTATTCTTTTTGGGATTGCCGGATGCGCCAATTAGGGCCACACTTTTGGGCGTAAAAAGCGCAGCAGCAAAACTTGGGTCAAGCTTGGTCTTAAGCATAATGATCGATTCGTTACCTTGTCAGAGACCTGAGGCGTGTTCTTACCCCAGCAATTTTTTTAGGCTTGCGCCAGTTTGAGATCGGTCAATGTCAATTGATCTAGCGACCAGATTTGATGCATCACAGCCTTGGCTCGGACATCACCAAGAACCGGTGAAACCAATTCAAGAAATTTATCATTGAGGTCTTGATCGCTCAATGGCGCCTCGGGATCGCCTTTGCGGTGCGGCGCAAAGTGACTCAATTCACGACCATCTTTGAGCGTCACCAGCACTCTTGCAGCGCGTTGTTTCGGAAAGGTTGCCGTCAAATCGGAAGCCTGTGTCAGTGTAAGTTTTTTCATCAAGGCACGAGTCTTTGTATCATTCATGGCTTGCTCATCAAAGGCGGCCAATCGCACAGCGCCATGCCCAAACGCATGGCACACGACATAGGGCAAGCTGAATTTGCACTCGAAGGCTGTTTTTGGTTCATGGTTACCGGTGACATTGATGGCCGTTTGATAGGTCTGCACCTCAATAGCCGCAATATTATCGAGGGTTGCACCCTGTTCACGCAGCACAACAGCGGCATCGATGGCGGCAAAGGTGTGGCCACAGCAGCCGTGGTTCTTTTGTGTCATGTCGGTAATGTTGTAGTGCACGCCCAACCCTTGAGTCACCAAATTCCAATCAACCGCATCACCGACCAAGGCTGCTGCGAAGCCAACCTCACCTTCAAGCATTGCGTTCGCACCCGTGATGCCACTGGCCGCGCCCAAACCAGATCGCACCCCAACGCTGGCGGCATTGCCCGCATGCAAAGCCTTGGTCATGGCATCCGAGCGAAAGGCTTGCTGCAATCCACTGGCAAAGCTTGCAGATGTTGAAAGAGCATGCCCCATAACGATAGCGTTACCCGGTGCTGCCAAAGCGGCGACGGCGCCCGCCGCCCCAAAACAACCAACGGTGCCTGTGGTGTGAAAAAACCGATAATGCGCGGGCTGAATGGCGGCACCAATTCGCGTCGAAATTTCATAGCCTGCAATGATCGATTTAAGAAAGGTCAGTCCATCGACTTGAAGATCTTCTCCCACGGCCAACGCTGCTGCAATCGTCGGACATCCCGGGTGATATACCGCATCCCGAAATATGTCGTCAAACTCAATCGCGTGCGATACGCTTCCAGTGATCCATGCCGCCGTTGGGGCAAACGCCACGGTGCCGCAACCTGGCAAACTAGACCGTCCAAATCCGAGCTCTGCGTGATGGGCTTTGAGCAACTGTGCGCAAGGGTCAATCCGAGTGCCGGGATACAAAGCAGAAAACCAGTCCAATACCGCCCGTTTCGCATGGTGTAGGGCCTGAGCATCGGCTTGTCCTTTCATTTGCCATGCCCCGTACTCGCTGATTTCAGACATCAGTGACATTGCGCTTTCCCCATCATATTTGCTAATGAAGATAAGCATAGGGCTTTTGCGCACCCAAGTACACGTCGCCAGACGACTTGAAGTCGTGCGCTCGGGCTAGCGTTTCGTTAGGCGGAACGTGATGGGAATGGTGACCCATTGGCTGATTGCCTTACCGTCAACCATCGCGGGTTTAAAACGCCATTTTTTAATGGTCGATAAAGCAGCAGCATCTAACGAATCAAATCCACTGCTCCTTTGTAACTCGATCCGCCCGCTTTGACCATTTGCCAAAATCTCGGCACGTACAACAACGGTGCCCTCAGCCCTTTGCCGAAAGGCACTCGTCGGATACCGTGGTGCCGGATTATTGAGGTAATCCGCGTCAAAGACAGCGGGCGTTGAAGTCCGAGTTGCAACACTAGACTCACGAGGCGGTGCTACTTTTGTAGCCCTCGGGGTAACAGCAACGGGTTTTGTTGCCTTCGGCTTCACTGCCACTGGCTTCGGTACGACAACGGGCTCAGGTACTGGCTCAGGCTCCGGTATCGGCTCGGGTTCAGATGCTAGGGTTTGTTCTGGCGCGGTCGCCGCTTTGATATCAGGCTCAAACGACTGCACTGAGGCAATTTCGGGTTCTGGGACAAGCACTGGCTCAGGCTTCTGTACTGGCTCTGGTACTGGCTCGGATTCTGGCTCAGGCTCCGGTATTGGCTCGGGTTGTGGCTCAGGCGTTGGTAATGTTTCAGGTTCAGGTCCAGGTTCAGGTTCAGGCTCTGGCGCTGCTGCTTCAACGGGCTCAGCCACGGCTTGGGAGGGCTCTGGCGAAAAAGCGATTAACTCAACATCGATGAATTCCTGCTCGGTTTTCTCTGTTGTCACGAGGCGCTGAAGCGCCCAAAAGGTCACAACAAGCGACAGGTGAACAGTAACGGCAAGCAACAAATAGCGCCCTAGAACTGACTTCTTAGGCGGCCTGATTGGACGGTCCACAGGATCCGACGCAGGCATTAGCGATCGCCGTCGACAGGTGAAGTGGGCAAGAATGACTTAAAACGCATACAGCTGATTTTAGATAACAAATTGATTTTTCACGACTGCAAAAAGCCGAAAGCCACAAAAAATGATGTGCAGCATGCGAATTAGGCATTTAACGTAGCCCAACCCCTCATTTGCTGATCAAAAGCCACTGGTTTGGGATTACGCCTTTGCAGTGCGGGCTTAACATGTTTTATTGTGATGCGCTTTAGCCGAGGTTTTACCCATACCTAATACCGAGTCCAACAGCCCTGAACTTTTAAAACATCACCCGCATTCGTGCGAACACCGTACGAAAAAAACTCACCGCTCAATCTCAAGAACGAAAAGTAATAAACAAAACAAAAAACCGGCTTAGCCGGTTTTTTTTACTCGATTTTTGAGGCTTTGCCCAAACGATTTGTTTGAGGCAAGTCAGAAATCAAATCAGACAATTAAGCGCGTTTGACTTTTTCAAGCATTTTGAACACACCCTTAGGGGCGTTTGCAAAAAGGCGCTTGAAAGCCTTACCAAGACAACGACGCTCAAGTGTGTTGCGGCGAACACGTTTACGTTCAGACATGAAAATCCCCTTCAGAAGAATGCAATATTACTCCATTTGAAGGCCCATTAGCGACGCTTAACCATTTATTAAATCACCCGTTTGTTCATCCGCACCCGGTTTATACAGCCCAGAACACTGAAAAGAGCGTTTTGGCGGGTATAAACAAAACACGCGGGGATTAACAGCGCTGACCTCATGCGTTCGGCTAGAAGCGAGAAATCACAGTTTGGCAGGCCCAAAGAGCGTCTTAATACTGGCCCACCTGACTTATCACACCCTCTTAATCACGATTGAGGATTTAGCAGGATCATTAGCCCTCATGGGCCATAATACGCACAAAGCTTATTTGGTTGACGGTGACTCTTTTTGGTGCATCGACACTTAAGCAATAACTTACTTTGGCAACCGGCATGAAACCCTCCATCGATCTGTTTGGTGCGACGCAAAACAACCTCAAAAACCTCGACGTCAGTTTTAAGACTGGTGAGTTAACGGTTATCACTGGCGTGAGCGGCTCTGGCAAGAGCTCGCTGGCGTTTGACACGCTCTATGCCGAGGGCCAGCGCCGCTACGTTGAGACTTTTTCCGCCTACGCACGCCAGTTTTTAGATCGCATGGACAAACCTCAGGTTGAGCGCATCGAGGGAATTTTGCCGGCCATCGCCATTGACCAAACCAATCCGGTGCGCAATTCGCGCAGCACGGTTGGCACGATGACTGAGGTCAACGACCACTTAAAATTGCTCTTTGCCCGCGCGGCCACCCTGCATTGCCGTGGCTGTGGCAAACCCGTTACCCGTGACAACCCCCAATCGATTGCCAAAGCACTGATTCATCGCTGTGCTGAACACAATGATCCCCGATTGGTGGTGACCTTTGCCATCGAAATCCCCGCCAACTTTTCTGAAGAAGAGGTGGCCGGCTTCCTGCAAGGACAAGGCTACACCCGGATACACGGGCAAGCCAGGGCCAGCACCAAGAAGGATCAAAAGACCATTGATGTGGTGCAGGATCGGTTTCGATTAAGCAATACAGAACCAGAGCGAGTGGCTGAGGCACTAGACAATGCACTTCGCATGGGTCAAGGCGTTCTGGCAGTCCACGCCATGGGCGAAGACGGGGGGGATGAGGCAATCTGGCGTTTTAGCAACAAATTGCACTGCGCTGATTGCAATCTGTACTACCAAGATGTGATGCCAAGCAGTTTTTCATTTAATTCACCGCTCGGAGCTTGTGAAACCTGCCGAGGGTTTGGGCGCTCCATTGGTATTGATCACGGCTTGGTCATCCCCGATGAACGCAAAACACTGGCTCAAGGGGCTGTTAAGCCTTGGCAGACACCAAGCTATAAAGAGTGCCAAGAAGAGTTAGAGAAGTTTGCACAACGCGCCAACGTGTCACTGAACACCGCTTGGAAAGACCTGCCACCGGAGCACCAAGACTGGGTGCTTTTTGGTGACCCACAGTGGCGTGGTGGCCGCGGTGCTTGGCAAACCCAATGGTATGGCGTCAAACATTTCTTTGCTTGGCTTGAAACCAAAGCCTACAAAATGCACGTGCGCGTGTTGCTGTCAAAGTACCGCAGCTACACGCCCTGCCCGACTTGTCACGGCACCCGTCTCAAACCCGACGCCTTGCTCTGGAAAATAAACGGTCACCACGTCCATGACCTGATGTGCTTGCCCATCAGTGACTTGGAACGATGGTTTCTCGAACTACGCTTTCCAGACACCGTGATGGATGGGGCGATGTCGCTGGTGCTTGACGAACTGCGCGCGCGCCTGAAGTTTGTCTGTAACGTCGGCTTGGGCTACTTAACCCTAGACCGCCAAAGCCGCACCTTGTCGGGCGGCGAAGTACAACGCATCAACTTGACCACTGCCTTAGGCACATCACTGGTTAACACCTTATTTGTTCTAGATGAACCGTCCATCGGCTTGCACCCCAAAGACATGCAACGCGTGGTTGATGTGATGCATCGACTGCGTGACGCCGGCAATACACTGGTCGTGGTCGAGCACGATCCGCAAGTGATGGTGGCTGCCGATCGCGTCATTGACATGGGTCCAGGACCGGGTGAGCGTGGTGGTCAAATAGTCTTTGACGGCACGCCAGAAGATTTACGCCATGCCAACACCCTAACGGGTGAATACATGGGATCGAGGCGACGGGTCGAATCACCTCGACCACTACCTGTCGCGGCCAATACCCCCCGCTTATTACTTGAAGGCGTGACTGCCAACAACCTAAAAAATGTCGATATTTCGATCCCATTGGGGCGTCTGGTTTGCATCACCGGCGTTTCCGGTTCGGGTAAATCGACACTCATTGAAAACGTGCTTTACCCAGCCATGCTCAAGCAATTAGGCAAGCCAACAGAATCACCTGGTCCATACCGCCACTTACTCGGGCAAGAGCAACTTGCTGATGTGGTGATGATCGATCAATCGCAAATTGGCAAGACGGCTCGCTCCAATCCAGCGAGCTATGTCGGCGCCTTTGATGCCATTCGCAAGCTGTTTGCCCAAGCCCCACTGGCTCGCGAGCGCAGTTACACCACTGGCACCTTTAGCTTTAACAGCGGTGACGGTCGTTGTCCGACCTGTGGCGGCACAGGTTTTGAACATGTTGAGATGCAATTTCTTTCAGACGTCTACTTGCGTTGCCCCGATTGTGATGGCAAACGGTTCCGCCCTGAAATCCTAGAAGTCCAAGTTGAGCACCTCGGCAAAAGCGCCTCGATTGATCAAGTACTGAACATGACGGTGTCTGAGGCGTTGGACTTTTTTAAAGGCTTGCGTGACGTCCAATTGGCGCTCTTACCGCTTGCCGACGTTGGCTTGGAATACGTCAAACTGGGACAACCCGTGCCCACCCTATCTGGCGGTGAAGCCCAACGACTCAAGCTAGCGGGTCATCTCGCACAAGCCGCCCGCAGTGGCATCAGCCAGCAAAAGCTGGCTGTCAAAGGCAGCCTTTTTCTCTTTGACGAACCCACCACCGGTTTGCACTTTGACGATGTGGCACGTTTGATGCGCGCTTTTAGAAAACTGCTGGGGGCTGGGCATTCTTTACTCATCATTGAACACAACTTAGACGTGATTCGTGCCGCCGACTGGATCATTGATCTCGGTCCAGACGCGGGTGCCTTGGGTGGCGAAGTGGTTGCCGCTGGCGACCCAGCCGCGATCATGGCCGTGACAAGCTCTCACACCGGCCGCGCGTTGATTGATTACGAAAAAACCATGACAGTCCAGCCGACTGCTGATCAACATAGGTCGACTGAAGCGGCCGCCCTTGGCCGACCACTACAGCGCGTGCTGCGTGAACCCAGACCCGCGGCACAAAGCATCGACATCTTGCATGCGCGTGAGCACAACTTACAAAATATCAACGTCAGCATTCCCCACGGTAAATTTACTGTCATCACCGGCGTTTCAGGCTCAGGCAAATCAACACTGGCCTTTGATATTCTCTTTAACGAAGGTCAGCGCCGTTATTTAGAATCACTCAACGCTTACGCGCGCGCCATCGTTCAGCCCGCGGGTAAGCCCGATGTCGACGCGATTTATGGCATCCCACCGACCGTGGCCATCGAGCAACGCACCAGCCGCGGTGGCCGCAAGTCCACGGTTGCAACCATGACCGAAATCCACCACTTTTTGCGACTGCTTTACATGAAGCTGGGCACGCAGTTCTGCCCGACTTGTGAGGTCAGTGTTGAACCACAAACCGCTGATCAAATTGCGGCACGCGTCATGCGTGATCACGTGGGCCAACGTATCGGCGTGATGGCCACACTGGTCAGTGCCAGAAAAGGTTTTTACACAGACCTGGCCAAGTGGGCCAGCGGCAAAGGCTATACCCACCTGCGCGTTGATGGCTTGTTTATCGAAACACAAGCCTGGCCACGGTTGGACCGCTACAAAGAACACACCATTGAACTTCCCGTGGCCGATTTGGTGGTCGACAAGGCCAATGAAGCCGCGCTGCGACAAGCCATTGAATCAGCCTTGCATCATGGTCAGGGCACACTGAGTGTTCTTTGGTCTTTGAACGACCTAGAAAAAGACCCCGCCGCGGTGTTGTCGCAACAACACTTTTCCACCAAGCGCGCCTGCCCGAGCTGTGGCCTGAGCTTTCCAGAGCCAGATCCACGGTTGTTTTCTTACAACTCCAAACATGGTTGGTGCACGCAATGCTTTGGCACTGGCCTCAAATTGCAAGGCTTTGACGCTGAGCAAACCGGAGAAGAAACGGCTTGGAACGCTTGGTACGAAGGCGAGACTCAGGCTTGCGATGGCTGCCACGGTACGCGTTTAAACCCCATCGCTCGAGCGGTCCGGTGGCGCGAGCAGTCGATTGCCGAGCTCGCTGCCCTACCCGTCGCAGAAGCACACACGTTTTTTACAGGCTTGATTCTGAAGGGACGTGAAGCGGAAATCGGTCGCGATATTTTGCAGGAAGTTCGCTCACGACTGAATTTCATGCGCGAAGTTGGTCTCGACTACCTGTCTTTAGATCGTGCCGCCCCCACCCTGTCAGGCGGCGAAGCGCAGAGAATTCGATTGGCCGCGCAGCTGGGCTCCAATCTGCAAGGGGTCTGCTACATCTTGGACGAGCCAACCATTGGCTTGCACCCACGCGACAATCAAATTCTATTGAATGCCTTGTCCAAACTAGAAGGTAACGGCAACACCCTGGTGGTGGTCGAGCACGATGACGACACCATCCGCCGCGCGCAACACATCATCGACATTGGTCCAGGGGCTGGGGTTAGGGGTGGGCAAGTGGTGGCTCAAGGCACGCTGGCCGACATCATGGCCAGCGAACGCTCGACCACCGGCCATTACCTCAAAAATCCATTGCTGCATCCTTCTCAGCCTAGGCGTGCGGTGAAGAAAGACACCCCCATGTTGTCGATTCATGGCGCCCATTTGCACAACCTCAGGCGCGTAGATGCCAAACTGCCTGTTGGGCGATTAACCGTTGTAACTGGTGTCTCTGGTTCAGGCAAATCAACACTGGCTCGAGAAGTGCTATTGGATAATCTCGTGCAAGTGATCGGGGCCGGCGGGGTTGGCCAATGGTACGGTTGCGAACGCATTGACGGGTGGGAGAAAATCGACCGCGTGCTTGAAGTCGACCAGACCCCGATCGGCAAAACTCCTCGGTCTTGCCCGGGCACCTACATTGGATTTTGGGACGACATCCGCAAACAATTTGCTGATACTCAGGAAGCTCGCATACGGGGCTGGAAAACCGGTCGCTTTTCTTTCAACACCGGTGAAGGCCGTTGCCCGATTTGTGAGGGGCAAGGCATGCGCACTGTCGAAATGAGTTTCTTACCTGACATCAAAGTACCTTGTGATGCTTGTCACGGCGCCCGTTTTAATCAAGACACGCTTTCCATTGAGCTACGCGGCAAGAACGCGGGCGAAGTGTTGTCGATGGATGTTGATGACGCCATTGCATACTTCGCCGCCCATCCGCGCGTGCATCACCCGTTACGACTGATGCAAGACGTGGGGCTGGGCTACCTGACCTTGGGTCAACCCTCACCCACCCTTTCTGGCGGGGAAGCGCAGCGTATCAAACTGGTGACAGAACTCGCCAAAGCGCGCATGACCGAAGGGGTAATTACCACTGGCCGCGCCTCTCAGTTGCCCCATACGCTTTATGTTCTGGATGAACCCACAGTGGGTTTGTCGATGGCCGATGTTGAAAAATTGATCCGCGTGCTGCACCGACTGGTTGATGCTGGCAACACGGTGGTGGTCATTGAACATAACTTAGACGTCATCGCTGAAGCCGACTGGCTGATGGACTTGGGCCCCGAGGGGGGTAATGGCGGTGGTCGACTCGTCGCACAGGGCTCGCCTGAAGATCTGCTTAAAAAGCATCCCAATTCACACACCGCACAGGCTTTGCGTCCTGTTTTGTTCCCAGGAGCAAACTAAAACAATGCGTTGTATTTTTGAAGATCGATTGGCTGGCCGTTCGCTGTCAATGACAACATTGGTCAAGCGCATTGCCGCCAAAAAACCTGAAGAGCTTGTTGGTGTGTTTAATCAGATCATCGAGGCGCAAAAGAAAGGCCAATGGGTTGCCCTCGCGCTTGACTATGGCTTGGGACACTGGCTTGAACCGGCGCTGGACAATAACGCTGGGGGACCTGCCAATGGCGAACGCTTGATCGCGTGGGTGTTTGAATCACATGAATGGGCCCCCATATCTCGTGAGTCAACCACGCACGGTCAACAGATTACTGACACCTCAAAGCCGTCAACAGCCTCGCCCATACGGATGAGACCTGGCATCAGTAAGGTCGACTACGTCACCATGATTGAGGACATTAAGACGCGAATCGCAGCGGGCGAGGTATATCAAGTCAACGCCACCTTCGCCCTTGACATCCAAGCCGCAGGTGATGCTTATGCTCTGTATGAAACACTCGCAGCAAAACATCCTAGTCAATACAGTGCGTATATTGACGATGGCAACCAAAAAATTCTCTCGCTTTCGCCTGAGCTTTTTCTCGCGCGTGAAGGCAACCAACTGACCACCCGACCCATGAAAGGCACAGCGCCACGAATGCTTGAGAACCCCGAGCAGGACCACGCGACCGGTCAAGCGCTTTTGACCAGCGAAAAAAATCGTGCCGAAAACCTCATGATCGTTGACCTACTGCGCAACGATTTGGGCCGTATTGCAACGCTGGGTTCGGTTCAAGTGGCACCGCTCTTTGAACTTGAGGCTTACCCTAGCGTTTGGACCATGACATCCACCATCAAAGCCACACTGGCCCAAAACACCACGCTTGAGACCATCCTCAGGGCGTTGTTTCCTTGCGGCTCTGTGACTGGTGCACCAAAAATTGCGGCCATGCGCCAGATTGATCGCCTAGAGACGTCGCCAAGGGGCATCTATTGTGGCAGTATTGGCTGGTTGGCACCAAGTGGCGACTTCAGTCTGAACGTTGCCATTCGAACCCTTGTACTCGATCAGTTTGGCAACGGTCATTACCATGTGGGCAGCGGCATCGTCAACGATTCCGTCGCCGAAGATGAGTGGGAAGAGTGCTTTTGGAAGGCGCGCGTGCTCAATACCGAATTGAATTGAACCAAACCCATCAGGCAACGCCTTGGATAACCCACAACCCGCCACCGCACCGTGTTTAATTGAAACCATGCGCGCTGATGCCGCGGGACAGATCCCGTTGCTCGCGGCACACCTTGAGCGTCTGCGTGGTTCAGCCCAAGCGCTAAATTACCCCCACCCTGGTGATGAAAAAATCACTGCTGTGTTGACCCAGCGGCTTGCTGATACATCACAGCAAAAACGGCTGAAACCACACGAGCATCGGGTTCGCTTATTGCTTTCAGCCGAAGGTGAAATATCGATAACCGTTGCAAATCTAGACCCCTTAGACGCTGAGCAGCGGATTGCGTTATCGCGCATTCAATTGCCCAGTGACAATTCTTGGTTACAACACAAAACCACCTTTCGCCCTTGGTACGATAATGCCGTGGACTGGCTGGGTAAGCACCCGACTTTCTTTGACCTCATCTACCTCAATGAAAAGTCGCAGTTGTGCGAGGGTAGCCGGTCCAACATTTACCTCAAGTGTGATGGCCTATGGTTGACGCCGCCCCTGCCGAGCGGTCTGCTCGGCGGGGTGCAGCGCCTCGGGTTACTACAAACCGCACAAGTCAAAGAGGCCACACTCAATAAAACCGATTTGCTTGAAGCGACCCAATGGCGGCTTTCAAACGCCCTGCGAGGTTGGTTTGACGTGCAACTCGACTTATCGGTGACTGACTAACATGCTGCCCGCCATTCTTGGCTTGGGTCAAATTTGCTCATGGGGCACGCTTTACTACAGCTTTCCACTGATCGTGACTCGCATGGAACTGGAGCTCGGTTGGTCTAAATCTGATTTGTATGCCGGCGCCACCATCGGACTGCTCATGACTGCGCTGTGCAGCTACCCAGTCGGCATGGGTATCGACCGCGGCTGGGGTAAGTGGATCATGACTGGCGCCTCCGTTGCCGCCATGGGCGTTTTTGCATGGTGGTCAGTGACTGAACACCTGATGGCCTTCTACGTCATCTGCGCACTGAGCGGCATGGTCCAGGCCGCCTTATTGTATGAGCCCTCGTTTGCGGTCTTGGCTCGCCGTGTGGGTGCCAGCCACGCCCGCGCGGGCATTACGCACATCACCTTATGGGGTGGTTTCGCCAGCACAGTTTTTATTCCAATCACAGGCTTGCTGATTACCCTTTACGACTGGCGAACCACCCTGTTAATTTTAGGCGCGGTCAACGTGGCCTACGGCCTGGTTTATCTATTGAGCATCCAACCGCAAAAAGACGTGGGTCACGCCCAAGACTTGAATCAACGCAAAGCTGACATTGATCGTGACCGGCAAGTCGTTCGTGATAACTTACACAGCGGCTTGTTTTGGTTGGTGCTCTTATCACTCATGATTTATGCCGGCGTTTTCTCGGCTTTTACATTTCACATGTACCCGCTGCTTCAAGAAGCGGGTTTAAACGAGCGAGATGTGGTGATCGCCATTGCCGTCATTGGACCCGCACAAGTGCTGGGTCGAATCTTAATCACAGTTTTTGCCCAAGGGGCTTCGGTTCGACTGATTGGCTCTTTCTTGGTCGCATCGTTCCCGATTGTTTTTGCGATGTTGATACCCAGCAATCCAAGCTTTTGGTTGGTGGCTGTGGTGTTTGCCGTCTATGGCCTGACCAACGGTATTTTTACCATCGTCCGAAGCCTGATGGTGCCTGAGATGTTAAGCCCACACGCATACGGGTCACTGAATGGCATCATCACCATTGCTGCCACCATCGCACGCGCCGTCACGCCATTGTTAGCCGCTTGGATTTGGACGATTGACCAATCGTATCAACCCGTCATGGTGGCGATTGTGGTCGCCAGCCTTTTGCTGGCGGCAAGCTTTTGGTTGGCCGCTTGGCGCAGCCTGCGCACCATAAAGCCGCAGCCTTGACCAGTGAAACCCTTGCACCGAATCAATCAAATCCCTGCCAATTGACATATTCTTTGGGCAAAGGCTGGGCGTAGTCACCGGTTTTGTCTGTTTTGAGGCCCAGCGCAGCGAGTGATTCAGCGAATTTCACGGCTGCCGCCACACCATCAATAACAGGCACACCGAGCCGGTTTTGCAAGGCTTGGCAAACCGTGGCCATGCCTGCACAACCCAACACAATGGCACCACTGCGATCTTTAAGCAGAGCGGCTTGGGCCGCACTCACCATGGTCTCGAACGTCTGACCGCTGCAATGCTCCAATGCGAGTACGGGAATATCAGTACCATGAATACCGCGACAGCGACGCTCAAAACCGTAACGGTGCACCAAGTGCTCCGCAATGATGCAAGTACGAGTCATGGTTGTGACCACCGAAAAACCGGTCGCCAACATCGAAGCCGCATGAAATGCCGCCTCGGCAATACCGAGCACTGGGGCGCTAGTCAGCTCGCGCGCACCATCCAAACCCGGATCCCCAAAGCACGCAATGATGATGCCGTCTGGCTGCCAAGATTGGCCTGCACGAACTTGTTCCACCACGCCGGCGGCGGCAACGACCTCGTCGTAATGACCTTCAATTGAACGGGGTCCGAACGTGGGGCAGACTGTTTTGATGTGCGTGGCGGTGCCAGCCACTTTTTGTGCAGCGAGCCCGATCGCAGCGGTCATTTCGACAGAGGTATTCGGGTTAACGACGAGTAAATTCATTTGTTTTCTGCCTTATATTGGGGCGCAATGCACTCATGCGGGGCATCGAGTGTATCAATGACTGGATTATTGCCCTGCGATAGCGTTGGCACGTTTTTTGCTTTTTGTCCAAGCCATTCAGGATCATGTCATTGGTCATAATCAAATTAGACTATGCACGATCCCGATTGAACCGTAAAGGGTTTCGAACTTGACCGGCATTGGTCCTTGGTTCGGAATCATGTTTGTTTCAACAACCCCTGTGGTCGGAGAACCCATGAAATCATCTCGCTCTAACTCTCAGTCAGTTTTGACACCTTTTCGTGTCGCTGCTTTATGTGGTGTTTTGGCTACGGCTCTTGCCGCACCATCCATTGCCCAAGAAAAAGTCTTGCGTATCGCCATGACAGCCGCAGACGTTCCTCGCACGCTGGGTCAGCCCGACCAAGGTTTTGAGGGCAACCGCTTTACCGGCATCCCTATGTACGATTCGCTGACACAGTGGGATCTGTCTAGCTATGACAACGCTAGTGTTCTTTTGCCAGCGTTAGCCACGTCTTGGGAAGTTAATCCCAATGACAAAACAAAGTGGATCTTCAAGTTGCGTAATGACGTCAAGTTTCATGACGGCTCACCTTTCAATGCCGATGCTGTTGTTTGGAACGTTCAAAAGGTGCTTGATCAGAAATCACCACAATTTGACGCCAGCCAAGTCGGTGTGACGGCCTCACGCATGCCAACCCTGCGTAGCGCCAGAAAAATCGATGACTTCACCGTTGAATTGACCAGCAGTGAACCTGACGCTTTTTTGCCGATTAACTTGACCAATTTGTTCATGGCATCACCCACGCAGTGGCAAGCCAAGCTCAAGGCAGTCCCCGCCAGTGTGACCGATCCTGCTGAGAGAGCCAAGCAGGCTTGGATTGCTTTTGCATCTGACGCCTCAGGAACAGGTCCCTTCAAAATGGACCGGTTTGTGCCGCGTGAGCGCGTTGAAATGGTTAAGAACCCAAACTACTGGGATCCCAAGCGCATGGCTCAAGTCGATCGCGTGATCGCCATCCCCATGCCAGAAGCCAACGCTCGGACGGCTGCTTTGCTGTCTGGACAAGTCGACTGGATTGAAGCCCCATCACCCGATGCCATTCCCCAGATCGAGTCGCGCGGCTTTAAGCTCTATAGCAATCCGCAGCCACACGTCTGGCCATGGCAGCTTTCATTTGCTGAGGGTTCACCATGGCTAGACAAGCGCGTGCGTCATGCTGCCAACCTATGTATTGACCGTGAGGGTTTAAAAACTTTACTCGGTGGCCAAATGGGTATTCCAAAGGGCACTGTGCCACCAGGACACCCATGGTGGGGCAACCCAAGCTTTGATATCCGCTACGACCCAGAAGCAGCCAAGAAGTTGATGGCCGAGGCAGGTTACACCGCAGCCAAGCCGATGAAGACCAAAGTGCAGATTTCCGCTTCCGGTTCAGGTCAGATGCAACCTTTGCCCATGAACGAGTTTGTTCAGCAATCACTCAAGAATTGCAATTTCGATATTGAATTTGATGTCATTGAGTGGAACACGCTTTTCACCAACTGGCGCAAGGGTGCAAAGGATCCATCGGCTAACGGCGCCACGGCTACCAACGTGAGCTTTGCCGCCATGGATCCCTTCTTTGCCATGGTTCGCTTCGGAAGCACGAAAGCTTACCCACCAGTTTCAAACAACTGGGGTTACTTCGGTAACGAAGAGTTTGACAAGTTGATTGCCAATGCTCGGACCTCGTTTGACGGTAAAGAGCGTGACGCGGCATTGGCCAAGTTGCACGCCCGCATCGTTGAAGAAGCCCCGTTTATTTGGATTGCTCACGACACCGGCCCTCGCGCCATGAGCCCCAAAGTCAAAGGCGTTGTACAGCCAAAGAGCTGGTTCATTGACATTGCACCAATGTCAATCGAATAACACGCGCACGACCGGCGAGCAGCTGCGATCAGCGGCTGCTCGCCACCTAGCAGCAACATAGAGGTTCTTCCATGCTTAATTTTTTGGTCAGACGCATCGTCTACACCATCCCCATCATGTTGGGCGTTGCGTTAGTGTGTTTTGGGTTGGTTCACATCGCCCCAGGCGATCCATTAGTCTCTATTTTGCCGCCCGACGCCTCCGTGCAGCTACAAGAGCAACTGATGGAACTTTATGGCTTCAATCGATCATTACCCGAACAGTTTCTTTCCTGGGTTTATCGAGCCATGCATGGCGATTTGGGCACATCCATCGCCACCGGTCGGCCAGTGACTGAAGAAGTGATGAAAGCTGTTGGCAATACCCTTCGCTTGGCGTGGGTCGCAACCGTCATCGGCTTTGTGTTTGGTTGTTTATTCGGCTTTGTGGCCGGCTACTTCCAAAACTCATGGATCGACAAGCTTGCTTCAGCCACCTCCGTGCTTGGTGTGAGTGTCCCACACTACTGGCTTGGTATGGTCTTGGTGATTATCTTCAGTTCAACCCTGATGTGGCTGCCTCCGAGCGGTGCTGGTGAGGGCGGTTCAGACATTTGGATTTGGAACTGGGCTCACGTTAAGTTTCTGATTCTGCCTGCTGTCACCATGAGTGTGATTCCCATGGGGATCATTGCGCGTACTGTCCGAGCGCTGGTGGCTGAAATCCTATCGCAAGAGTTTATCGTTGGACTACGCGCCAAAGGCATGACCGATCTCGGCATTTTCTTGCACGTGGTTAAAAATGCCGCCCCCACCGCCTTGGCTGTGATGGGATTGCAACTCGGTTATCTCTTAGGTGGCTCTATCCTGATCGAAACAGTTTTTTCTTGGCCGGGCACCGGATTCTTGCTCAATTCCGCCATCTTCCAGCGCGATCTCCCCTTGCTTCAAGGCACGATCTTGGTACTTGCCACGTTCTTTGTGGCCCTAAACCTTCTGGTTGACGTGATGCAAACCTTGCTCGATCCTCGCATTGCGCGCGGCTAATGCATCCAACGATTTGAACAGGACATAAAACCTTGAACATGTTGAACATCACCGTTGACCCCTCGAAGGTACCAGCGCCGATTTTTGAACGCTCGCCCGGTTACTGGGAAAACGTCGCCAAACGCTTCACGCGGGATCCCGTGGCCATCGGGGCAGCAGTGGTTATTTTGTTGCTTTTGTTCATGGCTTTATTTGGCCAATGGATTGCTCCGATGGATGCTTACAAAACATCCATCATGACCCGACTCAAGCCGATTGGATTTGAAGGCCACCCCTTAGGTACAGACGAGCTGGGGCGAGACATGCTAACCCGCTTGATTGTGGGCGCCAAGTTGTCGCTTTTTATTGGCATCACGCCAGTGATCATTGCCTTCATTATTGGTTCTGTGGTCGGGATTACTGCGGGCTTCATGGGCGGCTGGATCAACAGCATCATCATGCGAACCATTGATGTCTTTTATGCCTTCCCTTCCGTCTTGCTGGCGATCGCACTTTCAGGCGTGTTGGGTGCTGGCATAACCAATTCATTGATATCGCTCACCATCGTTTTTATCCCGCCGATTGCTCGGGTGGCTGAGAGCGTGACCACCCAAATTCGCAGCCGAGACTTTGTCGAGGCTGCGAGAGCATCGGGTGCTAACGCACTCACGATTGTGCGAGTTCATGTCTTGGGTAACGTCTTGGGCCCTATCTTCGTGTATTCCACCAGCTTGATCGCTGTGTCGATGATTTTGGCGTCAGGGCTTAGTTTTCTGGGCTTGGGTGTCAAGCCACCTGAGCCTGAGTGGGGTTTGATGCTCAACACGCTGCGCACAGCCATCTATGTTCAGCCGTGGATTGCTGCCCTGCCGGGTGTCATGATTTTCATCACCTCAATTGCTTTCAACATGCTTTCTGATAGCCTGCGCAGTGCCATGGAAATCAAGGACTGACCGATGACCGACTCCAAAAAATCGAATGACCAGGGTGGGCCTGCACAACCCTTGCTAAGCGTCAAAGGCCTCATCAAACACTTTGCGCTGCAGAAAGACTTTATCGGTCGCAGCACCGGCGTGGTGCGCGCCGTTGATGATATTGATTTTGATGTGCGCAAAGGTGAAACCCTGGGCGTGGTGGGCGAATCGGGCTGCGGCAAGTCAACCACCGCGCGGCTGATCATGAACCTGTTAGATCGTAACGAAGGGGAAATCATTTTTGATGGCATGAGCGTTGGCGGCAACGACCTGCCTCTAAAGAGTTTTCGGCGCCAAGCTCAAATGGTATTCCAAGACAGTTACGCCTCACTCAACCCCCGGCTCACCATTGAGGACTCAATCGCTTTTTCACCTCAGGTCCACGGTGTGCCCAAACGCGAAGCGATTGAGCGCGCTCGGGACTTGTTGGTGCGAGTCGGCCTAGAACCGCGACGCTTCGCTGAGCGCTACCCACACGAACTGTCGGGTGGGCAGCGTCAACGGATCAATATTGCGCGAGCACTTGCCCTTCAACCGCGCTTGATCGTGCTCGATGAAGCGGTCTCAGCGCTTGATAAGTCAGTCGAAGCTCAGGTGTTGAATCTCTTGCTTGATTTAAAGGAAGAGTTCGAACTGACTTATGTTTTTATCAGCCATGACTTAAACGTGGTGCGTTACGTCTCTGATCGCGTGATGGTCATGTACCTGGGTCAAGTCGTTGAAATTGGCGATTGCGAAACCATGTTCAAAACGCCGCGTCACCCGTACACCAAAGCACTCTTATCCTCCATACCGTCCCTCGATCCAGACAATCGAACCGAAGAACCACCACTGACCGGGGATCCACCGAACCCCATCAACCCACCAAGCGGCTGTCGCTTCCACACCCGCTGCGTGCATGTTCAGCCGGTGTGCAAAGAAATCATGCCCAAACTGATTGAACAACCAGATGGCCAATCGGTCGCCTGTCTGATGTTTGAGCCAAAGAGTGCCTATCAGCACAAAAGCATTCTCTTGGAGCCCGTTTTATGAGCGAGATGGCCACCACAACCGATATCTTGGTTGATATTCAAAACCTCAGCGTCACTTTTAACGCTGGCAAAAAACCCGTTCGTGCAGTCGATGGCGTCAACCTTCGCGTGACATCAGGGGAAGTCATCGCTTTGATCGGCGAATCGGGTTCCGGCAAAAGCGTCACCCTGCGCTCTATCCTCAAACTTCACCCGCCACGGCGCACTGTCATGCAAGGCAGCATTAATGTGGCTGGGCGAGATGTTCTACAGATGTCAGCTGATGAGCTCGATGCCTTCCGAGGCAATGATGTTTCCATGATTTTCCAAGAGCCGTTGCTCGCGCTAGATCCGGTTTATACCGTCGGAGACCAAATCATCGAAGCCATTCTGCGCCACGAAAAAATCAGCCGCGCACAGGCCAAAGCACGCGCTTTGGCCCTCTTTGAACGGGTCCGTATTCCGAGCCCTGAACGGCGTTTAAATGCCTATCCCCACGAAATGTCTGGCGGTATGCGACAACGTGCCATGATTTCATTGGCGCTTGCCAGTCATCCCAAGTTACTGCTGGCTGACGAACCAACCACCGCACTGGATGCCACGGTGCAAATTCAAATTCTGCTGTTGTTGCGAGAACTGCAACGAGAATTGGGCCTGTCGGTCATTTTTGTGACCCACGACATCGGTGCGGCTGTGGAAGTTGCTGATCGAATCGCTGTCATGTATGCCGGTCGTATCGTTGAAGAAGGCCCTGTGCGGTCAATCATTCGAGACCCCGCTCACCCCTACACCAAAGCCCTGTTACGCAGCGTGGCCCATGGCAGCTTTGCCAAAGGCACGCGTTTGGAAACCATTGCTGGCTCACCGCCTGACTTGGCCAACTTGCCGCCTGGTTGTTCGTTTGCCGATCGTTGTGGCGAAGTCACAGACCAATGCCGAGAGATCGATCCCAAAGAGGTGTGGCTCAACAAACAGCATCGCGCTCGTTGCATTCGTTTGGTGCCTGTCAACTAACTGCGTGGCCTTATCGATCACTCTTTTTTGAGCGGTAAGGCCAGCGTCACCAGCCAACAAATCGCGAGCATCGCGGCAGAGCCTGATAGTGCCAGCGTCAATCCGCCCCACTGGTAAAGTAAGCCTGACATTAAAGTGCCCATGAAACGCCCTGCCGCATTGGCAGCGTAATAAAAACCCACATCCTCAGCTGCTTTTTCTGATCCGGCATAAGCCAGAATGAGGTATGAGTGCACAGAAGAATTGACAGCAAATGCGACACCGAAAACACCCAAGCCAAACACCACAACCCACTCCAAGTGCTTGACATCAAACCACACCAAAACGGCCAAAATGATCGGGACCAGTGCCAACAAAAAAGACCACAACCGGGCCGCTGGCACCTCGCTAGATAAACCATCGGCGCTGCGCTTAATCACAGTCGGTGCTATCGCTTGCACAAAACCATAACCAATGGTCCATACCGCCAGAAAACCACCCACCATGGTAAAGGTCCAACCTGATGAGTAAAGAAAAACTGGCACACCAACCACAAACCAAACATCACGAGCACCAAACAGCACCACTCGTGCCATTGCTAACAAATTGATAGCACGGCTTTTGGCGAACAGTTCCTTGGCGGACTTAGAGGCTTTGCTTTGTCCCATCAAAGGCGGCAACAACCACAGTACCCCAATCAGTACGGGCGCCAGTAGTCCAGCCATTAACCACAGCGCACCAGAAAAGCCAAACAACTGCAGTAACAATCCACCCAAAAAGAAACCCACGCCCTTCATGGCATTTTTGCTACCTGTAAACCAAGCCACCCACTTAAATAACTGGCCAGAGGCATGACTTGCGGTTACTTTGATGGCCGATTTACTGGCGGTTTTGGTCAGGTCTTTGGCCACACCACAGATGCCCTGAGCCAGAACCACCCAAACGACAGCCATGGCTGCAGACCAAGTGGGCGATAGCGCAGATAGCGTTAAAAAACCAATGATTTGAGTACTTAGACCGACCACCAACATCCGCGTGATGCCATATCGAGTAGCTAGCCAGCCGCCGACCAAGTTGGCCATGACCCCAGCAGCCTCGTAAAACAGAAACAAAAAAGCCAATGTGAAAGGCGAATAGCCTAACTTGTAAAAGTGAAACAAGACCAACATGCGCAACGCACCGTCCGTCAATGTAAAGCCCCAATAGGCTGCCGTGACGATGGCGTACTGTTTAGCCGCTGAGGGTCCAGCCTGGACTGTTGTTGTCACTTCAAATACCCACAGTCTCAAGATGACAAGCCAAATCCACCATACGACAGGCATAACCCATTTCGTTGTCATACCAGGCGTATACCTTCAACATCGTGCCATCAGTCACCATGGTCGACAGCGCATCAATAATCGCACTGCGTGTATCCTGAGCATAATCAACACTCACAAGTGGGCGCGTCTCATAGCCCAAAATGCCCGCTAATGAGCCCTTTGCCGCTTGTTCAAACAACCCATTAACTTCCTCTGCTGTCACTGAGCGCTGCAGCTCAAACACCGCATCAGTCAAAGATGAATTGAGTACTGGGGCGCGAACCGCATGACCATTGAGCTTGCCCTTGAGTTCCGGATAAATCAATGCAATCGCCGTGGCGCTGCCAGTGGTGGTGGGCGCTAAACTTTGCATTGCGCTTCGTGCACGACGCAGATCTTTGTGAGGCGCATCAACCACCAGATTGGTATTAGTGGGGTCGTGAATGGTGGTAATTTGACCATGTCGAATACCAATTGACTCTTGAATCACTTTAACCACAGGCGCCAAACAATTGGTAGTGCAGGAGGCTGCTGTCACGATGTGATCACGCGCAGGATCATACTGGTCGTGATTAACACCAACCACGATGTTCAGAACCTCACCCACCTTGACTGGTGCGGCCACAATCACGCGTTTGACGCCACTGTTGAAATGGCCTTGAATCGTCTCTGGCGTTAAAAATTTGCCGGTACATTCGAGCACCACATCGACACCGTGTTCAGCCCAATTTATCGACGCTGGCGTGGCTTCGCTGGTGTAGCCGAGCAATCGCTCACCAATCTGAATGCCTTTCTCAGTCGCTGAAATGGAATCACGCCACTTGCCCTGCACCGAATCAAAGCTCAACAGGTGGGCAATCGCTTGTGCACCACCTTTTATTTCGTTGACATGCACGACATCTATCCGGTTTTGACGACGTGGGTCATCATCAGGCCGATGAACCGCCCCGAAAGCCGCACGCAATGCCAAGCGTCCAATACGTCCCATGCCATTAATGCCCACTCGCATACACACCTCGACTCAATTATTATTTCGATAATCATCGAAATATACCTCAATTCATATGACCGATTAGTGACAACCGAGTGGGTAAACAACAATTAATCAAACCAAGACACTTAAAATATCAAAATGACGACATTAACCATTGCCCTTATTGCTAAGAACGAAGCCGCGAACCTGACCGATTGCCTAGCATCGTGCGCCGGTTTGGCCGACCAGATTGTGGTGGTTGACAGTGGCAGTACCGATGACACCGTGGCGATTGCCGAACAGTTTGGCGCTAAAGTTATCGTGCACACCCTTTGGCAAGGCTTCGGACCTCAGCGCCAAGTGGCTCAATCACACGTCACTGGCGACTGGGTTCTTTGGCTTGATGCCGATGAGCGCCTGACACCTGCCCTGAAAGTAGCCATACGTGAAGCAATCACGCTTGACGATCGGCAATGCTTATACCAGGTGAACCGACTGTCATGGGTCTTTGGACGCTTCATTCGTCACAGCGGTTGGTATCCGGACCGCGTGGTGCGCTTATATGCCACCAAAAAAACAAGCTACACCAAGGCACCCGTGCATGAACAAGTGATGGTGCCGACTGGCTTTGCCCTCAAAACCCTTGACGGCGACCTGCTGCATTACACCTATCGAGACTTGCAACATTATTTGGTGAAGTCCGCGCAATACGCAGACTTATGGGCAAGCGAACGAAAAAGTCGAGGCAAAACCTCTAGTCTCACCCAAGGCACCTGGCATGCACTGGGTTGCTTCTTCAAAATGTATATACTCAAAACCGGTTTCTTGGATGGCAAGCAAGGGCTTTTGCTGGCGTTGCTATCCTCGCATTCAACGTTCGCCAAATATGCCGATTTGTGGGTCAGAGACCAACCCAAACCTTAGTTAAGTCGTGGCTGGCGAGCAATCCAACTCAGTCAACCAGTTTGAAACTTGATCAGCCACCAAAGCCATGTCCAACGACGCAAATGACTCCGCGTCCGCGCTGTCCTCAGGCACTGAAATCGGAAGATGGCGAGCTGGAGTATTTAAAGTCTGCCAACGTAGCGCGGTTGAAGACTGAAGCCGCGGGAAAAATCCCACTGTCGGGACATCCAGCGCCCCCGCCACGTGCAATGGCCCTGTGCTGCCTGCCACCATGGCGCTTGCCGTGGCCAAGCCTTGCGCGAAAGCCGCCAACCCATCGGTTGAGACCCATAGCGCCACCGGCACTCGGCGAGTCAGCAGACGCGTGTAAACACCACCCACGACCGCTTCTTCAGCCGGGCCCGCCGTCAGCACGAACTGCCAGCCGTCAAGCCGCTCAGACAGCGCCACGACCAATTGCTCGTATTGATCAAGAGACAGGTTATTGGCTGAACCGCCAGAACCCACGTGTACCATCATCCACTTTGATGTGGCGGGTAACGTTAGGTTTTGCGCCAAATGAGCCCGCGCTTGGCTCACTCGCTCTGCTGACATTGGAAAATAAGGCGTGCTGACTGATGTGATGGGCAAGCCGAAATCCTTCAGCAAGCGCGCGGCCAAATCCAGGTTGTAAACCCACTCGGGCTTTTCTGAGCGTGAGCGTCTTTGCGTCAATCGGTGGGTGTAGCGAATTTGTGCCAGCTTGGTTGCCGGTGCCAACCGATACGGGATCTTGGCTTGCTGCAAAAAGCTCGCGTTACGCCAATTCGAAAACAGCGCCAAAGCGGCATCGAACTGTTGGGCACGAATGTCTGCCAACATCTGGGCTTGGCTGCCCTTGTCAGCGGCTGCCCCGACATCAATCAACACGTGATCCACCGAGGGACATAAACGGGCCAAAGGCGCGGTGTATTCAGGCACCAACACGGTGACGTCACAGCCCGCTTGTTTCAGTAACGACAACGCGGGCCAGGCCAGCATGAAGTCACCTAACTTGTCGTTTCGAACCACCAAAACCCGCTTCATGACAGCGATGGAAACTTCAATATCAGTCGGTCAGAAAGCTTGGGTATTAAACCAAACAAAGCCGTGTTCAAGGCGATAGACACAAAGGCCGCTGCCAGAATCACGCTATACGCTTCGGGTGTGATTAACGTCATGCTCAAACCCATACCCGCCAAAATAAATGAGAACTCGCCAATTTGAGCCAAGCTTACTGAAACCGTGAGCGCAGACTGTAAAGAGCCGCGCATCAACAAAACAAAAGCCGCTGCCACGATCGTCTTAACCAACATCACAATCGCCACTGTGATCAACAATGCCAAAGGTTCTTTGACGACGATCATCGGATCAAACAACATACCGACCGATACAAAGAACAACACGGCGAAGGCATCACGCAAAGGCAAAGACTCCTCTGCTGCCCGGTGACTGAGGCTCGACTCTCGCAGCATCATGCCTGCAAAAAAAGCACCCAAGGCAAACGACACATCAAATACTTCGGCCGCCACGAAAGCCGCCCCAAGAGCCACGGCAATCACCGCGAGGTTGAATAGCTCTCGAGACTGTGTCTGCGCCACCCGTTGGAGCACCCACGGTAAAAGACGCTTACCAACCACCAGCATCAATGCGATAAAAGCAAACACCTTCAGAAGCGTGATACCAAGAGACAACCAAACCTGCGGGCCGATCGTGGCATCACCATCGGTGTCCAGCACTGGCAACACAGTGGCCGCCACTGGTAACAGCACCAATACCAACACCATCACCAAATCTTCCACCACCAACCAGCCCACCGCAAGCTTGCCATCATCCGACAGCAGCAGTCCGCGAGCCTCCAGTGTGCGTAGCAAAACCACGGTGCTAGCCACCGATAAACACACGCCATACACCAGGGCGCCGATCAATGGTTTGCCCCAAACCAAGGCCACAGCCATGCCCACAGCCGTCGCAATGATAATTTGCAAGATAGCCCCAGGGATTGCCACACGCTTGACCGCCATCAAGTCCTTAACGGAAAAGTGTAAACCGACACCGAACATCAATAACATGACGCCGATTTCAGCCAACTGCGCAGCCAAGGCGGGATCGCCCACAAAACCAGGCGTGGCAGGGCCAATCAAAATACCCGCCAGTAAGTAACCAACCAAAGGGGGTGCTTTGAATAAGGTTGCGAGGTAACCAAATACCAGCGCTAACCCAAAACCCGCCACCAAAATGGCGATCAGGTCGATGTCATGGGGCATAGAACCATCCAGAGTCGTCACAGAACCTAAGCATACCAAAGGGTTTCGTATTACGCGCGCCCGCACTAGATCGACGCCAAAAACACAAAAGCCACCGCTTTTGGCGGTGGCTTTTGCATAAAGTGGTCGGGACGGTAGGATTCGAACCTACGACCCTCTGCTCCCAAAGCAGATGCGCTACCAGGCTGCGCTACGCCCCGAAGAGCAGAACTATAGCAGATTACTGACCATTACTTCGAAGACAGCAATTCAACGAGCTCGTCGTGCATCGAAAAAGCAGTTCCACGGCCAATAACCCGAATGAATTTGCCATCCGGTTGCTGGGTCCATGCCCGTGTATTGTCTTTAAAGGCCAGTGTGAAAGCCTCTTTGATGACACGGCGCTTTAGCATCGAATCCAGTACTGGAAAGGCCAACTCAACGCGCCGGAAGAAATTTCTATCCATCCAGTCAGCCGAAGACAAATAGACCTTTTCTTGACCTTGAGCGTAAAAATAAAAAACCCTCGAATGCTCTAAAAATCGGCCGATAACGGAACGCACTCGAATGTTTTCTGATTGACCTAAAACTCCCGCTCGCAAGGCACAAACGCCTCGAATCACCAAATCGATCTTAACGCCTGCTTGGCTGGCAGCATACAGCTCAGCAATGACTCTGGGTTCGAGCAGCGAATTCATCTTGGCCATGATGATGGCTTTTTGCCCGGCTTTGGCCGCAGCCGTTTCGGCTCGGATCAGCTCAATCATCGAGTCATGCAAACTAAATGGTGACTGCAAGAGCCACTTCAGTTTGCGACGAGCCCCCAAACCCGTGAGCTGAGAAAACACTTTATCCATGTCTTCACAGACTTCAGGATGGGCGGTCATCACACCAAAATCGGTGTAAAGCGTGGCAGTTCGTGGGTGGTAGTTGCCCGTGCCCAAATGACCATAACGACGAATACCGCCTTTTTCACGGCGCAAGGCCAAAAGCATCTTGGCATGCGTTTTATGCCCGACTACGCCATACACCACGTGCGCACCCACCTCTTCTAAGCGCGCAGCCCAATTGATATTGGTTTGTTCATCAAAGCGCGCCATCAGCTCAACCACCACGGTTACTTCTTTGCCCGCACGGGCAGCCGCTAGTAAAAGCTCCATCAGTTTGGAGTCTTCACCTGTGCGATAAATCGTCTGTTTGATCGCCACAACCGCCGGATCAGTGGCCGCAGCGGTTAAGAAATTAATAACCGGCTGAAAGGACTGGTACGGGTGGTGAAGCAACTGATCAGACTGCGCAATCAGCTCAAAAATGGCTTCGGGGCGATGCTGTAGTTTGGCAAATGCTTTTGGCACAGGCCCCCTGAATTCAGGAAAAAGCAAGTCCGGCCGGTCCACCGCCTGACAAATCTGCATCAGTCGAGCCACGTTTGCCGGGCCATTGACCCGGTAGGTATCTTCGACAGTGAGATCAAATTCTTTTTGCAGTAGATGCTCGATGTGTACTGGCGTCAACTGGTCGATTTCTAACCTCACCGCTGAGCCAAAATTACGCTGCGATAGCTCGCCTTGCAAGGCCAGGCGAAGATTGGTGACTTCTTCTTCATCCACAAACAAATCACTGTTACGCGTCACACGCCACTGAAACACCCCGAGCGCTTCCATGCCTGGAAACAACTCACCGGCAAACGCGCGAATCAAAGATGTCAGCAAGATAAAGCCATCTGGCAAACCAGAGACTTCTGGGGGCATGTGCACGATGCGCGGCAACGCCCGCGGCGCTTGCACCACGGCAATGGACGCCCGACGGCCAAAGGCATCTTCACCAGCCAGCGGCACAATAAAGTTCAAGCTCTTATTCAGTACCCTAGGAAAAGGATGGGCTGGATCCAGCGCAATTGGGGTTAGTAACGGCATCATTTCCGTCACAAAGAGTTCGTGTGCCCAGGCCCGTTGCTGATCGTCCCACTCCGAAGCATGGTGTACATAGATGCCCTCAGCGCGCAAGCTCGGCAGCAACTGCTCATTGAGCAAAGCATAGAGTCGTTTCACCAAGTCATGCACTTGCTGCTGCACTTGGCTTAAGGCTTGCGCCGCCGTCAGGCCATCAGGACCTCGTAATGTGGGATGCAAGCGATGTTGCTCTTTTAAGCTAGAGACACGGATTTCAAAAAACTCATCCAAATTCGACCCAACAATACAGACGTATCGCAAACGCTCCAATAGTGGTGTTGAGGTCGCTTCAGCCATGGCCAAGACCCTTTCATTAAACTGAAGCAGCGAGAGCTCCCGATTCACAAAAGAAGGGCCTGAAAGGGTCAATTTCCGCGCTGGCTTCGGGATTGACGGCACGATCGGACTTGTCACTGCTTTAGCAACCGGACGTCGAACAGCCTTTGTCGCGGACGGCTTTGCTGGCGTGGGCGGTGGCTTTGGGACTGGTTTAAGAGCAGGTCTTGGCATGGTTTCACTCAATGTTTGTTCTTTCGTTTGTACCGCAAATCCCAGAAACGTTCCACATAGCGATAGTATGGCAGTGCACTGTCATGCTGACCCCCTATAATCAATCGAGATTTCTTCGGATGATAGGCATGGAACATTTACTGGCAGCCGTTGACCTCGGCTCCAACAGCTTTAGGCTTTCGATTGGTCGCATTCATGACGAAAACGGCACACGCCAGATTTATCAGATAGATCGCCTCAAAGAGACCGTTCGGCTTGCGGCTGGCCTAGACAATCACAAAATACTCAGTCAGGACGCTATCGATCGGGCGGTTGATGTGCTTGAGCGATTTGGAGAGCGGCTGCGCCATTTTCATCCGAGCCGGGTCAGGGCCGTGGCAACCAACACGTTTAGGGTTGCCCGAAACGCCCCTGAGTTTTTACCCCGAGCCGAAGCTGCGCTGGGGTTTCCGATTGAGGTCATCGCAGGGCGTGAAGAGGCTCGCTTGATTTATGCCGGGGTCAGTCATACCCTGCCCGTGAGCGAAAACAAGCGAATTGTGATTGACATTGGTGGTGGCTCAACAGAGGTCATCATCGGCAAAAACGACGAAGCACTCATGATGTCATCGCTATATATGGGTTGCGTTAGCTACAGCCGACGGTTTTTCCCAGATGGCATGATCGATGGCCACACCATGAAAAACGCTGAAATAGCCGCACAGCGCGAAATCGAAGTCCTGACCAAACCTTATAAGCATCTCGGCTGGAAAGAGGCGTACGGCTCCTCAGGGACCGCCAAAGCCCTATTGGCCATCCTGACAGA
>ERZ887849.352-NODE-352-length-49935-cov-8.967963_pt1 | contig 49935 bp, 44 predicted proteins | sample MGYA00521267_ERZ887849 | MGnify/ENA primary metagenome ERZ887849 (study PRJEB32303, sample SAMEA104408601) | aquatic metagenome | biome: Brackish water; feature: Pelagic; material: water | place: Baltic Sea | collected 2014-06-06T16:11:00 | depth 2,863 m ... | reverse complement strand
AGTGCCCTCAAGCGGCAATATCGGCGCAGCCGAGGCCGTTGATCAGACTTTCCTTGGCATGTTGTGTAAGCTCCCTTGTAAAAAAGAATACGAGTTGAGGAACAATACTATGCGCAGCAAAGTCACCAAGGCTATCTTTCCGGTTGCGGGTATGGGAACGCGCTTTCTCCCAGCGACCAAATCGGTGCCCAAAGAAATCATGACCCTCGTGGACCGCCCCCTCGTGCAATACGCGATTGACGAGGCGCGCGCGGCAGGGATCAAGGAATTCATCTTCGTCACATCGCGCGGCAAGGGCGCGCTTGAGGATTACTTCGACAACGCCCCCCAGCTTGAGCAAGAGCTGCGCCGCAAGGGCAAGACGGAGCTTCTGGAGATCCTCAAATCCACCAATATGGATTCGGGTGAAATCGCCTATATGCGCCAGCACAAACCCCTCGGCCTCGGCCATGCGGTCTGGTGCGCGCGTCGCCTGATCGGGAATGAGCCGTTTGCCGTGATCCTGCCCGACGATGTGATCGCCGCCGAAAAGCCCTGCTTGCAGCAAATGGTCGAGGCGTTTGAGGAAACCCAAGGGAACATCGTGGCCGCTATGGAAGTGCCCGACGACAAGGCGTCGGCCTACGGGATGCTGGACATCAAGGAAGACATGGGTGCGCTCGTCTCCACCAAAGGAATGGTCGAAAAGCCCGCCCCCGGCACGGCACCCTCAAACCTCGCCGTTATCGGCCGCTATATCCTGACGCCCACCGTGCTCAAGATGCTCAACAAGAAAAAGCCCGGCGCAGGTGGTGAGATTCAGCTGACTGACGCTATTTCTGATGCCCGCAACGAGGGCGAAGAGGTTTACGGCTTTCGCTTCCGGGGGCAGCGGTTCGATTGCGGCTCCAAAGCGGGCTTCTTGCAAGCAACAGTGTCCTTTGCTCTCGCGCGTGACGATCTGCGCGATGATTTGCAGAACTTCCTTTACGACACGCTCAACGCTGATAAGGCTGCGCAATAGTTCTGAAAGACTAAAGGCAGATTTCGTTTGACCAACATCCTCGTAACTGGTGGCGCGGGCTATATTGGAAGTCACGCCTGCAAGGCGCTCAAGGCCGCCGGATATACGCCTGTTACCTATGATAACCTGATCACGGGCTGGGCCGATGCGGTGAAGTTCGGCCCGTTCGAGCAGGGCGATCTCAACGACCGTGAGCGGCTCGATCAGGTCTTCGCCGCCTATCAGCCCGCCGCCGTGATGCATTTCGCAGGCCTCAGCCAGGTGGGCGAAAGCACCCGCATCCCCGAGACCTATTGGCAGACCAATGTGGGCGGATCACTGACGCTGATGCAGGCCGCCGTGACCGCGGGTTGCCTTGATTTCGTGTTCAGCTCCACCTGTGCCACCTACGGCGATCAGGACAATGTGGTGCTCGATGAGACCTGCCCGCAAATGCCGATCAACCCCTATGCGTCGTCAAAACGCGCCATCGAAGACATGCTGCGCGACTTTGAGGCGGCCCACGGGCTGCGCCACGTGATCTTTCGCTATTTCAACGTGGCCGGCGCCGATCCGGACGCCGAGGTGGGCGAGCAGCACCAGCCCGAGACGCATCTCGTCCCTCTGATGCTCGATGCGATCGACGGCACGCGAGGGGCGCTCACCATTTTCGGCACAGATTACGACACGCCCGATGGCACCTGCATCCGCGACTACGTGCATGTCTGCGATCTGGTGGACGCCCATATCCTTGGCCTCAAATGGCTGGAGGATGGCAAGGTGAGCCGTGTCTTCAACCTCGGCACCGGGGATGGGTTTTCCGTGCGAGAGGTAATCGCGCAGGCGGGCCACGTCACCAACCGCGATGTGCCCGTGATCGAAGGGCCGCGCCGCGAGGGCGATTGCACCAAGCTCGTCTCCGGCTCCACCCGCGCAGAGGCCGAACTGGGCTGGACGCCCACGCGGTCTTCCATGGCGCAGATGATCGGCGATGCGTGGCGCTGGCATCAATCTGGACATTTTGCGAAATAGCGGCAATCCTTCCGCCTGAGCGGCCCGCGCGAAATGACGGGCTGGCTAAGGGGTGCAGATGACGGGCAAGGCCACTCTCTGGGACCAAATCGGCGAGACGCGGCTCGCCTACCGCCTCCGCTGGAAACGGCGCAGGCTTCTTCTGCGCGCCCTGCGCAAGCGGCACCAGCTTCGCGCGGTCACAGACCGAACCGAGGCAATCACACAGGGTGCGATTCTGTGCTTTTCCACCGTGCGCAACGAGGCGATCCGCCTGCCCTACTTCCTCGATCATCACCGCGCGCTGGGTGTCGATCATTTCCTATTCGTGGACAATGGCAGCACCGATGGCACCGCCGAGATGCTGTCGAAGCAACCTGATTGCTCTGTCTGGAGCACCTCCCACAGCTACCGATTGAGCCGTTTTGGTGTCGATTGGCTGACATGGCTGCAAATCCAGCATGGGCACGGCCATTGGTGCCTGACCCTGGATGCGGATGAGATCCTGATCTACCCATTCCACGACACACGGCCTCTGCCCGCCCTCACCGAGTGGCTCGATATAAAAGGTCTGCCCTCGTTTGGCGCGCTGATGCTGGACATGTATCCGCGCGGGCGGCTGACCGAGGCACCCTATGAGGCGGGCCATGATCCGGCGAAGACGCTGCAATGGTTCGACGCGGGCAACTATATGATCCAAAATAAAAAAGACCTGCAAAACCTCTGGATCCAAGGCGGCCCGCGCGCGCGCGCCTTCTTTGCCAAGGAGCCGCGCCGCGCGCCGACCATGGGCAAAATCCCCCTGATCAAATGGGACCGCCGCTATGCCTATGTCAGCTCCACGCACTCCGCCCTGCCCCGGCGGCTCAACCACACCTATGACGCCGCAGGGGGTGAAGCGGCGTTTGGCGTGCTTCTGCACACCAAATTCCTGCACACCATCACCGAGAAGTCAGCAGAGGAAAAACAACGCGGCGAACACTTCGCCAACTCCGCCCTCTACGAGGCCTATTACGATCAGCTGACCGAAGACCCGGTCCTGTGGTGTCCCACCTCCACCAAGTTCACCGGGTGGCGGCAGCTCGAAGCGCTAGGCCTGATGAGCCGGGGGACGTGGCTGTGAGGATGAAAAGACGTTTACCCAAGCCTGACAAGGCTTTATCGTGCCGCAAACCCGCAAGCGCGGATCATGAGCAGCGGCAATACTCCCTTAAGCCTGCCGCGCTATATTCCCCGATATGCGGCATAACCAAAGGGCGGCGCGCGTGAAATTCTGGCAATCATACCGCATGCGGTGGCGGCGCAAATGGGCCAAGATGCGCGCGTGGCGCAAGCATTTCGGCCTCTCGCCAGTGGTCGATCGCACCGCCGCGATAAAGCCGGGCGATGTGCTCTTGTTCTGTACCTTGCGGGATGAGCATATCCGCCTGCCCTATTTCCTCAAATATTACCGCGACATGGGCGTTGATCATTTCCTGATCGTGGACAATGACAGCACGGATGGCAGCGGCGATTACCTCGCAGATCAGCCTGATGTCTCGCTCTGGCACACCTCGGGCAGCTACAAACGCTCGCGCTTTGGCGTGGATTGGCTGAACTGGCTTCAAGGGCAATACGCCCATGGCCATTGGACGCTGACCGTCGATCCCGATGAGCTTTTCGTCTATCCGTTCTGCGACACACGGCCCATTCGCGCCCTCACTGACTGGCTGGATGGCTCAAACGTGCGCAGCTTTGGCGCGATGCTTCTGGATATGTATCCCAAGGGGCGGCTCGATGCGGTGCCTTACCGCCGGGGGCAGGACCCGATCGAGATCGCCTCATGGTTCGATCCCGGCAATTACATGATCGAAAAGAACCGCAAATTCGGCAATCTGTGGATTCAAGGGGGACCACGCGCCCGCGTTTTCTTCCCCGACGCACCGAAAAAGGCCCCGGCACTCAACAAGATTCCGCTGGTGAAATGGAACCGCCGCTACGCTTATGTCAGCTCCACCCATATGCTGCTGCCGCGCGGCCTGAATCTTGTCTATGACGAATGGGGCGGAGAGGCGGCGAGCGGCGTCCTTCTGCACGCCAAATTCCTCGACACATTTACCACTAAAGCCGAAGAGGAGATGGGCCGCCAGCAGCACTACCGCGCCTCTTTGGAATACAAAGCCTACGTGGAAAACCTTGAAAAGACGCCAGAGCTTTGGTGCAAATGGTCGGAAAAGTATATAAACTGGCTCCAGCTGGAAATCCTAGGGCTTATGTCCAAAGGGAACTGGGCATGAGCAGGCAGGCAAAACGCAAGTGAGTGTCGGCATCGTCATGCTGGTCCACACGGCCCTTGGTCGCGCCGAACAGGTGGCGCGGCACTAGGCTGCTGCGGGCTGTCCTTTAGTGATCCATGCCGATCTGTCCATCCCCGCCAAAACCTACAAAGCCTTCCGCGAAGCGCTGGCCGATCTGCCGGATGTGCGCTTTTCCAAACGGCACCGCTGTGAATGGGGCACTTGGGGGCTGGTCTCGGCCTCACAATCGGCGGCGCAGACCATGCTGGATGATTTCCCCGATGTGCGCCACGTCTACCTCGCCTCGGGCTCTTGTTTGCCGCTGCGCCCGGTGACGGAGCTGATCGATTACCTGGCCCAGCGTCCGCACACAGATTTCATCGAAAGCGCCACGACAGCCGATGTCCCTTGGACCGTGGGTGGGCTGGACGAAGAACGCTTTACGCTGCGATTTCCCTTCTCGTGGCGCAAGAACCGGTTTTTGTTTGATAAATACGTGGCTCTGCAACGCGCCTTTGGCCTCAAACGCCGAATCCCGAACGGCATTGTCCCACATATGGGCAGCCAATGGTGGTGCCTCACACGCCAGACCCTTTCGGCCATCCTGACCGACCCTGAGCGCGCAATCTATGACGCCTATTTCCGGCAGGTCTGGATTCCGGATGAAAGCTATTTTCAAACCCTCGCGCGACAGTATTCGCGCAATATCGAAAGCCGCTCTCTGACGCTGAGCAAGTTCGATTATCAGGGCAAGCCGCATATTTTCTACGATGATCACCTGCAATTGCTGCGTCGTTCCGATTGCTTCGTTGCGCGCAAAATCTGGCCCCATGCGCACAAGCTTTACGATGCGTTCCTGACAGATTCGGCCCATGCGATGAAAAAGACCGAGCCGAACCCCGGCAAGATCGACCGTATCTTCACCAAAGCGGTGGAGCGGCGCACGCGGGGCCGCACCGGCCTCTATATGCAGAGCCGCTTTCCGGTCGAGACGCGTGAAAACGGGCTTACCTCAGCACAGTATTCCGTTTTTCAAGGCTTCTCCGCGCTTTTCGAGAATTTTGAGCCATGGCTCGCCCGCGCCACCGGCACCCGGGTCCATGGCCATCTTTTCGCGCCGGAACGGGCCGAATTCTCAGACGGGCAGACGGTGATGAACGGCGCACTGTCGGACAGCGCGGCTTTGCGAGATTACAACCCGCGCGCCTTCCTTGCCTCGCTCATCTGGAACACGCGCGGGGAGCGGCAGTGTTTTCAATTCAGCCCCGCAGATAATCAGAAAATCAACTGGGACATCGCCAAGGACCCCAACGCGCAGATCTCTGTCATCTCGGGCGCATGGGCGGTTCCACTTTTCAAATCCAACCAGAATTTCTGCGATATCCGCCGCGAGGCCGCCCGCCTGCAACAGATCGAGAGCAAACACTTGGAGATCCTCCGTTCGTCCTGGACCAAGGCGCGCGTGCGCATCTGGACCATGGCCGAATTTATCGAGGCCCCGATGGAGCCATTGCAGACTATCATCGACGAAATCGGCCCAATGCAGAACACACGCGGCCTGAGCGAAGTGCCAAAAATGGCTGATCTGACCGGCTTTGGCCAATTCCTGCAAAACCTGAAAAATCAGGGGATGCACCCCTACCTCATGGGCAACTTCCCAGTGGCACATGAGCCGCACGAGGCCCAGACGACCTCGCGCAAACCCTATCTTGTCCGGTAAAACCTGATGCCCCAGTTCGATTACTTCGTCGTCTTTGCCGAAATGCGCACAGGCTCCAACCTGCTGGAGGCGAACCTGAACGCCTTTGAAAGCTTCGAGTGCCACGGCGAGGCCTTCAACCCCGCCTTTATCGGCTATCCGAAAAAGACCGAAATCCTCGGCATCACACAGGCCATGCGCGAGGGCGATCCCGCCCGCCTGATCGACACGATCAAGACCCAAAGCGCCGGCCTGGGCGGCTTTCGCTTTTTCCACGACCACGACCTGCGCGCGCTTGAGATTTCCATCATTGATCCACGCTGCGCCAAGATCATCCTCACCCGCAATCCCGCCGAAAGCTATGTCAGTTGGAAAATCGCCAAGGAAACCGGGCAATGGAAACTGACCAACGTGAAGCGGCGCAAGGATGCAAAGGCGCGCTTTGATGCTGCCGAATTTGAAGATCACATCGCGCGGCTGCAGACCTTTCAGGTGTTCTTGATGAACATGCTCCAGAAAACCGGGCAAACGGCGTTCTATGTGGATTACGAGGATCTTAACGATCTTGATGTGATGAACGGCCTTGCGCGGTTTCTGGGCAGCGAAGAGCGGCTGGAGGCGCTGGACGACAAGCTGAAAATCCAGAACCCCCAAACGCTAGAGGACAAGGTCGCCAATTTCGACGAAATGACCGAGGCGCTGGCCGGGATCGACCGGTTCAACCTCACCCGCACGCCCAATTTCGAGCCACGCCGAGGGGCCGCTGTGCCCGCCCATGTCGCGGGGTTCAAGGCACCACTTCTCTTCATGCCCATCCGCTCGGGCCCCGAGGAGGAGGTGCGCAGATGGCTCGCGGCCCTCGACGGGACCACGCCCGATGCGCTCTATACCAAGCTGAACCAGAAGCTTTTGCGCCAATGGCAGCGCAGCACGCCGGGCCATCGCAGCTTTACTGTTCTGCGCCATCCGCTGGGGCGCGCGCACACCGCCTTTTGCACCCGCATCCTCAGCCGTGGTCCAGGCTGTCTGGGCGAGATCCGCCGCATCTTGCGCAATTTTCACAAGCTGCCCATACCCGGCGCTGGCCCGGATGAAACCTATGACCGGCGCGCTCATCACACCGCCTTTACCGCGTTTTTGCAGTTCCTGAAGGCCAACCTGCGCGGTCAGACCTCGGTGCGGGTGGATGCAAACTGGGCCACCCAATCAGCCATCCTTCAAGGGATGGCGCAGGTCTGTCTCCCCGACCTGATCATTCGCGAGGACGAGATGCAGCTGCAACTGGGTGCGCTCGCCAAACAGGCGGGATACCCCGGCGCCACGCCCATTGAGACCGCACCCGAGGATGCGCCTTTTGCGCTAGCCGATATCTATGACGAGACGTTGGAAGCGCTGGCCGCTGACATTTACCAGCGCGATTACGAGGCCTTCGGGTTTGGAGCGTGGAAAGCCTGAAACCTCTGCCCGGATCAAAGGCCGCAGGCAGCCGCGCGAACATCGCCAGCCCGCAGTCTGACAATCGCGCTTCCCTCAGGCCTCAGGCCGCGATGGAGCGCTGTGCCTCGGTCAGGATCGTATAGATTGTCCCGGCATCGGGGTTTGCACGCAGCTTGGCACACAGATCGGCATCCCTGAGAGTGCGCGACACGACCGCGAGCGCCTTGAGGTGCTCGACACCCGCTTCCAAAGGCGCGAACAGAGCAAAGGCCAGATCCACAGGTTGCCTATCAACCGCGTCAAAGTCGATGGGGCGCTCCAGCAAGATCAGCACGCCCACAACCTCAGCCAGCCCGTCGAGCCGAGCATGGGGCAGAGCAACACCATTGCCGACACCCGTCGGCCCAAGCGCCTCACGCTCCAGCAGGGCCTCGACCGCCCGCGCCGCCGTGAGGCCATAGACGGCCTCGGAAACATCGCCCAACTCATGCATCAAGCGCTTTTTGCTCGATGCAGAAGACACGACGCGCACAGCCTCGGGTTTGAGGATCATGGAAATGTCCATTCGTTGCTCCGACCGATCATGAGCGGCGACGTTGCGCCCTCAAACCTCAGTGTTTACGGGTCAATCCATCCTATATTGCCGTCGTCGCGGCGATATACAACGTTCAGCCCATCTTTTGCCTCGTTCCGAAAGACCAGCACCGGCGCGCCTGCAAGCTCCATCTGCATCACGGCCTCCCCGACGGAGAGAGCCTGAATTTTCGCCTCCATTTCGGCGACGATGATGGGCTGAAGGCTTTCGGGTTCCGATTCTGAACTCTCGCTTTCAGAAGCGAGGATATACGAGGCCCCCCCGGAAAGTTCAACCGGGTGCGCGCGGTCTTTATGGTGATCCTTCAGGCGGCGTTTGTAACGGCGCAACTGTTTGTCCATCTTCTCAAGGCTGGCGTCAAACGCGGCATAGATTTCATGTGCCTTTCCCTTGGCTTGCACGGTGAGGCCAGTGGACAGGTGCACCACACTCTCACAGGTGAATTCGCTAGCGCTTTTGGAGAAAACCACGGTCGCGTCAGTCGGCCGCTTGGCATATTTTTCGACTGCCTCGCCAAGTTCAGTCTTCACATGGGTCTGAAGCGCCTCACCAATATCAATCTGCTTGCCGGAAATTTGATAGCGCATGGTCTCTCCTTCATGTTGTCGCAGGCGGGCATGCCGGGGGACACGGGTGGTGTGGGTCCGGCTCAAATCCACTTGCGGGAAAATGGCTCAGGTTCAGGCTGTGCGCGGTCCGCCCAATCATGTTTGAGGCGCGGCGGGGCAAGCTCAAAACTTATGTCGTCCATAGGTTGATTGACGCGCTAATGCCGCCTCTTGTCAATGAGCATTGCAGCGTAGAGGGCCAAATTCTGCCAAAAGGCCGTTAAGAAATACGGAAATTCTCGCCAAGATAAACACGTCGGACATTCTCGTTCTCGACCACTTCGCCGGGCGTGCCGGACATCAGGACCTTGCCGTCATGCAAGATATAGGCACGGTCCACAATCTCCAATGTTTCCCGAACGTTATGGTCTGTGATCAACACACCGATGCCGCGTTTCTTGAGGTCAGCAACCAGATGGCGAATGTCGCCCACGCTGATCGGGTCAACCCCCGCAAAGGGCTCATCCAGCAGCAGGTATTTCGGGTTCGCCGCCAAACAACGCGCAATCTCGACCCGCCGCCGCTCACCGCCCGACAAGGCCAGCGCGGGCGCACGGCGCAAATGCTCGACCGAGAAATCAGAAAGCAGTTCTTCGAGCCGCTCTCGCCGCTTGTGCCCATCACTGATGGCGATATCGAGGATCGCCATGATGTTGTCCTCAACCGACAGCCCACGAAAAATCGACATCTCCTGCGGCAGATACCCGATCCCCAGCTTGGCCCGGCGATACATCGGCAGGTGTGTGACATCCCGCCCTTCAATCTCAACGCGCCCACCCTCGGGATAGATCAGCCCGGCGATGGAATAAAAAGTCGTCGTCTTGCCCGAGCCGTTGGGGCCCAAGAGCGCCGCGACCTCGCCTTGGCGAAGTTGCAAAGACACGTCCCGGATCACCACGCGCTTTTTATAGCTTTTGCGCAGATTGCTAACCGTCAGACCAGTCCCCTCAGACGCGACATGAAGCTGCGGTTTACTCATTCTTGCGCCTCAGATCGCAGCACGGTCTTGACCCGCCCGTTCATCCGGGCGGTCCCTGCGGCGGTATCGACATACATCTTGTCCGCGGTGATCGCGCTCGTCCCCTGCACCAGCAGAACATCGCCTTGCATCTCGATCATGCCGGTCTGCACGTTGTAATTGGCCTGCGCCGCTTCCGCCGCGTCCGGCCCGCTCACCAATGTCACGCCGCCCGTGGCCTGAAGCCGCTCGATCCCGGACTGATCCTCAAGATAAACGACCAGCACCCGTGGCGCCGCGAGGCGCATCTCGCCCTGCCCAATCACCACATTCCCGGTGAAAATCGCTGTGCCATCGTTTTGATTCACGTTGAGATTGTCCGAGGTGACCTCAACCGGCAGGCTGCTGTCTTGGGCGACGGTGCCAAAGGCGACCTGTGTCCCTTGCGCCTGCGCCATCCCGGCGAACGCCATAAGCGCGAGCATGTAAATGTAACGAGCCACTTGGGTCAGTCCTTTGTCTCTTGCGGGAGGTATATCAGTTTGACCCCATCCGTGAACAGCAAATTGGCATCCCCCGCCTCGCTGTTGGTTGTGAGCACCATCCGGCCCGCTTGCAGGTCACCGGGCGGGCCGGTCGCCGTCACCGGGCCGGGGCTTTCGGCATAGACCGTATCGAACTGCGCATCCAACCGCTCGGTCCGGATATCATAGCCAGTGGTCAGCAGGATTCGCACATCGCCAGTCAATTGCGCGGTGAGGGCAAGCTGATCGCTCTCGCCATTGTCAGCTTCGATATTCATCACCGTGCCGCCCAGCAGATTGACCTGCGCACGCACTTGATTGGCCAGCATTCTCTCGGGGTTTCCGGGGTCAGGTCGCACCGTATCCGCGATAAAGCTGACCTCCTCACCTCCCGTGGCCACCCCGGCAAAGCGCGGGTTGGTCACCCCTTGGTCCTGTGCGCGTTGCTCCAGATCGATCGTGCTGTAAGGGATCGTGCCGGACACATCCACCGTCCGCGAGAGCAAAAAAAGCGTCGACAAAAGACCCAGCGACAAGATCGGCAGAATGATCTTGGCCCAAGCGACAAAGCGCGAGTGGAAGTTCTCGCCCAGCACCATCTAATGGGAGAAAATATCTTGATCCGGCCAACCCGCCAGATCGAGGCCGGCGCGCATCGGCAGGAAATCAAAGCAGGCCTGTGCCATCTCCATCCGCCCCTCGCGGATGAGGCGCGTGTTCAACTCCTCGCGCAGGCGGTGCAGGTACAGCACGTCCGAGGCGGCATAGTCTATCTGAGCCTTGCTCAACTTGGGCGCCCCCCAGTCCGAGCTTTGCTGCTGTTTGGAGATATCCACGCTCAGAAGCTCCTGAAGCAGGTATTTCAGGCCATGGCGGTCGGTGTAGGTGCGAATGAGCTTGCTCGCAATCTTGGTGCAATACACCGGCGCCGTGACCGCACCAAAGGCGTTTTGCATCGCGGCAATGTCGAACCGGCCAAAGTGAAAGAGCTTGAGCACATCCACGTTGGTCAGCATCGCGCAGAGGTTCGGCGCCTCGGTCTGCCCTTTGGCCACCTGCACCAGATGCGCGTCGCCATCCCCACCCGACATCTGAATCACGCACAGCCTGTCACGGTGCGGATGCAGGCCCATCGTCTCGCAATCAATCGCCACGACCGGGCCAAGGTCCAGCCCGTCGGGAAGATCGCCCTGATACAAATGGTTCGCCATGTTTTGCCTCCGCGCTCTATGCGCCTTCGGGTCTATATAGGAACGGGTGGGGAGGCCACCAAGAATTGGCCGTGGTGAGGAGCCGCGCCATCGCCAGACCGCAGGGTGGCGCTCCGACAGGGCATTGGGGCACTTTATGCCTGCCAAGCCTATCCAACATTTTTAGCACGGTCTGGCGATGGCGCGGCGGCCTTCGGTCTTTGCTCCGCGTCCGGCCTCACTCCTCTTTCGGCGTCACACTGCCGCGCAGCGCCTTCACCTCACCGCGCACCTTCTTCGCCTTCAGCCGCCGTTTCTTCGAGCCCAGCGTGGGGCGCGTCGCCACCCGCCGCTTGGGCACCTCAAGCGCCTTGCGAATGAGCTCGGCCAGACGTTCACGCGCGATGTCGCGGTTACGGGCCTGGTGGCGGGTCTCGTCGCATTGAATGATCAATGCGCCCTCCTTGGTCCAGCGCCGCCCGGCCAACCGCTTCAGCCGCCGCTTCACCGCATCCGAGAGGGCCGGAGACCGCTCCGCCTCAAAACGCAGCTCGACCGCGCTGGCGACTTTGTTGACATTCTGACCTCCCGGACCGCTGGCGCGGACGAATTGCTCCGTCAGTTCCCAATCCTCGATGCTGATTTTGTCATTTATCTTGAGCATAAGCGCCTTTTTCGCACCGACACCCCGCCGACACAAGACAACGGCGGCTGAGCGGGGGCCCAGAACATCAAAAGGGCCGCCCTGATCAGGGACGGCCCTCTAGAAGATTGCGGAGGCGGGGTCGGTTAGACACGCGCCAATCTGGATGCTGTCACATCTACGGTCTGCCCTAGATGGTCGCTCCCCAAACTGTTCCGACACCTCTCTCCAATACCTCTATAGACACTGGATCACCTCCTTTCAGTTGTTGACGTTGACACCAGCCTGCCACAAATTTTGCGTTTGTCAAAACAAAATGCAGGGCCCAAGACGCAAAATCATACCACCTATTGCGATTGGGCGGTTGCTGCACATTGTTCGGGCAGGTCGGCCATGGTCAGTTCCCGGCGCGGCTTGGGCGGCGGCGCGTTGGGATCGGGCGGCGGCGGGTTGAGGATATTGTTGACCCATTCCTGTGCATCCGCGCAGCCGTCACCGGGGGGCGGAGCCGCTTGATCCACACAACCGCGCGCCCCACGAGGACAGCTCAGCCGGACGTGGAAATGGTAGTGATGTCCGAACCAGGGCCGCACCTTGCGCAGCCACGCCCGATTGCCCGTCTCATCCTTGCACATCTGCACCTTTGCGCCCGGAAAGACGAAAATCCGCGCGGTGCGGCGATCCTGCGCCGCGGCCTTGATGATCTCATGATGCGCGCGGGTCCACAGGTCGTTGACGAAAGCCCCCTTCGACCGCTGCATGGAAATGGACGATATGTTCTCGCGGCCTTTGCGGGTGAGGTTCATCTGTCTGCCGGGCAACATCCAGATATCCACATCCAGACCGATCTGATGCGAGCGGTGCCCCGACAGCATCGGCCCGCCGCGCGGCTGGCTGATATCGCCGATATAAAGCCCGTTCCAGCCCGGTTGCCGCGCGGCCTTGGCCGAGAGCTTCTCGATGAAATCAATGACCTCGGGATGCCCCCAATTGCGGTTCCGGCTGAGGCGCATCGCCTGCCATGTGGGGCCTGTCTCAGCCAGTTGCACGCCGCCCGCAAGGCACCCTTTGGCATAGCTCCCATAAGGTTCGGCCTTGTGGCCAGAGCCACCCCCAAACGCGCCAAACACCTGCTTGGCCTGTTTGGATTGCGACGACACCACGGGCGCGCCCAGATCTTGCGCGGCGGCAGGCGCGCCCATCAGCGCCACACAGAGGGCGGCAATCAGATGTCTCATCTCGGGTCTCCTTCCGGTTTCACCCACGCTAACAAAATCAACCCGATGAGGAAGAGCCCAATCAGCGGCGTCACCCCAATCTGCTGGCTTCCGCTGATCGCGGTGACCACGCCGACGAGGAAGGGCGCCAGAAACGACGTGGCCTTGCCCGCCAACCCGTAGAGCCCAAAGGCCTCGGCCATATGGCCGGGCCGGGCTTGGCTCACCATCATCGTGCGGCTGGCCGCTTGGATCACGCCCCCCGCCGCACCGATCAACGCGCCCAGCACATAAAACGCCATATCCGGCAGGGTCGAGTCAGGGCCAACCGCGATGCCGTAGACGTGGCTGCGCGACACGAAAACGATGCTGATCGCCACGAAGGTCAGCACGCCGATACAGACCATGACCACGGGTTTGGAGCCGAACCGCGCATCCGCAAACCCACCCAGCCACGCAAACACCGTGCCCGACAGGATCGCGATGATCCCGAAAATCCCGGTATCCACCACGCTCCATTCCAGCACGCCCGCGGCATAAATCCCGCCGAACACATACATCCCGTTGAGCGCATCCCGGTAGAACATCGACGCGCCAAGGAACGAGAAAAGCGACGGCGTCTGCGGCAGGTGGCGCACCGTCTGCCAGACACGGCCCAGCGCCGCCTTGACCGCGCCGGGGGCGGCTTTGGCAGGGCGCGGATCGCGCACCCACAGGAAAAACGGCACCATGAAGAGGATGAACCAGAACCCGGTCAGGGGCCCCACAAACCGCGTCCCCTCCCGCGCGTCTGCATCCAGACCAAAAGGCGGCGCGAGCCCGATGAACGTCCGGCCCGTCTCGCCGCTCTCGGCAAAAAACGCCAGCATGATCACCAAGGCCAGAAGCCCGCCAAGATAGCCGAACGCCCAGCCCGAGCCGGAGATTTTGCCGATCTCTTCGCGCGTGCCCAGATCGGGCAGCATGGCGTTGGTGAAGATCGTGGCAATCTCCATCCCCACCATGCCAATCACGAAAAACACCAAGATGACGCCGAGGTTGAAATCACCCGGAATGGCCCACCAGAGGCCAAAGGCCCCGACGACATACATCACCGAAAAGCCCTTGATCCATTGCATCCGGTTGCCGGTATGATCCGCCATCGCTCCAAGGATCGGCGCAAGGGCTGCAATGATCAGCCCCGCCGTCGCCACGCCAAAGGCCCAAGCCGTCTGCGCCTCGACCCCGTCGCCAATAAGCTCCTTGACGTATGGCGCGAAAATGAAGGTGATGATGAGCGTGTTGTAAGGCTGACTGGCCCAATCGAAGAAGAACCAGCCCCAGATGCGCTGGCGATGCGTCGCGGCTTTCATCTCCCTGCCCCCAAATCGCTTATGCGCCCGATATGACAGGCAGCAAGGCGCTGGGGCAAGCTATTGTTTGAGCGCGTCCTGCATGGGGGGCCAAGGGCGCTGATCCTCGGCGGCAAGCCATGCCTGCACCCAATCAGGCAGCACGGGCGAGGGCGTGTCGCGCCGCATCGCGGCCATCACCTCGGCGGGCGGCACGATGCCTTTGGCACCCGTCACGGCCCCACGATAGACGATATGGCTCGCGCATTCGCCGTTCGCCTTCCACATGGACTGCTCCAGATACATGAATCGCGCGTCCCAGCCGATCGCCCGGCTGCGCATTTCGATCTTCTCGAACATCCGCACCCGGCGGCGATAGCGCACGGTGGCCCCCGCCATGGTCAGGCCCCAACCGTGCCGCTTCAACAAAGGCAAAAGCCCCACGCGTGCCGCCAGAGGAATTCGCCCCAGATCATAGATCGTGAGCGTCCGGCCATTGTTCAGCTCCATCCACACATCGATGTCCTGCGGCAGACAATAATGCTGCGAGACATGCGTGCCCGTCAACGGCAGGGGGGCGTCATTGCGATGTTTGAAAAGCTGCCATGCCAGGCGGAGGATGGGATACATTTGGGCGGCTCCTTTAGCAGTTATCTGTGCCTGCTTTACGCGAACATCAACCGCAACCCCGCGTAAACCTTGCGCTTTGCCAAAGCTCGGCATACCTCTGGGGCAGATTGGCAAAAGGACGCATGTGATGCTCGCAATTTACGGACCGCTGCAACTCATCCTCGGCGTGGTGTATTTCGTGATGATCGTCCATATCATGATGAGCTGGCTGATCAATTTTCAGGTCCTGAACCTGCATCAACCCTTCGTGCGACAGGTCTGGGACGGGCTCAACCGCCTGCTCGAGCCGATCTACACCCCTCTGCGCCGCATCCTGCCCGACACGCGCCCGCTCGATCTGGCGCCGTTGGCGGCATTGATCATCGTGATCTCGCTGCGCGCCTATGTCCTGCCGGTCATATTCGGCTTCGCCTGAGGCACTCTTGCTCTTGCTGCGCGATTCCTAATCTGTGAGGATTGCCCCTCGCGGACATCACATCGGTTTGGGGCAAGGCCATGACGGGCGCGCACACGCATCTCAGGGATATCTTCGGATTCGACGCCTTCCGCCCCGGCCAGGAAGAGATCGTGAACGCGGTCGCAGGCGGCCAGAACGTGTTGGCCATCATGCCCACGGGCGGGGGAAAATCGCTCTGTTTTCAGCTGCCCGCGCTGATGCGCGAGGGCGTCACGCTGGTCATTTCGCCGCTCATTGCGCTGATGCGCGATCAGGTGCGCGCGCTGAAGGCCGCGGGCGTTGAGGCCGCCGCGCTGACCTCGGGCAATACCGAGGAAGAAACCGCCGAGGTCTGGGACGCGCTGGAAGAGGGGCGGCTCAAACTTCTCTATATCGCGCCCGAACGGCTGGCGGCGGGTTCTGCCGTAGGGATGCTCAGACGCATCGGCGTGAGCCTCATTGCCGTGGACGAGGCGCATTGCGTCAGCCAGTGGGGCCATGATTTTCGCCCCGATTATTTGCGCATCGGGGAGTTGCGCCGCGCGCTGGGTGTGCCGCTCGCCGCTTTCACCGCCACCGCCGATTCCGAGACGCAGGACGAGATCATCGAAAAGCTCTTCGATGGCGCCGCACCTGCGAAGTTTCTGCACGGCTTTGATCGGCCCAATATCCACCTCGCCTTCGCCGCGAAGGACGGGCCGCGTCGCCAGATCATGGAGTTCGCCGCCGCCCGCAAAGGGCAATCCGGCATCGTCTATTGCGGCACCCGCGCCAAGACCGAGACCCTGTCGCAGGCTCTGACCGAGGCCGGGCACTCCGCCGCCTTCTATCACGGCGGCATGGACCCTGATCAACGCCGCTATGTGGAGCATCGGTTCAACACCGAGGATGGGCTGATCGTGGTCGCCACGGTCGCCTTCGGGATGGGCGTGGACAAGCCCGATATCCGCTGGGTCGCCCATGCCGACCTGCCCAAATCCATCGAGGCCTATTATCAGGAAATCGGCCGGTCGGGCCGCGATGGCGCGCCTGCCGAGACGCTCACCCTCTTTGGTCCCGACGATATCCGCCTGCGCCGCAGCCAGATCGACGAAGGCCTCGCCCCCGCCGAGCGGCGCAGCGCCGATCACGCCCGGCTCAACGCGCTGTTGGGTCTGGCCGAGGCGCTGAAATGCCGCCGGGTGCAACTTTTGGGTTATTTCGGCGAGGAGACCACGCCCTGCGGCAATTGCGATCTGTGCGACTCCCCTCCCGCCACATTCGACGGGACCGAAGCCGTGCGCAAAGCCCTCTCGGCCATCCTGCGCACGGGCGAGTATTTCGGGGCAGGCCATCTGATCGACATCCTCACCGGGAACGCCACCGACAAGGTCCGCGAGCGCGGGCATGACAGCCTGCCCACCTTTGGCGTGGGACGCGACGTGGACAAACGACGCTGGCAGGGGATTTTCCGCCAGATGCAGGGCCATGACCTGATCCGCCCCGACCCCGAGCGGCACGGCGCGCTGCGCATGACCGACCCGGCGGTCCCGATCCTCAAGGGCGAGGCGGAGATCACCCTGCGCCAAGACACTCTGGGCTCCAAGGAGCGCCGCCCCGCCCCCAAAGCGCTTGTGTCGGACGAGGACGCGCCGCTTTTGTCCGCGCTCAAGGCCAAGCGCCGGGCGTTTTCCGAGGCGCAGCGCGTGCCCGCTTACGTGGTTTTCAACGACCGCACCCTCATCGAGATGGCCGAAACCCGGCCCCAGAGCCTCGATGACATGGCCCGCATCGGCGGCGTGGGCGCGAAAAAGCTGGAGCAATATGGCGCGGCCTTTCTGGAGGTGATCACCGGCGAGGCGGCGGCCATGCACCCCGCGCGCCGCAAGCTGGCTGGGCGCGCGGCAGGCACGCTTTATGATCGGCTGGTCGAGGTGCAGACAGCGCTGGCCAACGGGCCGGACGGGCATGACAAACCGCTCAGTTGCTCGTCGTCCCAGATCACCAAGATCGCCCAGATGCGCCCGCGCGACGCTGCCGCCATTGCCCGCCTTCTGGATGAAAAACGCGCCGAGCGTTTCGCCGCCGCCTTTCTGGAAGTTCTGGCCGAAGAGCGCTAGATTATCCCCGAAGCCATCAAGGAGACCTGCCCATGCTCGTCGTCGTATCGCCCGCCAAGAAACTTGACATGAACGCCGTGGACGCGCCTGTGCCCAGTGCGCCGCACTTCGCTGATGAGGCCGCGGCGCTGGCCGAGGTGGCGAAGGGGCTGAGCGAGGCCGATCTGCAAAAGCTGATGAAAATCAGCGCGCCTCTAGCCAAGCTCAACGCGGGGCGGTTCGCCAATTTTGGCCACCAGGACACCAAACAGGCCGCTCTGGCCTTTGCCGGGGACACCTATCAGGGGCTGGAGGCCGGCACGCTCGACGCCGATGAGATGGCTTGGGCGCAGGAGCATTTTCGGATTCTGTCGGGGCTTTACGGCCTCTTGCGCCCGCTTGATGCGATGGAGCCCTACCGGCTCGAGATGGGCAGCCGCCTGAAAACGGCGCGCGGTAAATCGCTCTATGACTGGTGGGGCGATCGGATCTCAAACGCACTCAACGCGCAGGCCGAGGCCGTGGGCGCCGACACGTTGATCAACTGCGCAAGCCAAGAGTATTTTGGCGCAGTGGGCCTCAAGGCCCTGAAGCTTAACGTGATCACGCCCGTCTTTATGGAAGAGCGCGCAGGCACGCCCAAGATCATCAGCTTTTACGCCAAAAAGGCGCGCGGCGCGATGGCCCGTTTCGTGATCCAGAACCGCCTGACCACGCCGGAAGGCCTCAAGGATTTCGACAGCGGCGGTTACGCGTTTGACGCCAAAGCCTCCGAGCCCGGCAAGTTAGTCTTCATCCGGCCCGAGGCCGCGCAAAAAAACGCGGCCTGAGCGCCTAGCCCGCTTCGGCCACAGGTGCCAAGGGCGGGCGCACATCCTGCGGGCAGGCGTTTTCAATCTGCTCATGGATGGCGGCCTTGCGCAGCGGTTTCGTCAGGTAATGATCAAGGCCCGCCGCGAGGATACCCTTATCGTCGCCCTCCATAGCATGGGCCGTCATGGCGACGACCGGCACATGGCGCCCCGTGCCCTCCTCGATCTTGCGGATGCTGCGCGTGGCCTCCTTGCCATCCATCTTTGGCATGGAAATATCCATGAAAACGATATCGGGATCGAAGCTTTCATACATTTCCACCGCTTCGATGCCGTTGGCCGCAAATTGCAGGTCGATATCCAGCGTCTTCACCATCTTTGAAAACACCAACTGATTGGTCTTGTTATCCTCCGCCGCCAAAACCCTGAGGGCGCGGGCGTGGGACACGACCTGAGGGGCGGGTTCGGGCGCGATCGCGGTCGGCGCGGGCGCAGAGCCGCCAAGATCCGCCAGCATATTGAAGAGATCACTGCGCGGCACAGGCTTTTGCAGCATGGCAGCCAAGAACCTGCGGGCCGGGTCCTGCTCAGCATAGCCGGTGTTCCCGCTCAACAGCACGATGGGCACGTCATGCCCCGCCTCGCGCAGCGCCTCGGCCAACTCAAGCCCATCCATCTCAGCCATGTTATGATCCGTCAGCACCAGATCGATCTCGGGCGTAATCTGCGCCAGCGCCTCGGCACCGCTGTGGCATTCCACCGTCTCGACCCCCATCAGGCTAAGCTGTTTGGCGAGGATCACACGGTTGGCGTCCTGCGCATCCACGACCATCGCACAGCTGACCCCTTTGGGCGGCGTGGGGACCTCCTGAGGCGCGCCATCGGCCAATGGCAGCGTAATCTTGAACCCAAAGGTAGAGCCTTGACCCTCCAAACTTTCGACCCAGATATTGCCACCCATCATGTGGATCAACTGCTGCGAGATGGCGAGGCCAAGCCCGGTGCCCTCAAACTGCCGGTTTTGCGCGTCCTCGACCTGATTGAACTCGCCAAACACGTGATCGACCTTGTCGGCCGGGATACCAATCCCCGTATCCTCGACAGTGATATGAATCTGCGCACTGCCGGGGGGGGTGAATCCTGCACACCCACCACGCGGATCAGAACGTGTCCTTCCAACGTGAATTTCACCACATTGCCCATGAGATTGGTCAAGACCTGCCGCAAGCGCCCCGGATCGCCCACGAACTGCGTCGGCAAAAAGAGGTCATAGTCGAGAAAAATCTCCAACCCCTGATCGCGTGCCTTGGGCTGCATCAGCATGATCAACTCGTGTATACACCGCTCCAGATCAAAGGGCTCGGGGTGCAGGACCAGCTTTTCCGCCTCGATCTTGGAATAATCCAGCACATCATTGATGATTACCAAAAGCGCCTCGCCCGAATTCTTGATCGTGTTGGCGTAGAGCAATTGTTCCTCGTTGAGCTCGGTATCCTTGAGCAGTTCAGCCATTCCCACGACCCCGTTCATCGGTGTGCGAATCTCATGGCTCATGTTGGCAAGGAAAGACGACTTCGCCCGGTTCGCGGATTCCGCCCGGCGCCGCGCCTCTTTCAACTGCTGTTCATAGCGCACCGTCTCGGTGATGTTCAGCGCAAGGCTCACCACATCCCCGCCATGACCACGCTGATCGACCAGCTTGATGTATTCCCCGCTCCACAAACGGATCACCTCGGGTTCAGGGTTCAAGCTTTGCCAGCGATCCAACATGGTCTCGCGCCATGCGGTGGGGTCCAGATCGCCGATATTTACGATCCCCTCATCGGTGCAAAGCTGCAGAATCTCTACATATGAAATTCCCGGCGCCACAAGCTCAAGCCCATCAAAGACCGAGATATAGGCCGGGTTGGCCGCAATCATACGGCTATCGGCGTCGAAAAAGGCGAACCCGTCCTGAATAGTCTCGATCGAATGCCAGAGCCGCCGTTCGGCGATCTCGACCTTTTCATTGGCCACATGCAGGTCCGATTTGACCCGCTTGTTCTCACTCTCGACCGTCTCAAACTTGGCGCGTGTCTCGACAATCTCATCCGACAGGGCGCGCGCATGTTTGCCGAGCTTGCGGTTGGCCGCCTGAAGCTCCACCTGCTTTTGTTCCAGCAGCCTCTCGGCCGCGAGCCGTGCGCGCCGTTCCTCTGCAAGTTTATTGGCAAGGCTCATGCCCATCCTCCGCCGCGCCGGACCCTCTGTTGGCACCGACGATGGGGGCACAAGGTGAACAAGTGTTTAAGAGCTGCCCCTGAATCATTGCCACCCGCGCGCCTGCATGCGAGCATCGAGGTAGGTTCATTCAGGAGGGCGCCATGCTCCGCCGTGCATTTTTTATCGCCTTTTCAATTTCTTTCGCCGCCCAGACCCTTGGCGAGGCCGCCGCGCAATCGGCCCTTCCCGACCGCCGCGCAGTGCTGACGAACAATATCGACTATTACGGCGCAGACCTCACACCGCTTTTCGACACCAGTTTCGACGCCTGCCGCACCGCGTGTTTGGCGAATCCCGACTGTAACGCCTTCACGTTCAATTCCCGTTCCAACGCCTGCTTTCCCAAAAGCAGCGTCAGCGAGGAGGTCCCCTATGACGGCGCGCAATCGGCCCGCATTCTGCCCACCGATGCGGGTGTTCTGGCCCAAGCAGATGCGCGCGAGACGGACCTGAGCTTTCTGGGCGAGACCACCTTGAGCAGCGCGCATGATCTGGCGCTGCGTATCGGCGGGCTGCACAATGCGGGCACATGGACCACAGAGCAGATGGTGAGCGCCAGCCGTGACCGCATGGGCGAGGGCGATCCGCTGAACGCGATGCGTTGGATGGGGGCGGCGGTGTCGCTCACCGATGCGGCGGATCAATGGGTGGAATATGCGCGCCTGCTGATGCTGCAGCCCGAGGACAACAATCGGTATAACACGCGCGCCGTATCGGCCGCCGCCAATGGCTATCTGCGCGCGCAAGGCACGGGCGGGCGGGTCTCATCGCTGATGATGCTGGCCGAGGCGCTGGAAGCGAACCGCCGGGGCCGCGATAGTGTGGCAGCCCTGCGTCTGGCCAATGCCCTCTCGCCGCGCGAGGATGTGGTGGCCGCACTGGAGGCCACAACGGCCAAATACGGCTTCCGCATCACCGAAAACAGCGCCGACAATGACGCTGAGAACCCGCGCATGTGTGCGCTTTTCTCCGAAGACCTGATTCAGGCGGGCACGGATTACGCACCTTTCGTACAGCTTCCCGACGCAGGCCTCGTGGTACAGGTGGAGGGGCGGCAGATTTGCATCGACGGGCTGAGCCACGGCGCGCGCTATAGCGTGACCTTCCGCGAGGGCCTGCCTGCAGCCAATGGCGAGGCGCTTCTTAAAGATGTCGAGATCACGCAATATATCCGCGACCGCGCCCCCTCCGTGGTGTTTCCGGGCCGCGCATATGTGCTGCCGCGCGCCGCCGACGCCGCCCTGCCAATCGAGACGGTGAATCTTGCCGAGGTTCAGCTGACCCTGCGCCGGGTGAGCGACCGGAACCTGCTGCGCGCCATTCAGGATGACTATTTCGGGCGGCCCCTCACGGATTATGAGCTGTCGGAATTCTCCGAGGAGGTCGCGACCGACATCTGGACCGGGGTGGGCGAGGTGCAAAACCAGCTTAACCAGACCATGACGACCCGCTTGCCGATGGGAGATGTGCTCAGCGATCAGCCGCCGGGCATCTATGCGCTGACCGCGCGGATCGAGGGCGTGCCGCTTTACGAGGATCCAGGGGCGACGCAATGGTTCGTGCTGACCGATCTGGGGCTGACCACGCTCAAGGGCACGGACGGGCTGCATGTGTTCGCCCGCGGTCTTGGGGATGCCAGCAGCATCGAGGGCGCGCAGATCACGCTTTTGTCGCGCGCGAATGAGGTTCTCGGCACGGCGATGACCGACGGAATGGGTCACGCGATGTTTGCCCCAGGCCTCACGCGCGGCACTGGGGGGGCGGCCCCTGCGATGGTGCTGGTGCGCAGCGGCGCGGGCGACGATATGGCCTTCCTGTCGCTCACCGATCCGGCGTTTGACCTGTCGGATCGCGGCGTGGAGGGCCGCCCGCCCGCGCCGCCCGTCGATGTGTTTCTGGCCACCGATCGCGGGGCCTACCGCGCGGGCGAGGTGATCCACGCCACTGCGCTCGCGCGCGACACGCTGGCCAAAGCTATCCCCGGCCTGCCGCTCACCGCGATCCTGATGCGCCCCGATGGTGTGGAATATTCCCGCCACCTCTCGGCCGAGGATAGCGCGGGCGGGCATGTCTTTGCCCTGCCCATCGCAGACACCGCGCCGCGCGGGACATGGGCGCTGGAAATTCGCGCCGATAACGACGCGCCCGCATTGGCAAGCACAAGACTGCTGGTCGAAGATTTCCTGCCAGAGCGGATTGATTTCGACCTCTCCCTGCCTGAGGGGATGCTGCGGCGCGAGACGCCCAGCGCAGTGCAGATCGACGCGCGCTATCTCTTTGGCGCGCCCGGTGCGGGGCTCAAGGCCGATGGCAGCGTGACCCTGACGCCGCAGCGGCGCCTGCCGGAGTTTCCGGGATTTGAGTTTGGCCGCCATGATGCTTCGGGCAATGCGCGCGTGAGCTATCTAGAGACCGTCACCACAGGGCCGGATGGGGCAGCCGCCCTGCCCCTCACCCTGCCCGACACCGGCGACAGCACCCTGCCACAAGAGGCGCGCGCGATCATCGCGGTGCGCGAAGGCTCGGGCCGCCCGGTGGAGCGGGATATCACCCGCCTCCTCGCGCCATCCGGGCCGCTTGTCGGTATCAAACCCTCCCAAGACGGTGTGATCCCGGAAGGCGGCACAGCCACGTTCGATGTGATCGCCCTTGGCGCAGACCTGGAGCAGATGGCGATGGACGTGGAATGGTCCCTGTCGCGCGTTACCACGAATTATCAATGGTATCAGCAATGGGGCAACTGGAACTGGGAGCCGATCATTCGGCGCGAACGTGTGGCGAATGGCACGCTGACCCTCAACGGCGCGCAAACCATCTCGACCCCCGTCGGCTGGGGCAAATACGAGCTGAGCGTGGAGCGCGCGGGCAGGGCCTATACCGCCGCCAGCACGACCTTTTACGCAGGCTGGTATGCGCCTGCGGATGCCAGCAGCACGCCCGACACATTGGAGCTGTCGCTCGACAAGCTCGCCTATGCGAGCGGCGAGACGGCCCAGCTGCGCCTCGTGCCGCGCTATGCAGGCACTGCGCTCATCACCGTCATGTCGAACCGGGTGATCGATATGCAGGCGGTGGAAGTGGGCGAGGGCGAGACGGTGATCCCCTTGGCCGTCACGGACGCATGGGGCGCGGGCGCGTATGTCACCGCGCAGGTCATCCGGCCCATGGATGTGGCCGCAGGACAGAACCCGGCGCGGAGCCTCGGCCTCGCCCATGCCATGATCGACCCCGGTGCCAAGGCGCTGAGCGTCGAGATCGCCGCGCCCGAGGTGTCCGACCCCCGCGGACCGCTGGAGGTTGTCGTGAAGGTCGACGGCCTGAACGGCGCGGAGGGCTTCGTCACGCTGGCCGCCGTCGATCTGGGCATCCTCAACCTCACCGGGTTCAAAACGCCCGACCCCGAGGCGTATTACTTCGGCCAGCGCCGCCTTGGCGTGGAAATCCGCGATATCTATGGCCGCCTCATCGACGGAATGAACGGTGCGGCGGGGCAGGTGCGCTCGGGCGGGGATGCGGGCAATGCGCTCAGCCGTCAATCGCCGCCCCCGACCGAGGATCTGGTCGCCTATCACACCGGCCCCCTGCCCGTGGGCGCGGATGGCACGGTGACCACCCGCTTCGACATCCCCGATTTCAACGGCACCGTGCGCCTCATGGCCATCGCGTGGAGCGCCGACGCCGTGGGCCATTCCGAGGATGATGTTCTGGTGCGCGATCCTGTTGTTCTGACAGCCTCCGTGCCGCGCTTTCTCGCCCCCGGCGACACGAGCCGTCTGCTACTGGAGGTGGTCCATGCCACGGGCCCCGCAGGCCGGATCGGGCTCGATATCTCCGCACCGGGGCTGACGCTGGAAGGCCCCGTGCCCTCAGGATTTGATCTGGGCGAAGGCGGCAAGCAGGTGCTGAGCCTTACCCTCGGCGCGCTAGAGCCGGGTGACTTTGATATCCGCATCGTGCTTAGCCCACCGGGTGGCAAGCCGCTGATCAAGACCCTCACCCTGCCCGTGCGCTCCAACGATCCCGCCGTGTCGCAGACCCGCAGGCTCAGTCTTGCGGCGGGCGATACGTTCACGCTGGACGGCGCGATGTTTACCGGGTTGCGCGCAGGATCGGCCAGTGCGGTTCTGTCCGCCGGGCCACTGTCCAAGCTGAACGCACCGGGCCTTTTGCAAGCGCTGGACCGCTATCCCTATGGCTGCACAGAACAAATCGCATCGCGCGCCATGCCGCTGATCTATTTCAACCAAGTCGCAACCGCATTGGGCCTCGGTAATGATGCAGCCATCCAGGCCCGCATTGATCAAGCCATACGCCAGGTCCTGACGCGCCAAACCTCGAACGGGGCCTTCGGCCTCTGGCGGGCGCAATCGGGGGATTTCTGGCTCGATGCCTATGTGGCCGACTTCCTCAGCCGCGCGCGAGCCGAAGGATACGGTGTGCCCAAAAGCGCCGTCGCCATGGCGATGGACAACCTGCGCAACCGGGTGAACTATGCCCCTGATTTCGACGAGGGGGGCGAGGATATCGCCTATGCGCTGCTGGTTCTGGCCCGCGAAGGGGCCGCGAACATGGGCGATCTGCGCTATTACGCCGATGTGAAGGCCGATGCGTTTGCCACCCCGCTGGCGCTTGCCCAGCTTGGGGCGGCCCTCGCGTCCTACGGCGATCAGACGCGGGCCGACCGCATGTTCCGCGCGGCCCTCGCGCTGGCCGACCGCAGCGAGGCTGCGACAGAGCAGCTTTGGCGCGCGGATTACGGCACGGCCTACCGCGACCGGGCGGGGCTTCTGGCCCTGATCACCGAAGCGGGCAGCGATGTGGCCAAGGCCGAGGACCTCGCCGGGGCGCTTGAGCGTGCAGGCCCGCATATGTCCACGCAGGAACAGGCATGGACCCTTCTGGCCGCCCGCGCGCTGATCGACGGCCCGAGCGACCTCACGCTCAATGGCACACCCGTCGAGGGCCCACTCGTGCGGCTCATCGAGGCGCAAACGCTGGTGCCGCAGACGCTGACCAACACAGGCGCAAACGCAACCGAGATCACGCTCACCACCACCGGCGTGCCCGAAGTGCCCGGCCCGGCGGATGGCTATGGCTACCGGATCGAGCGGAGCTATTACGACATGGAGGGCGAAGCGCTCGATATCGCCTCGATCCCCACCGGCACCCGCGCCGTGGCGGTGCTGCGCATCATCCCGTTTGAGTATGGCGAGGCGCGGCTGATGGTGGATGACACGCTGCCTGCGGGGCTTGAGATCGACAATCCCAACCTGCTGCGCGCGGGCGATATCCGCAGCCTTGATTGGCTTGGCGCTGTCACGCCGCAACATGCCGAGTTCCGCTCCGATCGCTTTCTCGCGGCGGTGGATTGGCGCTCGGACCAGCCCTTCAACCTCGCCTATATCGTGCGGGCCGTAGCACCGGGCAGCTATCACCACCCTGCCGCCTCGGTCGAGGATATGTATCGCCCGGCCTACCGCGCTCAAACCGATACGGCGCGCATGACCGTGACCGAGTGAGGCCCGCCCGCGCTCTCTTTGCGCTGGCCCTCGCGCTGACGCTCACGGCGGGCGGGCGCGATGCGGCAGACCTTTGGGTGGAGCGCACCGTTCTGCCGCCACTGATTGCCGAGACAGGCACCGAAATGCGCGGGGCGGATGGCAGCCTTCTGAGGGTCTATACCGCCCCCGATGGGCGCTGGCGGCTGGACGTGGCCACCGCTGAGGTGGACCCGGATTTCATCCACATGCTGATCGCCTATGAGGATCGGCGTTTTTACAATCACGCAGGCATCGACCCTATCGCCATGCTGCGCGCCACCGCTCAGGCGCTCTGGCACCGGGAGATTGTCTCGGGCGGTTCGACCCTCACGATGCAGGTCGCGCGCCTGATGGAGGAGAGCGGCACTGGCGCATGGGCGGGCAAGCTGCGCCAGATCCGCGTGGCGCTGGCTCTGGAACGGCGGCTGAGCAAGGATGACATCCTGCGGCTCTACCTCACCCGCGCGCCTTACGGCGGCAATATCGAGGGTATCCGGGCCGCCACACATGCGTGGTTCGGCAAGGGACCTGCCCGCCTCACCCCCGCCGAGGCGGCCCTTTTGGTGGCCCTGCCGCAATCGCCTGAAACCCGGCGTCCGGACCGGCACCACGCAGCCGCCACGGCCGCCCGCGCCCGTGTTCTCGACCGAATGCAAACCTCCGGACGGCTGAGCCATGAGGCCACGACCGCCGCGCTATTCGACCCTGTGCCGGCCCAAAGACGTGCATTTGCTGCCCTCGCGCCACACCTCACCGACCGCGCTTTGGCCGAGGCACCGGACAAGCGGCTCCACACCCTCACCATCGACGCCACCCTTCAGGACCGGATCGAGACCCTCGCCGCCACCCGCCTGCGCGACCTGCCCGAGACGGTCTCCATCGCCATCGTCATCGCCGATCACCAGACGGGTGCGATCCGCGCCTCGCTTGGCTCGGCGGGCTACGCCCCCAGCATGCGGGCGGGGTTCGTCGATATGACCCAAGCGCTCCGCTCGCCCGGCTCCACGTTGAAACCGCTCATCTACGGCATGGCGTTCGACCGGGGCCTCGCCCACCCCCAGACCCTGATCCGCGACGCGCCTGTGCATTTCGGCAGCTACGCCCCGCAAAACTTCGACGACCGTTTCCGGGGCGAAGTCACCGTGCAATCGGCGCTGCGCCAATCGCTGAACATCCCCGTGGTCCTTCTGATGGATGAAATCGGCCCCGCGCATCTCATGGACGCACTGCGCCGCGCGGGTATCCGCGCCGAGGTGCCGGGTGGCCGGGCCGGGCTCGCCGTGGCGCTGGGTGGTGTGGGCGTCAGCCTTGAAGGGCTCGTGCAGCTCTACGCAGGCATTGCGCGGGGCGGCGAGGCGATCCCGCTGCACCACCGCGCGGGCAACGCCCCGGCCCCGGCGCACATTCTCAGCCCCTCCGCCGCGTGGCATATAACCGATATCCTCGCAGGCCTCACCCCGCCCCCCGGCGCACCCGCCCGCAGCCTCGCCTACAAGACCGGCACCTCCTATGGGCACCGCGACGCGTGGGCGATCGGCTATGACGGGCGGCATGTGGCGGGGGTCTGGATCGGGCGTCCCGACGGCACACCCGTGCCGGGTGTGTTCGGCGGTGATCTGGCGGCTCCACTGCTTTTCGAGGCGTTCCAGAGGCTGGAGGCCGCGCGCACCCCCCTGCCCGCGCCGCCGCCAGAGACGCTGCTTCTCAGCACGCAAGAGCTGCCCCAGCCCCTGCGCCGCTTCACCGGGCGCGAGGCTGTCTTCGCCCCAGCCGCCGATGCGCCCAAGCTGATTTTTCCACCGAACGGCGCGGAATTGATGACAGACGGCCCGCTCACCATAAAGCTGCGTGACGGCAAGCCACCTTTCACCCTGATGGCCAATGGCGCGCCAGTGCTCACCGGGCTTTACCGCCGCGATGCGGAGATAGCAGCCCTCACCACCGGGTTTTCAGACCTCACGGTGATTGATGCCTTGGGACGCACCGCGCATGTCACGGTGCGGCTGCGGGGCGGGCCGTAGGGCCCAAAATCAGAGCCTAAGCCGCCTCAGCCGCCGCCCGAATCGCGCGGATATTGTCGCCGTAAGGTGCGGGGTTCTCAACGCTCCCGCCCTTGAACACGGCAGATCCCGCCACCAGAACATCCGCCCCCGCCGCCGCCATCAAAGGGGCCGTCTCGGGCGTGATCCCGCCGTCGATCTCGATATGAATGGGCCGGTCACCGATCATGGCGCGCAGGCTGCGGACCTTCTCGATCTGGCTATGGATAAACTTCTGCCCGCCATAGCCGGGGTTGACCGTCATCACGCAGACCAGATCGATCATGTCCAGCAGATGCCCCACATCATCCAGCCCCGTGCCAGGGTTCAGCGCCAGCCCAGCCTTGCAGCCCGCGCCGCGGATCGCTTGAAGCGTGCGATGAATATGCGGCCCCGCCTCCAGATGCGCAGTCAGGATATCGGCCCCGGCATCGGCATAGGCCTCAATATAGGGATCGACCGGCGCGATCATCAGATGCACGTCCATCACCGTCTTGATATGCGGGCGGATCGCCTTGACCAGGGGCGGCCCGAAGGTGAGGTTCGGCACGAAATGCCCGTCCATCACATCCACATGGACCCAGTCACAGCCCTCCGCTTCAATCGCGCGAATCTCAGCCCCAAAATTGGCGAAATCGGCCGAAAGGATCGACGGGGCGATTTTGATCTGGCGGGAAAAGGACATCTGGCAGCTCCTCTGGGTGGACCCTTCCGCTTTTGCGGCCCGCGCCCGGCGCCGTCAAGCCCCACAGCCGCCCGATTGCGGGCCAGGCCGGATTGTGCCACCGTTCAGGGCGCGCAACGTTAGGAAAGACCGCTTATGTCAGATGAGGCCTTTTCCCGCTGGTTTGAGGTGGATCAGACCCGCATCGATGCCTTTGCCGCCACCACGGATGACGCGCAATTCATCCATACCGATCCCGCCCGCGCGGCCCAGACGCCTTTTGGCGGCACAATCGCGCATGGCTTCCTGACCCTTTCGCTTCTCTCGGCCATGTATATCGACGCACTGCCCACCCCGCCAAGCGTGGCGCATTCGATCAACTATGGCTTCGACAAGCTGCGCTTCATGGCACCGGTGCCTGCGGGCAGCCATCTGCGCAGTGCCTTCCGCCTGATCCGCGCCGATACCAGCGTGCCGGGCCAGATCAGCAACACATGGGCCGTGCGCGTCGAGATAAAGGGCGGCGCGAAACCTGCACTCATGGCGCGCTGGCTGACCCGGCAATACCTTGGGGAAAACCCGGCAGGAGACGGCGCATGACCATAGACCCCACATTGCTGGAGGAGGCCTATCCGCTTCAGGACCACCTCGGCTTTCGCCTGACAGAGTGGCGCACAGATTTCGCCCGGATCGAGCTGCCTATGGCCCCGTTTTTGATGAACCGCCAAGGCCTGCCCCATGGCGGCATCCACGCCACGCTTCTGGATAGCGCTATGGGGTTCGCGGGTTGCTATACTGGCGATCCCGCGGTGCGGCAGATGGCGCTGACCCTCTCGCTCACGGTGAATTACGTGGCGCAGGCGCAGGGTGATTTTCTGATCGCGACCGGCTGGCGCACGGGCGGTGGGCGCAAGACCTATTTCGCGGAAGGCCGGGTGGAGGACATGCTGGGCACCCATATTGCCACGGCCTCGGGTGTGTTTCGATATCGCAGCACCCCTTGACCTTCCCGTCACGGGAACCCTTATGTAAGGCGTGACCGACTAAAGGACACGCAATGGCCCAGACCCTCACCCTACCCATCGACAACCTTTCCTGCGCGGGATGCGCGGGGCGGGCGGAGCGTGCCATCGCCGCCGTGCCTGGGGTGCAGAGTGCTACGGTGAACTTCGCGAGCCGCATGGCGGAGATCGCCCCAGGGGACGCCACGCCTGAGGCAATCACAAGCGCCCTGCGCACCGCTGGATACCCTGCGCACCTCTCCGAGACGGTGCTGCGTGTCGACGGGATGCATTGCGCGTCCTGCATCGGGCGGGCGGAGGCGGCGCTGAGCAAACTGCCGGGGGTGAGCGCGGCCCATGTGAACCTCGCCGATCGCACGGCGCGCATCATCCATATCGCGGCGCTCAGCGATGCCAAGGCTTTGGCTGATGCTCTAACACGCGCAGGCTACCCCGCCACGCTTGAGGATGCCTCAGAGCCGAATTCAGCCATATCAGAGACTAACTCCGCCCTCCGTGCCGCGCTGATCGCAGGGGCGCTGACCCTGCCTGTCTTCGTGCTGGAGATGGGCAGTCACGTGATCCCAGACATGCATCACTGGATCGCGGGCAGCATCGGCACCGGGGTTAGCTGGTGGATCCAAGCGCTCCTGACCACCCTCGTCATGGCGTGGCCAGGCCGCGCGTTCTACCAAATCGGCCTGCCCGCCCTGATGCGCGGCGCGCCCGAGATGAACAGCCTCGTCGCCCTCGGCACGCTCGCCGCATGGCTCTATTCCGTTGCCGTGCTGATTGTGCCCACGCTGCTGCCCGAGGCCGCCCGCGCGGTCTATTTCGAGGCGGCGGCGGTGATCGTGACCCTGATCCTCATCGGCCGCTGGATGGAGGCCCGCGCACGGGGCCGCACGGGGGCGGCCATCGAGGCGCTGATCGGCCTGCGCCCTGAGACGGTTCTGGTGGAGGAAGCGGGCGAAACGGTGGAGCGGCCCACGGCGTCCATCCGCCCCGGCGCCGTCCTTCTGGCCCGCCCCGGCGCGCAGATCGCCGTGGACGGCACCGTGCTCAGCGGCGAAAGCCATGTGGATGAGGCCATGCTCACCGGGGAGCCGATGCCCGTGCTCAAATCAGCGGGTGACAAATTGATTGGCGGCACGGTGAATGGTGCGGGCTTGCTGCGCTATGAGGCCGAAGCGGTGGGCGAGGATACGGTGCTCGCGCGCATCACCAACATGGTGCGCCGCGCACAAGGCGCGAAACTGCCCATTCAGGCGCTGGCCGACCGGGTGGTGCGCGTTTTCGTGCCCGCCGTTATCGCCGTGGCGCTGGTAAGCGTGGCCGCATGGCTGATCCTCGCGCCCTCGGTGCTGGCGTTGGTGGCGGGGGTGTCGGTGCTGATTATTGCCTGCCCCTGCGCGATGGGTCTGGCCACGCCCACGTCGATCATGGTCGGCACTGGGCGCGCAGCGGAGCTTGGCGTGCTCTTTCGCAAGGGCGATGCGCTGCAACATCTGGCCGAGGCGCGGATCGTGGCGTTCGACAAGACCGGCACCCTAACGATGGGGCGCATGACGCTGGCGGAGCTGGGCCTGGTGGAAGGGGCGGAGCGGAAGGCCGTTCTCGCCGCAGTGGCAGCCGCCGAGGCGGGCTCGGAGCACCCAATTGCCCGCGCCATCGAGACCGCCGCCGAAGGGCTGGTGTGCCCCAAGGTGGCAGCAACCGAGGCTCTGCCCGGACGTGGCCTGCGCGCAACCGTTGGCGGGGTGCAGATGCTGATCGGCACCGCGCGGCTAATGCAGGAGGAGGGCGTTGACACAGCCACGCTCGACGATACCGCCAAAGCCATGTCTGCCAAGGGTCAAACCCTCGTCTACGTGGCGCAGAATGGCACCGCTCAGGCCGTTCTCGGCATCACCGACCCGGTCAAACCAACAGCCGCCGCAGCCATCCGCGCGCTGCATGATGCGGGCCTGCGCACCGCCATGATCACCGGTGACACCGAGGACGCCGCCCGCGCGGTGGCCGCCGCATTGGGCATCAGCGAGGTCATCTCAGGCGTCCTGCCGGAGGGCAAGGTCGCCGCTGCCCAGAGCCTTCGGGACGCGCATGGCCCGCTCGCCTTCGTGGGGGACGGGATCAACGACGCGCCCGTTCTGGCCGCCTCGGATGTGGGAATCGCCATGGGCGGCGGCACGGATGTGGCCATCGAGGCGGCGGATGTGGTGCTCATTTCGGGCGACCCTGCGGGTGTCGCTACGGCACGCCATATCTCCGCCCGCGTGATGCGCAATATTCGGCAAAACCTCTTCTGGGCGTTTGCCTATAATATCGCGCTGATCCCGGTGGCGGCGGGGCTGCTTTATCCGCTGATGGGTGTGATGCTCTCGCCCATGCTGGCGGCGGGGGCCATGGCGCTCAGCTCGGTCTTCGTGCTCAGCAACGCGCTGCGCCTGCGCGGGCTGAAGCGGCCTGTGGAGGGGGCGACATGAATATATCGGAGGCGGGAGAGCGCGCCGGATTGCCAGCAAAGACAATCCGCTATTACGAGGAGATCGGGCTTATCAGGCCCGGGCGCGGGCCCAATGGCTATCGCAGGTTTTCCGAAGGCGACGTGCACAGGCTGGCCTTTCTGGGCCGCGCCCGCGCGCTTGGCTTCGGGATCGAGGAATGTCGCGCGCTTCTGGCCCTTTATAGTGACGAAGACAGGGCCAGCGCGGATGTGAAACGCATCGCGGAAGAGCATCTGGAGGCGATAGAGGCGAAGATCGCCCTTCTGGCAGGGATGCGCGACACGCTGCGCGAATTGACCCGCGCCTGCGCCGGGGATGCGCGGCCAGACTGCCCCATTTTGCGCGACCTTGGCGCGGATTAGAGTCTAAAATTCCACCCCGGCACGCCATTCGCCCCAGCGCATCCGCGCATTGGCACCCACGTTGGTGATCCAGCGTGGCGGCAAGGCCCGCGGCGCATCCTGCGCCATCACTTGGGTCAGAAGGTCCGAGCCATGCCCCGAGGCAAGCTCCGCCATCAGCATCCCGTGCAGCGTGCCCTTGGCCGTGCCGAGCCCATTCTGGCAGACGGCGGAGAAAAGCCCCGGCGCCACCTCGCCCAGCGCGGGCACGTTATTGAGGCTGAGGCACAAACGCCCGCCCCAGACATGCTCCATCTCCACTCCCGCAAGCATGCGAAACCGCGCGGCAAAGGCGCGCGCATGGTCCTGCGCCACGGCCCGCAGCCGCCCGTTCGGCACCTCCATCGTCAGATCACAAGTAAAGCGGTTGCGGATGATGATCCTGTCCCCGCCGGTGCCGGAAATACGCCGCACGGTGGTTCCCATCGGATCGGCGGGGGTCAGGGCCCATTCCGCCCGCCCACCGAGGCGGGCAGTCTCCTCCGCACTCAAGGCGCGCGTCATCGACGCATAGGTAAAGACATGCAAAAGCCGGTTCTCAAACTGCCCAAAGCTCTCGGCATGACCGTTCACCGCCAGGATCACGCGCGGCGCGGTCACCGCCCCCTTCGGCGTGGTCGCCGTCCAATCGCCCGCATGGCTGAGGTCGGTCACGGGGCTGTCCTCAAACACCTGCACCCGGTTCGAGCGCAGCCCGACCGCCACGCCCCGCACGAACATCGCGGGCTGGATCATCGCCGCCCCCGGCGTAAAAAGCCCGCTGCGATAATAGGATATGCCGGTCATCTCCTGCATCGCGGCGGAATCCAGCATCTCATAGGGCTCGCCCAGCGCATCCAAGTGGTGGGCATAGTCCAGATTATGCCTGTGGCCCTTGTCGGTTGCGGCGGCGTTGGTCTTGCCGCTGCGCGCGAATGCTTCCTCGGGCAGGGCGTGGCGTTCCGCCATTTGCGCCGCGAAATCAATGCCCGCGCGGTTGGCAGTGGTCTCGGCGCGGTCACGTTCAAGCGCGCCGGAATACCCGGCCGAGGCCAGATCATGGGGCAGATCAATCATGAATCCCGAGTTCCGCCCGGCAGGCCCAGCACCCACACGGCTTGCCTCCAGCAAGACAATCCGCGCACCGGGATGAAGCTCCGCCAGACGCTGCACCGCCGCCAACCCTGCATAGCCCGCGCCAATCACCAGCCAATCGGCGGTGATACGTGCCTCCAGCACCTCCGGCGGCGCGGCGGGCGGCAAGAGCCTATCCCATCCCGCAGGGCCGGGATCGACTGGAAGACGCCGAACCTTCACCCGCTCACAGATCCTGATTGAGCGCGTCGGCCGCGGGGATCTCCCGCTCGCGTCGGGCGATATAATCCAGCAGGGCCTCATTGACACCCGCATCGAGCTTGGGCTCCACGTAAGCGTTGAGCAGGTTGCGGGTGTAGGTCAACGCGCGCTCGTTCACCTCGACAGCGCCCTCGGCCTGCCATTGCTCAATGGAGTTGTTATCAAAAAGCTCGGGCATGAAAAACGCGCGCTGGAAATTCTCCAGCGTATGCGCGTGACCAAGGTAATGTCCGCCGGGGCCAACATCCGCCACCGCCGCGAGCGCCTCGTCGAAATCATCCCAGCGGATACCCTCCGCCATGCGGTAGGCCATCGCGCATTGCTCGGCGTCCACCACGAATTTCGCCATGGAGCAATGCATCCCGGCCTCGTTCCAGCCCGCCGAGTGCCACATGTAATTGGTGCCGGCCATTTGTAACGCCATATTGGTCGTCGCACTCTCGTAACCCGCCTGCGCGTCAAATGTCTTGGCCCCACCGAGCGTGTTGGACGACCGCCACGGCACGCCGTAAAACCGCGCCATCTGCCCAATCATCAGGTTCATCAGGCTGATCTCGGGTGTACCCGCCATCGGCGCGCCAGATTTCATCGACACCGTGCTGAGGTAGTGGCCGTATATCGCGGGACAGCCTTTGCGGATCACTTGGGTATAGGCCAGCGCGCTCAGCGCCTCGGCGTTAAGCTGTGCCACCGTCGGCGCGACAGACGCGGGCGTGTTGGCACCGCCGAGCACGAAGGGTGAGCAGAGCACGGGCTGATTGCGCCTGCAAAACGCGCGCATCGCACCCAGCATCGTCTCGTCCCACACAAGAGGCGAGTTGCCGTTGCAATTGCCGGTGCAGACGGGATGCGTCTCCATGAACTCCGCGCCAAAAAGAATGGCGCACATCTCCATCACATCCTCGGCGTTTTTGGGGCTGGTGGTCATGCCCATGAACGTCTTGTCCGAATGCTTCATCGACGAATAGGTGATGCGCAGATGCCGCTGGCTGATTGGGTGGTCATAAGGCTCCACGATGTGATGCGCGGAGGAATGCATGGCAGGCAGCATATGGGCCAGCTTGTGAAAATTCACGAGATCGTCGAGCATCGGATTGCGCCGCACATCGTCGAGATCACGCATAAAGGGCGCGCCCGTCATCGGCACGAAGATCGCATGTTCACGCCCGAAAGGCAGATTATTGGCCGGATTGCGGGCGTGATAGGTGAAGGTCTCGGGGATGGTCTTGATCAGCTCGCGGACAAGGCCCCGGTCGAGGGTGACCGTCTCACCCACCACTTTGGCCCCGGTGCGCCGCCAGTCCTCAAGTGCGATATCGTCGCGGAAGACCACGCCAATATTCTCAAGGATGTCCATGCTCGCGCTGTCAATCCGCGCGATCTCCTCACCGCTCATCGGCTCGGTCAGCGGCAGGCCACGCTTGAGCGCGGGCAGCATAGTGAAATCATGTGCCTGCCGGATCGCCTTGCGCGCGCCCCGGCCCCGGCGGACGGGTTTGTCCAGCGTCTCGTTCATCCCACATTGTCCCCGTCTGCCGGGTCGCTGAGGTCCACCCAAATGGTCTTGATCTGCGTGAACTGGTCATGCGCCTCCACGCCATTGTCGCGCCCGCCAAAGCCCGATTGCTTGAAGCCGCCGAACGGTGTGGAGATATCACCTTCGCCATAGCAATTGACGGTCACCGTGCCCGCCTTGATCTCGCGCGCGGCCCGCAGCGCGGTGCGGATATGGGCGGTGAAAACACTCGCCGCGAGGCCATAGGACGTCTCGTTGGCCAACGCGATGGCCTCATCCGTGCTGGAGACCTCGATCACCGACAGGACGGGTCCGAATATTTCTTCCCGCGCGCGCGGATCGTCGGCCCGGACCTCGTAAATCGTGGGTGGCACGAAATTGCCCTCAGGCGCACCCCCGGTCAGCGCACCCTCCCCCAGATACCCCGTGACCTTCGCCGTATGCTCGGCATCTACCAGAGCGCCCAGATGGTTGGCAGGATCAAGCGGATCGCCCGTGCGCCAATCGCGCAGCCTCGCCGCGATCCGCTCCATCAATGGTGCTTTCACATCGCGGTGCACGATCAAGCGCGAGGCGGCAGAGCAATTCTCGCCCATGTTCCAGAACGCGGCATTGACCACATGCCCTGCCACATGATCGAGGTTTTCAGCATCAGCCAGCACCACGCAAGGGTTCTTTCCACCACATTCCAGAGTGACCTCTTTCATGTTGCTATCCGCCGCATAGCGCAGGAACCGCTTGCCGGTCTCGGTGGAGCCGGTGAAGCTGACCATATCCACGTCCATATGCAGCCCCAAAGGCGCGCCCACGCACGGCCCATCGCCAGGCAGAACCTGCAGCACCCCGCGCGGGACACCCGCCATATGCGCAATCTCGGCCAGCCTGAGCGCCGTGAGCGAGGTCTGTTCGGCCGGCTTCACGATTACTGAATTGCCCGCCGCAAGCGCGGGAGCGATTTTCCACGCCATCATCAGGAGCGGGAAATTCCACGGCAGGATCGCGGCCACGACACCCAAAGGCTCACGCACGATCATCGCCATGGCATCCTCACCCGACGGGGCGGTCTGGTCGTAGATTTTGTCGATAAGCTCTGCATGCCATTTGATCGTGTGGATGACCTCCGGGATGTCGATCTGGACGCAATCGCGAATGGGTTTGCCGCTATCGAGGCTCTCCATCACCGCCAGTTCATTGCTGCGCCGCGTGATCAGCTTGCACATCCGAATAAGCACATCCTTGCGCGCAGAGGGGTGCATCCGCGACCATGTGCCCGCATCAAACGTGCTGCGCGCGCGGCTCACGGCGAGGTCCACATCCTCGGCGCCTGCCGTGCTGATCTTGGCCAGCACAGCGCCTGTGGCGGGGTTTACCGTTTCCATCATAGGGCCACTGCCTGTGCGGAACTTCCCATCGATATAGGGCGCTGCGGGCAGATCAATCTCGGCGGCGATGGCGGCATATTCCGCACGGGTCAAAAGCTCGGTCATGTGGCCTCTCCTGTGATGGCGGCAATGGCAGTGTTCATGGTGCGGATCACCTCTTCTAAGCTGCGCTTTTCGTCTTTGTTCAGCGGATGGAGCGGGCGACGCGGCGGGCCTGCGTCAATGCCACGCGTGCTCAGCCCATGTTTGATGCATTGGATAAACGTGCCGCCCTGCTCCAACACGCGCATCAGCGGCAGCATCGCGGACATGATCGCGCGACCCTTGGTGAAATCACCCTCCACGGCGCAGGCCTGCCAGAGTGCGATATGCGCCTCGGGGGCAAAGTTGGACCCGGCGCAAACCCAGGACCGCGCGCCCCATGCGAAGAACTCCAGCGCCTGGTCGTCCATCCCACAGCTCAGCCCGATATGCGGGTAATCCCGCGCCAGCATATGCAGACGGTTGATGTCACCGCTACTTTCCTTGATGGCCGCAAAATTCGGCGAACGGCCCAGACGGTCGAGACACTCCTCATCCATATTCACCGCCATGCGGCCGGGATAGTTGTAGAGCATCACCGGCAGGTTGGCCGCCCGGTCCACGGCCAGACAATGCAGCGCAATCTCGCGCCCGGTGGGGCAGCTATAGGGCGGTGTGGCCACAAGGATCGCATCCGCGCCCAGGGCCTTTGCCGCTTTGGCATATCCAATGGAATTCTCGGTGCGCATATCGCCCGTGCCAATGATAGACGGCACACGGCCCGCAATCATTTCGTGCACGCGGGCCATGAGGTCCATCCGTTCCTGCATGCTCTGCGCGTAGTATTCGCCCGTGGTGCCAGCAATGATGATGCCGTGCACGCCCGCCCCCACAAGCAGCTCCACCACCTGCGCCAATGCCGTCTCGTTCACGGTAAAATCGGCATTATACGGCGTCACGATGGGGGTATAGATCCCGTCAAAGCGCATCTGCTGTCTTCTTGAGTGTGGCCATATCCAGCGGCAATGGGTCGGGTGTGACGAAGCGTTCCATACGGTCTCGGCTGAGATCCCAATGGGCTAGCGTCAGGGCCGTTGCAGCCTCCACATCATGCGCCTCGAGCGCGTCGATCATCGCGTCATGCTGATCGGCGGCGGAAGCGATTCGGGCCGTATCCTCGGGGTTTGAGGGTCGGTAGAAGGTCTGGCTCAACCGCGTGTGGTCGATCAACATCCGGCCAAGGCTCATCTGCAGGTAGGGGTTGTGCGACATCACCCCGATCTGGGCGTGAAAGCTGTGGTTGAGCAGGGCCGCAGCGCCGGCATCGCCCACCTCCGTTGCGGCGCGAAACTGCGCCTGCACGGCGCGCAAGGGGGCTATTTGATCCGCCCGACGGTTCTCGGCGGCGAGCCTTGCGATATTGGCGTAGATCAACGGAGCGGTCTGAAAGAACGTCCGCAGCGTGGGCAGGTCCATAGACGCTACTTTGGGCGCGCGGTTCTGGCCAAGCTCCAGATAGCCCTCCCCGGCCAACCGTTGAAAAACCTCACGCATCGGCGTGCGCGAGATGGCGTATTGCGCACAAAGCGCGGCCTCATCCAGATCGGCGCCGGGCGCCACCCCAAGGCTGAGGATACGCATCCGCAGATCGTCCAGCGCGCGGGTCTTTTTATCTCGTGTCATATGATTCGGCCCCCTCTTTGAATACCTAGTGTATACACACTGTATTCCCTCGCCAAGCCTTTCACAGCCAAACGCGCTTGACACCCCAGCGGCCAACGGCCAACCCTGCGGAATGTTGGACATGCGCCCGGTTGGATATGTGATTGGCCTGACGGTCATGGCGCTGGGGTTGGCGATGCTGCTGCCGCTTGCCGTGGATTTGGCCGAGGGGCGCGGCCATTGGTTCGTCTTTGCCGAAAGCGCGATCCTCACGATCCTCATCGGCGGGCTTGTCGCTCTGACCTGCAAGAACGGCGTGGGCGAGGGGCTGACCATTCAACAGACCTTCCTCGTGACAACGGGCGTCTGGGTGGTTCTGCCGCTCTTTGCCGCGCTGCCCTTCATGTTGGGCGCGGGCGAGCTTGACTTTACGGATGCGTTTTTCGAAGCCATGTCGGGCCTCACGACCACCGGCTCCACCGTAATGAGCGGGCTTGATGGCCTGCCCAAGGGGCTGCTTTTGTGGCGCGGCCTCATGCAGTGGCTGGGCGGGATCGGGATCATCGTTGTCGCGATGGTTTTCCTGCCCGAGCTGCGCGTGGGTGGGATGCAGATATTTAAGGCCGAAGGGTTTGACACATTCGGCAAAATCCTTCCGCGCGCCACCGAAATCGCCAGCCGCATCTCGGTGATCTATCTGGCCATGACCCTGTTGTGCATCACCGCCTATCTCACAGCAGGGCTCGATGTGTTCGACGCCACGGTCCACGCGCTCACCACCATCTCGACCGGGGGCATGGCCAATTACGACAGCTCTTTCGGAGCCCTGCCCGCCGCATCCCATTACGTAGCCGCCATTTTCATGGTGCTCGCCGCCCTGCCCTTCGTGCGCTTCGTGCAGCTGACCGCAGGCACCGCGAAGCCCCTCTTGCAGGACCCCCAGGTGCGCGCCTTTTTTGGCACGATCGTCGTTATCGTGGCCGCACTCACGCTCTGGCGTTTCATTCAGCTCGATAACCCATCCGAGGCCACATTCCGCGCGGCGCTTTTCAACACGATCTCGATCATCACCGGCACGGGATATGCGTCCGAGAATTACATGAACTGGGGCGCGCTGCCGGTTGCCGTGATCTTCTTCGCGGGACTGATCGGCGGCTGTGCGGGCTCCACCTCCTGCTCGATCAAGATCTTCCGCTATCAGCTTCTCTTCGCCTCCATCAAGGTGCAGCTTTTGCGCATCCGCTCGCCGCATGGGGTCTTCACTCCGCGCTATGCCGGACGGGCCGTGGATGACGACACGCTCAGCTCCGTGATGGCATTTTTCGTCTTTTTCGTGGTCACGCTGGGCGTAGTGGCCGTGGCTCTGGCGCTCACCGGCCTTGATTTCATTACATCGCTTTCGGGCGCTGTGGCGGCCCTCGCCAATGTCGGGCCGGGGCTTGGGCCTATCATCGGGCCTGCGGGCAATTTCGAGCCCTTGGGCGATATGGCCAAATGGATCCTGATCGCCGCCATGCTGATCGGACGGCTGGAGCTTCTGGCGGTCTATGCAATTTTTACAATCAACTTCTGGAGAACTTGATGTCTGCTCAAACCCGCCCCCTCGGCGCGCAAATCTCGCATATGCTCAAATCCCGCGGCGTTGATACGATCTTCGGCATCCCCGGCGTGCATAATCAGGAAATGTATCGCGGGATCGAGGAGGCGGGCATCCGCCACATCCTCGCGCGGCACGAACAGGGCGCAGGATTCATGGCCGATGGCTATGCGCGTGCATCGGGCCGCCCCGGCGTGGCTTATGTGATCACAGGCCCGGGTCTTTGCAACGCCATGACACCGATGGGGCAGGCCTATTCCGACAGCGTATCGGTGCTGGTCCTGTCGTCGTGCCTGAATGAGACGGCGGCGACACGCGGGCAACTGCACCAGATGCTGGATCAGGAAATTGCCGCGGGCACGGTCTGCGATTGGTCCGAGACGGCGCAGACGCCTGAGGCAGCCTACGCTCTCATCGACCGCGCCCTGACCGAGTTTCAGACCCAGCGCCCGCGCTCCAAACACCTTCAGGTGCCGATTCCGCTCTTGGAGGGGGAGGCCGCGCCCGCACCTGCAGCTGGCCCCATTGTCTCAATCGGGAAAAACGCCCAGCTTCCCGCGCATGTGGCACCCATGATCAGGTCGGCCAAACGCCCGCTCTTCATACTCGGCGGTGGCGCGGTGCATGCCTCGGACGAGGCCCGTGCGGCGCTGACCACACTCCAAGCTGCCAGCTTCGTGACCTATGCCGGGCGCGGCATTATCTCGGCGTCTGACCCGCTGCATTACGGCGCCTTTCTTCCGCGCCCCGATAGTGCTGATGTCGCAGCCTCCGCCGATCTCGTGGTGATCGTGGGCAGCGAACTTGCCGAGGTGGATCTCTGGCGCACGGATCTGGGCCATACCTGCCCGGTGCTGCGCGTCGATATCGACGCAGAAGTGCTCGCGCAGATGCCCGGCTCAGAGGCGCTCTTGATGGACAGCCTCGGCTTTTTTGAGCAACTCAACGCCGCGCTGGACGGCCACAGCGCCAAGACCACATGGACCCCTGCGCCCGTCAAACAGGCACGCGCCCGTTGGCGGGCCGAGGCGGATGCAGAACGGCCCGGTATCGCGCCCATTTGTGACGCACTCCGCGCGGTCATGCCCGAAGACGCGATGATCTTCTCGGACATGACGCAATTCGCCTATACCGGCAAAGAGGTGTGGGACATGGAGCGCCCGGGCCATTGGCACCACCCGTTCGGCTTTGGCACTTTGGGCTATGCCCTGCCAGCAGGCATCGGCGGGGCGGTGGCCCGGCCCGGCCTGCCTACGGCAGTGATCGCCGGGGATTACGGCTTCCAATACACGGTGCAAGAGCTTGGCACGGCGGTGGAGCTGGGCCAGCCCTTGCCGATTTTCCTGTGGGACAATGAAAAGTTGAAAGAGATCGAGGACAGCATGGTCCGTGCCCAGATCGCGCCCAACGCTGTGATTGCGCATAACCCCGATTTTGTGGCCCTCGCCAAGGCCTATGGTGCCTATGCTTGCGCACCACAAACACTGGAAGAGCTTCAGCGTGAGACGCTCAAAGCCTTCGCAGCGGACGGCCCCACGCTGATCTACATGACGCCTGCACTGTCGGCCTAGCCGATGTGACCCACGGGGCCGGACGCACCTGTTTGGCCCCGGTGCAGCATCAGATGGTCCAAGAGCACGCAGGCCATCATTGCCTCACCCACCGGCACGGCGCGGATACCCACGCAAGGATCGTGGCGGCCTTTGGTGACCACCTCGGTCGCACTGCCGTCCATGCGGATCGACGCGCGCGGGCTGAGGATTGAGGACGTGGGCTTCACCGCGAAACGCACCACGACATCCTGGCCCGTGGAGATACCCCCAAGGATACCGCCCGCGTGGTTGGAGCTGTATTCCGGCCCGTCCGTGCCCATGTAAATCTCATCAGCATTCTCGGTGCCCATCAGCTCTGCGGCGGCCATGCCCTCGCCGATCTCCACGCCTTTCACGGCATTGATCGACATCATCGCGGCGGCGAGATCCGTGTCGAGCTTGCCATAGATCGGCGCGCCAAGCCCCGCAGGCAGTCCACGCGCCACAACCTCAATCACCGCCCCGACCGAATTGTGATCCTTGCGCAGCTTTTGCAAGTAAGCCTCCCATTCGGGGGCCGCCGCCGCATCGGGGAGCCAGAAATCATTGCCCTCGATCGCGTCCCAATCAAACCGCGCACGATCCAGAACCATTGCGCCCATCCGCACCATATAGCCCTTGATCTCTATCCCCGGCAGCGCCGCCGCGAGGGCCGCACGCGCCACACCGCCCGCTGCCACACGCGCCGCCGTTTCGCGCGCAGAACTGCGCCCGCCGCCGCGATAATCGCGCAGCCCGTATTTCTGGTGATAGGTGATATCCGCATGACCTGGCCGGAACGTGTTGGCGATATCGCCATAGTCGCGGCTGCGCTGATCCGTGTTCTCGATCATCAGCTGAATGGAGGTGCCAGTCGTGCGGCCCTCGAAAACCCCCGACAGGATACGCACCGCATCAGCCTCGTTGCGCTGGGTCATGTTTTTGTTCTGACCGGGCCGCCGCTTGTCGAGCCAGTGCTGGATCATTGCCTCGGTGATCTCCACACCCGGCGGGCAGCCATCGACGGTAGCGCCCAGCGCAGGCCCATGGCTTTCGCCCCATGTCGTGACGCGGAAAAGATGTCCAAATGTGTTCAGGCTCATGGCGCGGCTCCCTTTGTAGAGGTGGTCTAGCGGCGCACAGCCCCTGCCTCAAGGGCCTTTGCGCCTTTTGACAATGGCGCGCTTGCCGCTACAGTTACCATAACTTCGGCGCGCAATGAGCGATGAAAGGAAAAGACAATGTGCCAACTCTTCGCCGGGCAAGACCCCAAACACTACACCCCCGTCACCCGGCGCATCCGGCTGAACGGGCAAAGCACATCTATCCGGCTGGAGGCGAGCTTTTGGTCCATCATCGACGATATCGCCTTAAACCAAGGTATGACGACGCCGAAATTCATCTCGACGCTGCACTCTGAGGTGCTGCAGCTTCATGGCGAGGCGCATAACTTCACGTCCCTCCTGCGCTGCGCCGCATTGGTCTATCTGGGCCAGCGGGACAGCACCAAGATCGCCGCAGAATAGCGCCAACCCCCTGTAGTAGGGGGCTACTACCCAAGCTCACGAATCACGGCCTAACCTGAAACACTGCACGCCGTTTCAGGGAGGAAATAGTGGCCAAACTCGTTCACAGCATGATCCGCGTTCTCAACGAGGACCGCTCGACCGCCTTTTACGATCAGGCCTTCGGGCTCAAGGTGGATCATAGGATCGACTTCGACAGGTTTACCCTCGTTTATCTGCGCAATGGCGAAAACGATATCGAGCTGGAGCTGACCATCAACAAAGGACAGACCGAGCCCTATGATCTGGGCAATGGATACGGGCATATCGCCTTCGTCGTCGACGATCTCGACGCCGAGCATGCCCGCTTCACCAAGGCGGGATGGGAGCCCCGCAAATTGGTGGATTTTGAGCGCGATGGCGAATTGCTGGCGCGCTTTTTCTTCGTCGCCGATCCGGACGGCTACGAGATCGAAGTGATGCAGCGGCACGGCCGCTACCGGTAACAATAATTTTCTGGGAGGAAAGCTATGACCAAATCAACCACAGCCATCCTGACACGCCGCCAGCTTCTGGCGCGCGCAGGGAGTGCCACGGCGATCGTCGCCATGGGCTCGGGCTTTATCGCGGCCCCTGACGCCTCATGGGCCATGACCGTGACCAATGTCTCCGAGCATGAAATGGCGACGCTTTTGCAAATGGCGCGCGATATCTACCCGCATGACAAGATCGGTGACGAATACTACGCCGTGGCCGTCAAAGGCTATGACAGCGAAGACATGGCTCAGATGGTCGCCGCCGGCGTCACCATGCTGGACGAAAAGGCGCAGGCCGCAGGTCACACCAATTACGTCAGCGCCAAATGGGAGGAAAACCGCGTCGCCATCCTGCGCGAGATCGAGGATGACACGTTCTTCCAGACCGTGCGCGGCGGCCTTGTGACAGGTCTCTACAACCAGAAAGCCGTTTGGCCGATCTTTGGGTATGAGGGCGAAAGCTACTCCCAGGGCGGCTATATCGATCGCGGTTTCAATGACATCAACTGGCTGTAAGGGAGGATTTTCGCATGGCACAATTCGACATGAATGACGACAGCGTCGTCGTAGTCATCGGCACCGGCGCAGGCGGTGGTGTTTTGGCAAATGAGCTGGCGCAAAAGGGCGTCAAAGTAGTGGCCCTTGAGGCCGGCGCGCGGCACCTGCCGCAGGACTATATCAACGACGAGTGGGACAGCTTCGGACAGCTCGCCTGGACCGATGCGCGCACCACATCCGGTGATTGGCGCGTGGCGACCGACTTCTCGGGTCTGCCGACATGGATCGTGAAAGCCGTGGGTGGGGCCACCACCCACTGGGCGGGCGCATCCTTGCGCTTTCAGGATCACGAATGGAAGGCCAAGACCACCTACGGCGATGTCGAGGGCGCGAACCTGCTCGACTGGCCCATCGATCCGCGCGAGATGGACGATTACTACACCCGTGCCGAGAACAAGATGGGCGTGACCAATACCGGCGACCGCCCGCCCCTGCCCGGCAACAACAACTTCAAAGTCTTCGAGGCTGGCGCGAAAAAGCTGGGCTACCAGGACGTGCACACCGGTAACATGGCGATCAACGCGACCGAATATGACGGCCGCGCGGCCTGCCAGCAGACCGGCTTTTGCTTTCAGGGCTGCAAGTTCGGCGCCAAATGGTCGACGGCCTACACGGACATCCCGCAAGGCGAAGCGACCGGCAATCTTGAGGTGCGTGAGAATTCCCACGCAGCGCGGATCGTGCACAATGACCAAGGCAAGGTCACAGGCGTCGAATATTATGACGCCGACGGGAACCTGAAAACGCAGATGGCACGTATCGTCAGCGTCGCAGCAAACTCCATCGAGAGCCCGCGCCTTTTGCTGAACTCAGCGTCGGAGATGTTCCCAGACGGGCTCGCCAACAGCTCGGGTCAGGTGGGGCGCAACTACATGCGGCACATGACGGCCTCGGTCTATGCGCTGTTTGATCAGCCAGTGAAGATGTGGCGCGGCACGACCATGGCAGGGGTGATCACCGACGAGTCGCGCCATGACCCGAGCCGCGGTTTCGTTGGCGGTTATGAGATGGAGACCCTCTCGCTGGGCATCCCCTTCATGGCGGCCTTCCTCAACCCCGGCGCATGGGGGCGCGAATTCACGACCGCCCTTGATGGCTACGAGAACATGGCCGGTATGTGGATCGTGGGCGAGGACATGCCCCAAGCCGACAACCGCGTCACGCTGAACGCAGATGTGAAGGACCAGTTCGGCCTGCCCGCCCCCAACGTGCACTTCTCGGACCACCCCAACGATGTGGCGATGCGCGAGCACGCGTATCAGCAGGGCATCGCGGTCTATGAAGCGGTCGGTGCCACGCGGGTCATGCCCACACCGCCCTACCCATCCACACACAACCTCGGGACCAACCGGATGTCCGAGCGGCCAGAGGACGGCGTGGTCAACAAATGGGGCCAAAGCCATGACGTGCCAAACCTGTTTGTCTCTGACGGCTCGCAATTCACGACCGGTGCGGCGGAGAACCCAACGCTCACCATCGTGGCGCTGGCTATCCGTCAGGCCGAGCATATCGCGGCTGAAATGGAAGCGGGCAATATCTGAACCCGCCTGAAAATCGAGAACAGGGGCGGCTTTCGGGCCGCCCTTTTTTGTAGCGGCTAGCGATGGGTGGGACAGTCGTTTGAGTGTATCTGGAAGCCGGATTTTTGCTTAAAGCCCAACGTCCTGGAAAATGACGTGTAAGCGCCTTGCTTTGTCTACTGCTTAGAGCGACGGCTTATATAGACACTAATGCGGCGCTCCCGTTCAAATCTGCCTCAGATCATCCGCCCCAGCGCCGCCACCGCCGCCGAAATCTCGTCTTCGGTGTTGTAGTAATGTGGCGCGATCCGCAGCATCTCCGGAAGGTCGCGCCGTTCTGCATCAATCCGCGTGTTGCCCGGCCCGGAGGTGCCGATGGCGAAGCCTGCCGCGCTCATCTCCCGCTCCAACGCCTCGGAGGCATGCCCCTCCACCGAGAAGCTGACGATGCCGCATTCTGTGTGCCCAGATCGCGCAGGACCACACCGCCGAGCGCGCCCAATTCAGCGCGGCACTGATCCGCGAGCGCCTCGACCCGCGCCGCGATCGCATCCATGCCAATCGCATCGGCATAGTCAAACGCCGCCCCAAGGCCCGCGCGCAGGGCATAGGCGTTCTCCCATGTCTCGAACCGCCGCGCATCAGGGCGCAATTCATATCGGTCCCGCGCCACCCAAGGCGCACCGAAGAAATCAATCATCGCAGGCTCCAGCGTCTCCAGCCACTTTTCCGCGACATAGAGAAACCCCGTCCCACGCGGCCCACGCAAAAACTTGCGCCCCGTGGCGGACAGAAAATCACAGCCCAGTGCGGCCACGTCGATCTTGATCTGCCCCGCGGCCTGACAGGCATCCAGAAGATAGGGCACGCCGTGCGCCTTTGCTATCCGCCCAACCCCCTCGGCCGGGTTCACAAGGCCGCCATTGGTGGGCACCCATGTGATCGCGATCAACCCCACATCCGGCCCCATCGCCGCCTCCAGCGCCCCGAGGTCCAGCGCGCCCGAGGCATCCGACGGGATCACTTCGATCACCAGCCCCTCGCGCGCGGCGCGCTGCAACATGGCCATGTAATTGGCCGCATATTCCGCCTCACAGGTCAGGATACGCGCGCCCCGCGTCAAAGGCAGCGCATAAAACGCATGACACCACGCCACGGTCGCATTCTCCAGCAAGGCGATCTCATGCCGCTTCGCCCCGATATGACGCGCCACGCTGTCATAGACCCGCTCCAGGCCGTCATCCCGCGCTGCATGGGCCTCATACCCGCCGATCTGCGCCTCAAGCTGGATATGCTCCACAATGGCATCCACCACAGGCTGCGGCATCAACGCCGACCCGCAGGCCAGCAAATGAACAGGCCCCCCAATGCCAGGTGTCTCCCACCGGATCTGCTCAATATCCATGAAGTCTCTCCCTATGGCCGCGATGCTAGGCGCGCGGGCAAAGGGGCGTCAATCGCTGGGTGGGAGAAAGGGGAGCGGGTTGAGCCCAAATAGCGTTCTAGACGAAAGACCGCCGTGACCCTTCTCGGCGTCAAGGATCCTGAAAAGGCGTTTCAAACGGCATATTTTTGCCATTTTTGCCATTTATCTTTCGCAGGATGGAACAGTGACGGAGTCTTGCGATGCAACAGACATTTGATCAGCAGCCTGCAAAATTCGGCTTGCTTGGCTTCATACTGGGCGTTGTGAGCCTCGTGATCATTTTGATCCAGTTTTCTGCGGTGTTTGAGCCGCAGCCAAAGAGCAGTGGCACCGTCATTGGCGAAATCGCGGCAGACATTAAGCAGTCCGCCGCACGAGCATTGTCCGGGGAACCTGCCCCGGAGCCTGTTGAGGCATCCCAAGACTTCAGTCAGTTGGCCACGGTTTTCGCACTTATCGTGGCGGGTATCGCGGTCGTGCTTGGCGGCATTGGACTGTTCCGAAACGAACCACATCGGCTGTCATATCTGGCGATCGGTATCGGTGGTTCAGCCTTTGTGATGCAGTATGTGTTCTGGCTGGCACTCATGATTTGCGGTGTCGCGTTGCTCATAGGTATTATCGGAAATCTCGGAAGTATCTTCGAATAAGACCGCGCAATGAGGTGCCGAACGCTTGCCCGGCACCCACTTTTTTTGATCGCTTAGCCTTTCACGACCTTTTGCGGTGAGATCACGTCGATCCCGAGGGCTTTGCCCACCGCATAATAGGTCAGCTGCCCTGCATGGACGTTCAGCCCCTCCAGAAGGTGCGGATCATCCGCACAGGCCCGTTTCCAACCCTTGTCGGCCAGCGCCAACATGAAGGGCATCGTGGCGTTGCCCAGCGCGATGGTCGAGGTCCGCGCAACGGCGCCCGGCATGTTGGCCACGCAGTAATGCATGATCCCGTCCACCTCATAGATCGGATCAGCATGGGTCGTGGCCTTGGACGTCTCAAAGCACCCGCCCTGATCAATCGCCACATCCACGAGCACGGCGCCGGGCTTCATATCCGCAAACTGCGCGCGGCTGACCAGTGTAGGCGCCTCGGCCCCCGGCACCAGAACCGCGCCCACCACCATATCGACCTGCGCCAGATGCTCGGCCAGAAGACCGCTTGAGCTGTAGCCCGTCTTGAACGTCCCTCCGAACACATCGTCAAGATAGCGCAGCCGTGGCAAGGAGCGATCCAGCACGGTTACATCCGCACCCATCCCAGCGGCGATCTTGGCCGCATGGGTGCCGACAACGCCGCCACCGATAACGAGAACCTTCGCAGGTCCCACACCCGGCACGCCGCCCATCAACACGCCGCGCCCGCCATTGGCCTTTTGCAACGTCCACGCACCCACTTGCGGCGCAAGCCGTCCAGCGACCTCGGACATTGGCGCCAGCAGGGGCAAGCCGCCATTGCGGTCCGTCACAGTCTCATAGGCAATCGCGGTGCAGCCTGAGGCGATCAGATCCTTGGTCTGCGCGGGATCGGGCGCCAAATGCAAATAGGTGAAGAGAAGCTGCCCCTCGCGGAGCATCTTGCGCTCATTCGCCTGGGGCTCCTTGACCTTCACGATCATGTCGGCGGTGGCGAAAATCTCCTCGGCCGTGTCGATGATGACCGCACCGGCGGCTTGATAATCGGCGTCGGTGAAGCCCGCTCCATCGCCCGCACCGGACTGAATGATAACGTCATGTCCGTGGGCCACAGCTTCCATCGCGGCATTGGGCGTCATACCGACGCGAAATTCCTGCGGCTTGATCTCGGTTGGGCATCCGATCTTCATCTGGGGTCTCCTCCTCCTGATAATTCTTTTTGCGCCCTTTGCAGCGCAATTGGCTTGAAATATTGCCCGCCAGATGCTGTTCTGGCGCAAGGTTATTCTGTTTTTGGACGCAATTGGTAAAAGGTCTTGCACAAATGTCGCTTGATACGATTGATCGTCGTCTGCTCGGTGTGCTTCAAAAGCGCGGGCGTATCTCAAATGCCGACCTTGCGGAGGTGGTGAACCTTTCGGCCAGCGCGTGCCACCGCCGCGTGCAGCGGCTTGAGGCGGATGGCTATATCTCGGGCTATGTGGCGCTGCTCAATGCGCATAAACTGGGCGTGCCTGCGACAGTTTTCGTCGAGATCACCCTCGCCACGCAGGCCGATGAGGTGCTAGAGGCCTTCGAGAAGGCCGTGGCCCGCATCCCGGATGTGCTGGAATGTCACCTGACCGCAGGCACCGCCGATTACATCATGAAGATCGTGGCAGAAAACACAGAGGATTTTGCCCGCATTCACCGCCAATACCTCACCCGCTTGCCGGGCGTCTCAAAAATGCAAAGCAGCTTCGCACTGAGGACCGTTTGCAAGACAACCGCGCTGCCGCTCTAGTGTTCTGAGTCTGACGCTTCCTACCTGTTTCCCCTGATTTCATCGAGAGC
>ERZ887849.350-NODE-350-length-50172-cov-9.633059_pt1 | contig 50172 bp, 59 predicted proteins | sample MGYA00521267_ERZ887849 | MGnify/ENA primary metagenome ERZ887849 (study PRJEB32303, sample SAMEA104408601) | aquatic metagenome | biome: Brackish water; feature: Pelagic; material: water | place: Baltic Sea | collected 2014-06-06T16:11:00 | depth 2,863 m ... | reverse complement strand
TCGCGAAGGTGGCCGTACCGTGGGTGCTGGCGTCGTCGCCAAGATCCTGGAGTAAAATCCGCTCGTCAAGCGAGAGCGATCAGCTCGCTGAAAAAAAGCCCGGCCTTTGAGCCGGGCTTTTTTATTTAGCGCAGGCTGTTTTTCTCGGAAATTTGCCTGTTCAGCGTCAGGAAGTCATAGAGTACGCCTAAGCCAAACAGCCCAAATGTCAAAAGATACAGCAACCCCGTGACGATCTTTCCCATGTAGAACCTGTGTACCCCGAACACGCCCAGAAACGTGAGCAGAATCCACGCCAGACTATAATCGGTCGGGCCCTCTACGTAGCGTCGGTCCGCGTCACGCGCCATGCCGGGGATTAACAGCAAGTCGATAATCCAGCCGATGAAAAAGAGCCCAAAGGTAAAAAACCAGATGGTTCCGGTAATCTGTCGTCCGTAATAAAAGCGGTGTGCTCCAATAAAGCCGAAGATCCACAGCAAATAACCGATAAGCACGGAATGTGTTTCGTTGTGGTTGCGCATGTCACGCTGGCCTCTAAAGTGCGTGTGAACATCGTCCCTGCTGCTATGTGCTGCGTCAAGTGCCTTCGTTGGTGTATGGTGTACCCATCATGATTTAGATCATGGCGCCTCTCTGCGGCCTTGGGGTAGCCTGTAGTGCACTACCCCATAAGGCCAGTAAGGAGTTTCCATGTCTGTTGAACATCATGATCTAGTGCACGAGTTCCCCGAGTTCCGCGAGCGCATCCACACACTGAAAGTGAGTGATACCCATTTTCGCAAGCTGTTTGATGAATATCACGATCTGACCCGCAACATTGAAAATATGGAAAATGAAGTGACGCCCGTGGCAACCCACACCGAAGAGCAAGCCAAGGTGCGTCGCCTGCACCTTAAGGATGCTCTCTACTGCATGCTCAACGCGACCAGCTGAAAGGAGGCGCTATGAGTGATTCCAGTATCCGTGCTCAACTGACAGAAACGCTCGCGGAGTTGGAGCATCGGCTTGCGAGCCTGAAGCAGTATGCGGCGCGCAGCCACTCGCCTGACTGGTCTGAACAGGCTCAGGAGCGCGAGAATGACGAGGTGGAAGATGCTATTGGCCTCGAAACACGGCAATCCATAGCGGATTTACGTGTGGCGTTGACGCGTCTTGATGCGGGCAGCTACGGGAGTTGTTCGCGCTGCGGTGAGGCCATAGCTCCGGCTCGTCTGCACGCACTGCCTGCCGCAGTCCATTGTGTGAATTGTGCGGGTTAAACACGGGCGGTTCCCACTAAAATAATCACAGACCCCGCTTGACAGTATCCGGGCCTGTCTCTAGAATTCGCATTCCTTTTTCGGGGGACTCCTAAGCGGACCCCTGGCTTTTTATTGATTGGAGTTATGTACGTGCAGAATCAACGCATTCGTATTCGTCTTAAGGCTTTCGACCATCGTCTGATAGACACATCGACTCAGGAAATCGTAGAAACCGCACGCCGCACTGGCGCGCAGGTCCGCGGCCCGATACCGCTTCCGACCCGTAAAGAGCGGTTCACTGTGCTGGTTTCGCCGCACGTGAACAAAGATGCTCGTGATCAGTACGAAATTCGTACGCACAAGCGTTTGTTGGACATTGTGGAGCCTACTGAAAAAACTGTAGACGCCCTGATGAAGTTAGACCTGGCAGCAGGTGTGGAAGTACAAATCAGTCTTGGTTGACGATAACTCGTAGCAAGACCAGCCCGCAGGCCCACATGGTCTGCGGGTGTGTAACGCCCGGTTCTTTGAAGCAAGGCGGGGCGGCCATAGAGGGTAAGCCCCGTACACTGAGAGGTTAGTAAGATGACTATTGGCTTAGTCGGCCGTAAGTCCGGTATGACTCGTGTTTTTACCGAGGACGGCGCGTCCATTCCAGTAACCGTAGTGGAGGTTTCTCCAAACCGCGTTACTCAGATCAAAGAGCTCGAAAGCGATGGTTATCGGGCAATTCAGGTCACTGCGGGTCACCGCAAGGCCTCGAAGGTGAGTAAATCAGCAGCGGGCCACTTTGCGAAAGCAGGTGTTGAGGCAGGTAACGGCCTTTGGGAATTCCGTTTGGCCGATTCTGATGAAGCTCCGGTTGTTGGTTCAGAGTTGACTGTGGCCCATTTTGAGGCCGGTCAAAAGGTTGACGTTGCGGGCAAATCCAAGGGGAAAGGCTTCCAGGGCGTTATCAAGCGCTGGAACTTCTCGATGCAGGATGCTACCCACGGTAACTCGCTGTCGCACCGTGCTCCGGGTTCCATTGGTCAGTGTCAGACGCCCGGCCGTGTGTTCAAGGGCAAGAAAATGTCTGGGCACATGGGCTCTGAAATCGTGACCACTCAGGGGCTGGAAATTGTGCGCGTTGACGCGGAGCGTAACTTGCTTCTCATTAAGGGCGCTGTTCCTGGTGCACCCGGCGGAGACGTTATCGTGCGTCCCGCGGTCAAGGCTTAAGGTTAGGGGGTCTCTAACGTGGAATTAAGTGTAGTTAAGCCAGGTAACGCCACAGCCGGTACGGTTTCCGTGTCCGATGTCGCGTTTGCCCGCGAATATAACGAAGATCTCGTGCATCAGGTGGTGACCGCGTACATGGCAGGCGCTCGCCAGGGCACTCGTGCTCAGAAGACGCGTTCTGAGGTCAGCGGCGGTGGCAAGAAGCCTTGGCGCCAAAAAGGTACTGGTCGTGCGCGTGCCGGCACCATCCGTTCGCCTATTTGGCGTACGGGCGGCGTCACATTTGCGGCGCGTCCTCAGGATCACTCGCAGAAAGTTAACCGTAAAATGTACCGCGCTGCCATGTGCTCCATTATGTCGGAGCTTGCCCGTCAGGACCGCTTGCTGGTTGTGGAAAGCATCGACCTGGAAGCACCAAAGACCAAGCTGCTGACCAAGCATCTGGGTGAGTACGGCCTTGAGAGCGTTTTGATTGTGACCGCCGAGTTGGGTGAAAACCTGTACCTCGCTGCCCGCAATCTGCACAAGGTTGACGTTCGTGACGTTGATGGCGTTGATCCGGTGAGCCTCATTGCCTATGACAAGGTGATGGTTACCGTTGATGCTGTGAAATTGATTGAGGAGATGCTCGCATGAACCAGGAGCGTATTTTCCAGGTGTTGGTCGCGCCGCACGTGTCCGAAAAGGCCGCGGTGCTGGCAGACGCCAATAACCAATACGTCTTTAAAGTCGCAGTGAATGCGACTAAGGCGGAAGTCAAGAAGTCGGTTGAGCAGCTGTTCAAAGTTAAGGTTAATGGCGTGCAGACCCTCAAGGTCAAGGGCAAGGTCAAGCGTAACAAGCATGGTTTGAGCGCGCGGCCGACCTGGAAAAAAGCATATGTTCGTCTGGAGCAAGGTCAGGACATTGACTTTGCCGTGGCTGAATAAGGAGTAGGTGCGAGATGGCAGTTTTAACAAGTAAGCCCACGTCACCCGGACGTCGTCACGTCGTTCGCGTGGTTAGTGAGGATTTGCACAAGGGCGCTCCCTACGCTCCTTTGCTGGAAAAGCAGAGCCGTAACGGTGGCCGTAACAATAATGGCCGCATTACGGTTCGGCACATCGGCGGCGGCCACAAGCAGCACTACCGCATTATTGATTTTAAACGCTCCAAGGACGGCATTCCGGCCAAAGTTGAGCGTCTTGAGTACGATCCAAACCGTACCGCGAATATAGCGCTGTTGTTGTTTGCTGATGGTGAGCGTCGTTACATTATTGCGCCCAAGGGTGTGAAGGCGGGTGACGTCCTCCAGACGGGTCCTGCCGCGCCGATCAAGACTGGTAATTGCTTGCCGCTGCGTAACATTCCCGTGGGTTCTGTTATCCACGCGGTAGAGATGAAGCCCGGTAAAGGCGCCCAGATGGCGCGCTCCGCCGGTACCTCCGTGCAGCTGGTAGCACGTGAAGGGCAGTATGCAACGCTGCGCTTGCGCTCAGGTGAAATGCGTAAGGTTCTGTCAGATTGTCGCGCTACCATGGGCGAGGTTTCTAACTCCGAGCACAGCCTGCGCAAGCTGGGTAAAGCAGGTGCAACGCGCTGGCGTGGTGTTCGTCCAACCGTACGCGGTGTGGCGATGAACCCGGTCGATCACCCGCATGGTGGTGGTGAAGGTCGTACCTCCGGTGGTCGTCATCCGGTCAGTCCCTGGGGCACGCCTACCAAGGGTTACAAGACTCGTTCGAACAAGCGCACCGACAGCCTGATTATTCGCCGTCGTGGCAAGAAATAAGTTCGGTCGATAGACAAGAGATTAGAGGAAGACACTGTGCCGCGTTCACTAAAAAAAGGTCCTTTTATCGACCTTCACTTGATTAAAAAAGTTGAAGCAGCGATTGAAAGCAACGACCGTCGTCCGATCAAGACCTGGTCGCGCCGTTCCATGATATCGCCGGATATGGTTGGTCTGACGATCGCCGTTCACAACGGTCGCCAGCACGTGCCGGTGTTGATTAACGAAGACATGGTTGGCCACAAGCTGGGCGAATTTGCGATCACTCGCACGTTCAAAGGCCATATTGTGGACAAGAAGGCGAAGCGCTGAGCGCTGGTCTATAGCGAGGTTTAGGAAAATGGAAGTTTCAGCAAGACTGAAAGGTGCGCGGATTTCGGCCCAAAAGGCCCGCTTGGTTGCAGACCAGGTGCGCGGTAAGCCTGTCGAGGAGGCCTTGAGCCTGCTTGAGTTCAGCACGAAGAAGGCGGCTCACATCGTCAAGAAGATTCTTGATTCTGCGATTGCCAATGCTGAGAACAATGAAGGCGCCGATGTGGATGAACTTAAAATATCCAGCATTTTCGTCGATGAAGGTATGACAATGAAGCGTCTGCGGCCACGTGCCAAGGGTCGTGCGGATCGCATTTTCAAGCGTTCCTGTCATATCACAGTGAAAGTTGCAGACGGCCAAAGCTAAGTTCAGGAGAAGACCACATGGGTCAGAAAGTACATCCGGTCGGCATACGTTTAGGTATCGTCAAAGATCACAATTCGATCTGGTATGCGGATAGTAAAAACTATGCAAAGACGCTGATTGCGGATCTTGAAGTACGCAAGTACATCGAGAAGACGCTTGAGCACGCCTCTGTGAGTCGCGTAGTGATTGAGCGCCCGGCGCAGACTGCACGCATCACTATTCATACGGCTCGCCCCGGTATTGTTATCGGTAAAAAGGGTGAAGACGTTGATGGCCTGCGCAAGACGCTGGCGGAGAAGATGGGTGTACCTGTCAACATCAACATCGAGGAGATCCGTAAGCCCGACCTCGATGCAAAGCTGGTTGCGCAGAACGTTGCTCAGCAGCTGGAGCGCCGCGTGATGTTCCGTCGCGCTATGAAGCGAGTGGTGCAAAACGCCATGCGCCAGGGCGCTGAAGGTATCAAGATTCAGGTAGGTGGTCGCCTGGGTGGTGCCGAGATCGCACGTACCGAATGGTATCGTGAAGGCCGTGTGCCGCTGCACACCCTGCGCGCTGACATTGACTACGCGACCTACGAGGCAAACACCACGTACGGGATTATCGGCGTCAAGGTATGGATCTTTAAGGGCGAAGTGATTGGCACGGAGAAAAACTCCGACGGCGCCAAGAAGACAGCAACTAATTAAGGGTTACGCAGATGCTTCAACCTAAGCGTACAAAGTTCCGCAAGATGATGAAAGGCCGTAATCGCGGCCTCGCAGATCGCGGCAGCAAAGTCAGTTTCGGCGAGTTTGGCCTGAAGGCCATTGGTCGTGGTCGCCTCACGGCGCGCCAGATCGAAGCCGCTCGTCGTGCCATGACCCGTCACATCAAGCGTGGCGGTAAAATCTGGATTCGTGTCTTCCCCGACAAGCCGATTACCGGCAAGCCGCTGGAAGTTCGCCAGGGTAAAGGTAAGGGTAACGTTGAGTACTGGGTAGCCCAGATTCAACCAGGTAAAATTCTGTACGAAGTGCAGGGTGTGTCCGAGGAACTGGCACGCGAGGCTTTTGCTTTGGCAGCCGCGAAGATTCCCATGGCCACAACATTTGTTAAACGGTCGGTGATGTGATGAAAGCTAGCGAATTGCGTGACAAGTCCCCCGAGGACCTCAACAAGCAGCTGCTCACCCTGCGTGAAGAGCAGTTTAAGCTGCGCATGCAGAAGTCTACTGGGCAGTTGGGGCAGACACATCTGCTGCAGCAGAACCAGCGCGACATCGCACGCGTCAAGACTGTGCTGAACGATAAGGCGGGTAACTGAACATGTCTGGTGCAGAGAAGCGTATACGGATGGCAACCGGCAAGGTTGTTAGTAACAAAATGGATAAGACCATCACGGTTTTGATCGAGCGTCGGGTCAAGCACCCGGTGTACGGCAAGTACATTACCCGCTCATCGAAGATCCACGCGCACGACGAGAACAACGTCTGCAGCATTGGTGACACTGTGAAGGTGACCGAGTCACGGCCCATCTCCAAGAGCAAGACGTGGAAATTGCTCGAAGTTGTGGAAAGTGCCGAACAGGTTTAAGCGCTGTATTGTGCGGCCTCGCCGCAGTTTGGAGTAAGAGATGATTCAGACAGAGTCGTATTTGGAAGTTGCTGACAACAGCGGTGCCCGTCGGGTGATGTGCATCAAGGTGCTGGGCGGCTCCAAGCGTCGCTACGCGCGCGTAGGTGACTTGATCAAAGTGACGGTCAAGGAAGCCATTCCGCGTGGCAAGGTCAAGAAAGGCCAGGTCATGACGGCCGTGGTCGTGCGTACTCGTAAAGGTGTTCGTCGCCCTGATGGCTCGCTGATCAAGTTTGATGATAACGCCGCAGTGCTGCTGAACAATCAGCAGGCCCCGATAGGTACTCGTATTTTTGGCCCCGTGACTCGTGAGCTGCGTGGCGAGAAGTTTATGAAGATTATTTCTCTGGCTCCGGAAGTTATCTGATTCGGCCAGGAGGAGAGGAAACGGAAATGTCAAAGATCAAGCGCGATGACGAAGTGATTATCCTGGCCGGCAAGGACAAGGGTAAGCGCGGCAAGGTTCGTAAGGTGCTCACCGACAATCGTGTGGTTGTCTCTGGCATCAATATGGTTAAGAAGCACACCAAGCCAAACCCACAGATGGGTGTGGCCGGCGGTATTGTTGAGCGCGAGGCCGCCATCCAGGTGTCTAACGTGGCAATTTACAACCCGTCAAGCAGCAAGGCTGACCGGGTCGGGTATAAAGTTGATGGGGATACGAAAGTACGTGTCTTCAAATCCAGTGGCGAGGCGATTGACGCCTGAATAGGGGGTCAAGGGTAAAAGACATGGCAACGTTGAAAGAAAGATACAAGAGCGAGATTGCTCCCCTGCTGCGCGAAGAGCTTGGGTTGAGCAACGTGATGGAAATACCTCGTATCACCAAGATCACCTTGAACATGGGTGTTGGTGAGGCGGTGGGTGACAAGAAGGTGTTGGAAAGCGCTGTTGCCGACATGGAGAAGATCTCTGGTCAAAAGGTTGTTGTCACTCTGGCGCGGCGTTCCATTGCCGGCTTCAAGATTCGTGATGGCTGGCCGATTGGTTGCAAAGTCACTTTGCGTTCAGAGCGTATGTACGAATTTCTGGAGCGTTTGATCACGATTGCTATTCCGCGTATCCGTGACTTTCGCGGGATTAGCGCCAAGTCGTTTGACGGCCGTGGAAATTTCGCGATGGGTGTTACCGAGCAGATTATTTTCCCGGAAATCGAGTACGACCAGGTGGATACGCTGCGCGGTATGGATATCACCATTACCACCACAGCTCGTACGGATGATGAAGGCCGCGCGTTACTGCGAGCCTTCAACTTCCCCCTGAAAGGTTAAGAGGCAAGCAATGGCTAAGAAATCGATGATCGCACGTGAGAAAAAGCGCGCGCAGATGGTAGTCAAGTATGCCGGCAAGCGTGCCGCGCTGAAGGCGATCCTGAATGATCAAAGCGCGTCCGATGACGCGAAGTGGGAAGCGCAGGTTAACCTGCAGAAGCTGCCTCGCGACGCCAGCCCGGTTCGCAAACAGCGCCGCTGCCAGCTAACCGGTCGTCCTCACGGCGTCTATCGTAAATTTGGCCTGTGCCGTAACAAGCTGCGTGAAGCAGCGATGCGCGGCGATGTACCTGGTCTGGTTAAAGCCAGCTGGTAACGGAGAGATTTAATCATGAGTATGCAAGATCCGCTGTCAGATATGCTGACCCGCATTCGTAACGCCCAAATGGCAGGCAAGGCCCGTGTAGAAATGCCCGGTTCCAAGCTCAAAGCCGCGGTCGCCGAGGTGCTCAAGCAGGAAGGTTACATAGGCGAATTCATCGCTTCAGCCGAGTCGGGCAAGCCTCGTCTCAGCATTGAGTTGAAGTATTACGAAGGCAAGCCGGTTATCGCGGAAATCGACCGCGTTAGCCGCCCTGGTCTGCGCAGATATGCAGCCACGGATAAACTGCCGACAATTCGCAGCGGTCTGGGAGTGGCGATTGTCTCCACCTCCAAGGGTGTGATGACTGACCGTGCGGCTCGTGCCGCAGGCGTCGGTGGCGAAGTGCTCTGCACCGTTTTTTAGAATTACTGAAGAAGGGCATTCAACATGTCTAGAGTCGCAAAAAATCCGGTACAGCTGCCACAAGGGGTTAGCATAACCCAGAGTGGCCGCGATGTGACCGTCAAGGGTGGCAGAGGTTCGCTGGCTTTTGCGTTGGGCGAGGGTATCGCTATCAGCCAAGAAGATGGTGTGCTTAGCGTCGCGTATGACGGCGACAAGTGCAAGGCGCTGGCAGGCACAACACGCTCCTTGCTTAACAACATGGTAATTGGCGTTAGTGAAGGCTGGGAAAAGAAGCTGGTATTGAATGGCGTAGGTTATCGCGCCAAGGCGGATGGCAAGTCGGTAAATCTGACGGTTGGCCTGTCGCATCCGGTTGACTATCAGCTGCCGGAAGGTGTGAGCGCCGAAACGCCAACCCAGACTGAAGTTGTGGTCAAGGGTATTGATAAGCAGGCTGTAGGCCAGGCCGCTGCCGAGATTCGCAGCTTCCGTCCGCCGGAGCCGTACAAGGGCAAAGGTATTCGTTACGCCAACGAGAACGTGCGGCGTAAAGAAGCCAAGAAGAAGTAGGTAGGTTGAGATGAGTGCAAAGAATGATTCAAGGCTGCGTCGTGCACGTCGCGCTCGCAACCGTATGCGTGAGCAGGGTGTCAACCGTCTCAGCGTGCACCGTACGCCACGGCACATCTACGCCCAAGTGATCGCTCCCGAAGGGGATCGCGTGCTTGCCAGCGCTTCGACGCTAGACAGCAGCCTGCGTGCCGGTAGCACCGGTAATCAGGCAGCAGCCGCAGCCGTAGGCAAATTGGTTGCGGAACGCGCCAAAGCTGCCGGAATTGGTAAGGTTGCGTTTGATCGCGCGGGCTACAAGTACCACGGACGTGTTAAGGCGCTTGCCGACGCTGCCCGTGAAAGTGGACTGGAATTCTAGGGTAAGGTTATGGCGTTTAACGATCAGAAGAAGCAGCAGCAGGACGGCGATCTCCAGGAAAAGCTGGTGCAGGTCAACCGTGTCGCGAAAGTGGTTAAGGGTGGCCGGATCTTCAGCTTCACCGCTTTGACGGTGGTAGGTGATGGTAAAGGCAAAGTGGGCTTCGGCCGCGGCAAGGCACGCGAAGTGCCAGTTGCGATCCAGAAGGCCATGGAGGCTGCGCGCCGTAACATGATTCAGGTCGATCTGAACCATGGCACTATTCAGTATGCGGTTAAGGCTAGCCATGGTGCGTCCAAGGTCTATATGCAGCCAGCATCTGAAGGTACAGGGGTTATTGCCGGCGGCGCCATGCGTGCGGTATTGGAAATTGCGGGCGTTCATAACGTTTTGGCCAAGTGCTACGGCTCGACTAACCCGGTTAACGTGGTGCGCGCGACTTTTAATGGTCTGCGTGACATGTCAGCTCCGAAAGAAGTTGCTGCCAAGCGTGGCAAGACCGTTGAAGAAATTCTGAATTAATTATTGGGTTGGCGAGTCATGGCTAAAGCTACTATTAAAGTGACGCAGACCAAGAGCGTCCACGGTCGGTTGAAGAACCACCGCGCGTGTATTGCGGGCTTGGGTCTGCGCCGGATTGGTCATACCGTTGAGGTGGAAGATACTCCCTCTGTGCGGGGTATGATCAATAAAGTGAACTACATGGTTCGGATCGAGGAGTAGATCATGTCAGATGTTATGCGACTGAACACCCTGGGGCCGAACCCCGGCGCCCGCAAGGACGCCAAGCGCGTTGGCCGCGGTATTGGCAGCGGCTTGGGTAAGACGGCAGGACGTGGCCATAAGGGCCAGAAGTCCCGCTCGGGCGGTAAGGTGCGGCCTGGTTTCGAAGGCGGCCAGATGCCTTTACAAAAGCGCTTGCCGAAATATGGTTTTACGTCACGCGTTTCTCGCACAACGGCTCAGGTTCGTCTGGGTGAGTTGAATGCCGTGGACGCCGATGTTGTTGATATCGAAGCACTTAAGGCCGCTGACATCATTCGTCAAGACGTGCTGCGCGTACGAGTGTTTTTGTCGGGCGAGCTTAGCAAGCCTGTCACCGTCAAGGGCCTGGTTGTCACTAAAGGCGCGCGGGCGGCAATAGAGCAGGCTGGCGGGAAGGTCGAGGAATAAATGGCGACAGCTCAGCTGCCAGGCTCTAACAAAGCAGGACTAGGCGAGCTTTTTGCTCGCCTTCGTTTTGTTTTGTTGGCTATCATCGTTTACCGGATTGGTACCCATATACCGGTGCCCGGGATAGACCCTGCCCAGCTGGCGGCCTTGTTTAACCAAAACCAAGGCACGATTCTGGGTTTGGCGAATATGTTCTCGGGCGGTGCCCTGGAGCGTATGAGTATCCTTGCTTTGGGTATTATGCCGTATATTTCTGCCTCTATTATCATGCAGCTTATGTCGGCGGTCACGCCGCAGCTGGAAGCGCTTAAGAAAGAAGGTGAGTCCGGTCGTCGTAAGATAAGCCAGTACACACGCTATCTCACGGTTGTGCTCGCCATTATTCAGGCTACAGGCATGACAGTGGGTATGGCGAATCAGGGCATGTCGTATGATGTGTCTGTGGTGTTTTACGTTATTGCAATCACCTCCTTGGTCACGGGCGCTGTGTTCATGATGTGGTTGGGTGAGCAGATCACTGAAAAAGGCGTAGGTAACGGGATATCCCTGCTAATCTTCGCCGGTATAGTCGCCGGTTTGCCGGCGGCCATTGGCCAGTCCTTGGAGCAGGCACGTCAGGGTGAGCTGAATATTCTGGTACTGCTGTTCATTCTGACTTTGGCTGTCGCGGTTATCTACATGATCGTGTTCATTGAGCGAGGCCAGCGTCGCATTACGGTGAATTATGCCAAGCGCCAGCAGGGCCGCAAGATGATGCAGGCGCAGAGCTCGCACTTGCCACTTAAAGTGAATATGGCGGGTGTTATCCCGGCTATTTTCGCCAGCAGCATCCTGCTGTTTCCAGCGTCGATTGCCCAGTGGTTTGGCTCCAGCGGTTCGGCCGATTGGTTGCAGGATCTGGCGTTGGCGATCGGTCCCGGGCAGCCTTTGAATATTTTGCTTTTTACGGCGTTTGTGGTGTTTTTCTGTTTCTTCTATACGGCGTTGATGTTCAACCCATCTGAAGTGGCTGACAATCTCAAGCGTTCTGGCGCGTTTGTGCCAGGTATTCGTCCCGGTCAGCAGACGGCAAACTATATCGACGGTGTCCTGACGCGGTTGACAGTGTTTGGTTCGGCTTATATCGCTTTGGTGTGTTTGATGCCCCAGTTTTTGGTGGTGATGTGGAATGTGCCGTTTTATCTGGGCGGTACGTCGCTGCTGATTGTAGTCGTGGTCGTAATGGATTTCATGGCTCAGGTGCAAAGCCACTTGATGTCTCACCAGTACGACTCGGTGATGAAGAAAGCGAAGCTGAACAACTATGGTGCCTCCGGCCGCTGAGACAGCGGGCCGGTCATTGGAGAGAAGTAAAATGAAAGTACGTGCATCAGTAAAGAAGGTCTGCAGGAACTGCAAGATCGTTCGCCGTAAAGGCGTAGTGCGTGTTATTTGCGAAACCGATCCGCGTCACAAGCAGCGCCAGGGCTGATACCCATCCCGGTTACTGACTGTTGATTTTTAGTAAACATACCGCTAGAATGCTGCGCCTTTCGCGCCACACACCTTCAACTGGTTTGGTTGACTGAGTAGGCCGCTCTGGCCAGCACCTAGCGACGATTTGAGTATTTGGAGAAAGTTGGATGGCTCGTATTGCCGGCGTCAACATACCTGATAACAAGCACACTGTTATCGCCCTGACCTACATCTTCGGCGTGGGTCGTACACAGGCGCGTCGCCTGTGCGCAGACACCGGTGTTGCCGAAGATAGCAAGATCGGTGAGCTGAACGAAACAGAAATGGACGCCTTGCGCACGAAAGTGAGTGAGATGACGGTGGAGGGTGACCTGCGCCGTGAAGTTTCGATGAACATCAAGCGCCTCATGGACCTGGGTTGCAACCGCGGCCTGCGTCATCGCCGTAGCTTGCCATTACGTGGCCAGCGCACCAAGACCAACGCTCGTACCCGCAAGGGCCCGCGCAAGCCGATTCGCAAGTAAGGCATTCCTGCCCGCGGATCCTTTTTAGTGTAGCTGCACACCGGTGCAGTGTTGATATTAAAGCAGGAAGAACAGTATGGCCAAGCCAGGTGCCAAGAGCACTCGTAAGAAGATTACCAAAACCGTGGTGGACGGCATTGCGCACGTACATGCTTCGTTCAATAACACGATTATTACCATTACCGACCGTCAGGGTAACACCCTGAGCTGGGCGACTTCAGGTGGCTCTGGTTTCCGCGGCTCGCGTAAGAGCACGCCATTTGCCGCCCAGGTGGCAGCAGAGCGCGCTGGAGAGGCTGCGAAGGAATATGGGCTGAAAAACCTTGATGTGCAGGTAAAAGGCCCCGGCCCAGGCCGCGAGTCCGCCGTGCGTGCACTGAACTCTTGCGGTTACAAAATCACCAACATTACTGACGTGACGCCGATCCCGCATAACGGTTGCCGTCCGCCCAAGAAACGTCGCGTCTAATACCAAGACAAGCGCTTAGCAGGAACAACTGACATGGCTCGATACATTGGACCCAAGTGCAAGCTGGCCCGCCGCGAAGGAACAGATCTGTTCCTGAAAAGCGGCGTCCGTTCACTGGAAAGCAAGTGTAAACCCGAATCTGCTCCCGGGCAGCACGGCGCGCGTCGCGGCCGTTTGTCTGACTACGGTGTGCAGCTGCGTGAGAAGCAAAAAGTTCGTCGCATTTACGGTGTGCTGGAAAAGCAGTTTCGCAATTACTACAAGGAAGCTGCCCGCCTCAAGGGCGCGACCGGCGAGAACCTGCTGCAGCTGCTGGAAAGCCGGCTCGATAACGTCGTGTACCGGATGGGCTTCGGCTCAACGCGTGCAGAGGCTCGTCAGCTCGTCTCCCACAAAGGTATTTTGGTGAATGGCGCGGTCGTGAACGTGGCCTCTTACCAAGTCAAGGCAGGCGATATTGTTGCTCTGCGCGAAAAGGCCAAGAAGCAGCTGCGTGTACAGTCTGCCCTGGCCTTGGCTGCCCAGCGTGGCGAGTCCGAGTGGATCGAATTCAATAGCGATAAGCTGGAAGGAGTTTTTAAGTCAGCGCCTGAACGTCAGGACCTGTCCTCCGAGATCAATGAAAACCTGATCGTGGAACTGTACTCCAAGTAATCCTTCTTAGGACTAACCTACTCATACAGGTGGCAGAATGCAGACAGCAGTAAATGAATTTTTGACTCCGCGGGTTATTAACGTCGAAGAAAAGACGAGCACCCGCGCGCAGGTCACCTTGGAGCCGCTTGAGCGGGGTTTCGGCCATACACTCGGTAACGCCCTGCGTCGCATACTGCTGTCTTCCATGCCCGGCTGTGCGATCACAGAAGTTGAAATCGACGGTGTCGAGCACGAGTACAGTGCCATTGAAGGCGTGCAGGAAGATGTTATCGAAATCCTCCTCAACCTGAAGGGCGTTGCCTTGGTCATGAACGGCAAAGAAGAAGCTGAATTGACGCTGAGCCGCAAAGGCCCAGGTGTGGTAACGGCCGGTGATATTCAGGTCGACCACGATATTGAGATCCGTAATCCTGATCACGTAATCTGCCACCTCAATGGTAGCTCTGACATCAGCATGAAGCTGACCGTGGCGCGTGGCCGTGGTTATTCGCCGGCAGACTCTCGGGAAAACCCCGAAGAGGAAACTCGTGCAATTGGCCGCCTGCATCTGGATGCGACGTTCTCGCCCATCAATCGCGTAGCATATGTGGTTGAGGCGGCTCGTGTAGAGCAGCGCACCGACCTCGATAAGCTGGTGTTGGACCTCGAAACCAATGGCACGATTGATCCCGAAGAGGCGATCCGCCGCGCCGCGACTATCCTGCAGCAGCAGCTGGCCGTGTTTGTTGACCTCGAGAGCGAGAGCCACAGCGAGTCCGTGGTTGAAGAAGACGAAGTGGACCCTATTCTGCTGCGCCCTGTCGACGATCTTGAGTTGACAGTTCGTTCGGCGAACTGCCTGAAAGCCGAAAATATTTACTACATTGGGGATCTTGTACAGCGCACCGAAGTGGAGCTGCTGAAAACCCCCAACCTGGGTAAGAAGTCCCTGACCGAAATCAAGGATGTACTGGCGTCTCGCGGCTTGTCGCTGGGAATGCGCCTGGACAACTGGCCGCCGGCCAGCCTCAGAAACGACGACCGGGTGTTGAGTCTTTAAACTCCCGAGTTACCAGTTGGCCGTGCTGAGATAGCACAGAGAGTATAGGAAACAAAAGATGCGTCACCGTCATAGCGGACGTCAGTTAAATCGGAATGCCTCCCACCGCAAGGCAATGTTCCGGAACATGACCGTGTCTCTGTTGGAGCACGAGTTGATTAAGACCACCTTGCCCAAGGCCAAGGAGCTGCGCAGCTACGCTGAGCCTCTCATCACCCTTGGCAAGAACGACAGCGTTGCCAACCGCCGTCTCGCGTTCGATCGTATGCGCGACAAGGCAGCAGTAGGTAAACTGTTCACAGAGCTCGGCCCGCGGTATCAAGCCCGTCCGGGCGGCTATATTCGCATCATGAAGTGCGGTTACCGCTCAGGCGATAAGGCCCCTATGGCCTATGTTGAACTGGTCGATCGCCCACTCTCAGACGACGTAGCGACAGACGAGGGCTAACCCCCTCGTAACAAAAAAGCCGGGCGAAGCCCGGCTTTTTTGTACCTTAAAAATAGGGCTCAGACAGCCTAACGAACTCCAGCTTTCTCTAATTCCTGCTTAACGGCGGCTCCCAAAGAGCACTGTAGCGCCGGTGGTGCCGGTCGCGGACCGTCGGCGGCCAGGACGGCCGCCGTCGAGCCCCCATGGAGAGCCTGCCCCGCTTTATCGGGTATGGGTTCACGGCGAGTCCGCGACCGGCACCACCGGAGCTACAGTGCGGCACCCCACGGGCCTGTCCTACAGTGCGGCCCCCCACAGCGCAGTACCCTATAGCGCAGTACCCTACAGCGCAGCGCTCTAGAGCGCATACGCCCACCTGCGCTGTCGCGCCCTTAAGCAGCAGCCGTCTTTTTCTTCCCACTACGCCCTTTCGCAGCTTTACCCTCCACCCCAGCTGAACCGGCCTGACGTGCCAACAGAGGCTTCAAAAATTGCCCTGTGTAAGAGCTCGCCGTCTCGGCAACTTCTTCAGGTGTCCCCGTAGCGATAATCTGCCCGCCCCCCGAGCCACCCTCAGGCCCCAGGTCCACCAGCCAGTCAGCCGTCTTAACGACGTCCAGGTTATGCTCAATGATCACCACCGTGTTGCCGTGGTCCCGCAGCCGGTGCAGCACGTCCAGCAGCTGACGAATGTCTTCAAAATGCAGGCCGGTTGTGGGTTCATCAAGGATGTATAAGGTTTTTCCGGTGTCGCGTTTCGACAGTTCACGAGATAGTTTGACCCGTTGCGCTTCACCGCCTGACAGTGTCGTCGCGGCCTGCCCAAGGCGAATATAGGATAAGCCCACATCCATTAATGTCTGCAGCTTGCGCGCTATGGTGGGTACGGGTTCGAAGAAGGCGAGGGCGTCCTCCACGGTCATTTCCAGCACTTCGTGGATATTTTTGCCCTTGTAGCGAATCTCCAGAGTTTCCCGGTTGTAGCGTTTGCCCTTGCAGACATCGCAAGGAACATAGATATCGGGTAAGAAATGCATCTCTACCTTGGTGACGCCGTCTCCCTGGCAGGCTTCGCAGCGCCCGCCCTTGACGTTGAAGCTGAAACGGCCTGGCTTGTAACCGCGCGACCTTGCTTCTTGCGTGCCCGAGAACATTTCGCGTACCGGTGTGAAAATGCCGGTGTAGGTGGCTGGGTTGGAGCGGGGTGTGCGACCAATCGGGCTTTGGTCGATATCAATGCACTTGTCGATATGTTGCATGCCGCTGATGCTTTTATAGGGCGCTGCAGTTAGCGTTGTCGCGCCATTCAGCTCAGTGGCTGCAAGGGGGTATAGCGTATTATTGATCAGGGTTGATTTACCTGAGCCAGACACGCCGGTGACACAGGTGAGTAGGCCCAAAGGCAGATCGAGTGTCACACCCTGAAGGTTGTTGCCCGTGGCGCCCGCCAGTGTCAGCATCTTTTTGGGGTTCACCTTGGTTCGCTTCTGCGGCACCGCGATTGAGCGCTTGCCGGAAAGATAGGCGCCGGTCAGTGACTGCTCATTCGACAAGATGTCCTCAAGGCTGCCCTGCGCAACAATACGCCCGCCGTGTACGCCGGCACCCGGGCCTATGTCGATAATGTGGTCAGCGCTGCGAATGGCGTCTTCATCGTGCTCTACCACCAGCACGGTGTTGCCCAGGTCGCGCAAGTGGGTGAGTGTACCTAGCAGGCGCTCGTTGTCCCGTTGGTGGAGGCCAATGGAAGGCTCATCGAGGATATACATAACCCCGACCAGCCCAGCGCCAATTTGCGAGGCGAGGCGAATGCGCTGCGCCTCGCCGCCGGATAAGGTTTCCGCGGAACGGCTCAGCGTCAGATAGTTGAGGCCGACATCAACCAGAAAGCGATACCGTGCGCGCAATTCCTTGAGAATCTTGCTGGCAATCTCGCCCTTGCGGCCTTCCAACTGCAGTGTGCCAAAGTAGATTTCTGCTTCCCCGACCGGCATCTCGGCAATACTGGGCAGGTTAAGGTCATCCACGAATACGTGCCGTGCGTCGCTGCAAAGCCGAGTGCCGGCACAGGCGGGGCAAGGTTGCGTAGACATGAATTTGAAGAGTTCTTCTCGCACGGATTGCGACTCCGTATCCCGGTAGCGACGTTCCATGTTGGGCAGGATTCCCTCGAACGGATGCTTGCGCCTGTGCACATCACCGCGGTCGTTCATGTAGGAGAACGAGATATCCTCATCGCCACTGCCGTGAAGAATGGCTTCCTGATGAGTTTTGTTTAATTTGGCAAACGGCGTATCGATGGAGAAGCCATAGTGGTCGGCAAGGCTGGTCAGCATATGAAAGTAGTACACATTGCGGCGGTCCCAGCCGCGTATGGCACCCTCTGCAAGGCTCGATTCCGGGTGTAACACGATGCGCGCTGCATCGAAATACTGCTTGACCCCCAGCCCGTCACAGCTGGAGCAGGCACCTGCCGGGTTGTTGAAGGAAAACAGCCTGGGTTCCAATTCGTCAATGCTGTGGCCGCAAACAGGGCAGGCGAAGCGGGCGGAGAACATGATGTCTTGCCCGTCACCGTCCATGTGGCTGATGGTCGCCAAGCCGTCCGTTAGGCCCAGCGCCGTTTCGAAAGACTCTGCCAGTCGCAGGCTCAGGTCTGCGCGTACCTTGAACCGGTCCACCACCACTTCGATATCGTGTTTGCGCTTCTTGTCGAGGTCCGGGAGGTCGTCGAGGTCGGTAATGATGCCGTCTACTCGAGCGCGCACAAAGCCTGCAGCGCGCAGTTCCTCAAACACGTGCAAGTGTTCGCCTTTGCGTGCGCGAACCACAGGTGCCAGCAGCATGAGCTTGCTGCCTTCCGGCATTGCCAGCACCGTATCAACCATCTGGCTGACAGTTTGGGCCTGCAGGCTTGCGCCGTGTTCCGGGCAGCGCGGCTCTCCGACGCGTGCATAAAGCAGACGCAGGTAATCGTAAATTTCCGTGATGGTGCCCACGGTGGAGCGGGGATTGTGTGAGGTCGATTTTTGCTCGATGGAGATTGCCGGAGACAGGCCTTCAATATGGTCCATGTCGGGCTTCTCCATCATGGACAGAAATTGCCGCGCATAGGTCGACAGCGACTCGACGTAACGCCGTTGTCCCTCTGCGTACAACGTATCGAAGGCAAGCGATGACTTGCCGGACCCGGACAAGCCAGTGATGACCACCAATTTATCCCGGGGAATGTCGATATCGATGTTCTTCAGATTGTGGGTGCGCGCACCGCGGACGATAATGGTGTCCATGTGTCTCCGGTTAGGGTCTGCCAGTCGAACCCGGCAGTATAGGTGGTGTTGTTGTGTCGAGGCAAAATTATACGGGGTGTTACGCAGCTGGCAATGTAGTGGATGCCACTGTGAAAGCGAAGCTGTTACCATAGTGGCTTTTGGAAAGTGCCCGCCTTGTGATTACCGAACACCCCATGTCAGCTGTTGAGCGGCGCTCAGTGGCGTCGCTCGCCTTGCTCTACAACGTCCGCATGCTGGGTCTGTTCATGGTGCTGCCGCTGTTGGCGTTGTATGCCGTGGACTTCCAGGGCGCGACCCCAGCGCTTATTGGCGTTGCGTTGGGCGCCTATGGGCTGACGCAGGCCTGCCTGCAAATCCCCTTCGGCTGGCTATCGGACCGCATTGGGCGCAAGCCGGTAATTGTTGGCGGTTTGCTCATTTTTGCCATTGGCAGTGTGGTTGCTGCCTTTGCTGAGAGCATCTACGGCATTATTGCCGGCCGCGCGCTGCAAGGGGCGGGGGCCATAGCCAGCAGTGTGATGGCCCTCGTGGCCGACCTCACCTCACAAGAGCAGCGCACCAAAGCGATGGCGGTCGTTGGTGCCAGCATTGGCCTGGCGTTTGCGGTGGCGCTTGTGTTGGGCCCGCTGATTGCCGGGTTTGGTGGCCTTGAAGCCGTGTTCGGTGTGACCGCGGCGCTGGCGTTAACGGGTATTGTTGTAGTGCTCTGGCAGGTGCCGGATCCGCCACGCAACGGTATGTTGCATGCCGAAGTGGGCGCTCGTCCGCGGCTGTTCCAGGCTAGCCTGCGCAACCCGGCGCTGTTGCGTCTCGATGTGGGGATATTTGCGCTGCACTTTGTGCTCATGGCGAGCTTCCAGATCGTGCCGGGTGCACTGGAGTCTGTTGTGGGTATCTCGAGAGAGGACCACTGGCAGGTGTATCTCCCAGCGGTGTTACTGTCGGTGGTGGGCATTGTGCCGTTGATGCGTTTGGCTGAGCGCGGCGGGCGTCACCATTTGGTGTTTTTGATTGCGATAGCGGTACTCATGGTGGCCTTAACGCTGTTAGGCCTGGCGTCGATCCCGTGGTTGTTCTGCGCCGCTCTGTGGCTGTTCTTTGTTGGTTTCAATTACATGGAGGCCGTTCTGCCTTCCATGGTGAGTAAGGCTGTATCGCCTGATGCCAAAGGCACCGCGTTAGGAATTTTCTCCACCGCACAATTTTTGGGTATTTTTGCCGGCGGTGTTGCCGGTGGCTGGGTGCTACAAAATTATGGCATCGTTGGCATTACCGAGCTGTGTCTCGTTGTAGTGGCAGTGTGGATGCTGGTTGTAATGCGTATTCCAGCGGCTGAGCGGGCTGCACTGGGCGGTGCCTCTTCCTGAGTCTCGTGTTCAGCCCAGGGTAGCACCACCTGCAGAGGCTCCCGAGTGCAGGGATGATCGGTTTTGGCCGTATGTGCTGTCGCAATTGCACAGTCGGATTGTTATAGTCTTTTTCGTAGTTATTTATCGCTAACCGTCCACAAGAGAGGGGTTATCATGGCTTCAAGGGGCGTTAATAAAGTCATACTGGTGGGTAATCTGGGGGCGGATCCTGAAACGCGCTACATGCCCTCGGGCGGTGCGGTCACCAACGTCAATCTGGCTACGTCAGAAAGCTGGAAAGATAAGCAGACCGGCCAGCCCCAAGAGCGCACCGAATGGCACCGTGTCGTGTTTTTCAATCGGCTGGCGGAAGTCGCGGGCGAGTATCTGAAAAAGGGTTCCAAGGTTTATGTTGAGGGCGCTTTGCGCACTCGCAAGTGGCAGGGTCAGGACGGCCAAGACCGTTACACCACGGAAATCGTTGCGAATGAAATGCAGATGCTCGATAGCCGTACGGGCGGTGGTCAAATGGGCGGCGAAAATGATGGGCGCGATGATTACAGCCAGAGCCCTCCACCACAGCAGGCGTCGGCGCCTGCACCTGCCAGCGGCGGTAGTTCACGCCCTCCTGCGCCAAGCCAGCCCGCCCCCACCGATTTTGCCGACTTTGACGACGATATCCCGTTCTAAGTCGCGCTGTCTTCTGGCAGTTGTTACGAATTTGAGGGAGAGCCGGTTGTGCGTGTACTGCTGATCGGTTCAGACGGTTCCCTTGGTCTTGCGCTGGTTGATCACTTAAAGCGATGGGGGCGGCACGATCTAGAGAGCGTCTCCAGTTCGGTATCGCGCTGGAAAAGTGAGCGTCACGCCAAAAAACTCATTCGTCGGGCACGCGCTGATATCGTTGTCGATGCTCGGTTGCAGGCCGCTGTCGACAGTGGCGAGTTAGTCGGCGAACTGGATATCGAGCGAAGTCGCTGGTTAGCCAAGGCTTGTCAACGCAGCGGTGCCAGCTATTTTTTGGTGTCATCAGCGCGCGTGTTTGCGGGGGATGCTGAGCGCGCCTACCGCGAGCAAGATATAGCCGATAATCCCGAGACGGTGGGCCGCCTGCTGGCCGCGGCCGAGGAACGGGTGCGTGAAACCTGTGATCGGCATGTTGTTCTGCGCTTGGGCCCGGTATTTTCCGCTGAGGGCATTAATGTACTGTCGCATATGCTGGAGCAGTTAATAGCAGGGGGCAGCCTGCTGCTGGAGAACCGGCTGCGCGGCTGCCCTGTTGAATCAGCAGACGCCGCTCGTGTGGTGGCGGGTATACTGGATCAGTTGGGAGCGGGATCCGAATCCTGGGGTACTTATCATTACTGCAGTACAGACCCGACCAACTGCTACGAGTTTGCCGAAGCTTTACTGGCATCGGCCTCCCAGTTCTCCAGGTTTTCAGCCGACGCAGTGCAACTGCAGTTGCTTGAAAGCGTGGGGCCAGCACTAAACCGATCGCTGCAGTGTGATGCAATTCGCAGTACATTTGCGATCAAGCAAGTTTCCTGGCGCAGCTTTGTGGCAGATACCGTACGCCATTATTTCTATCAACGTCAGCAGCTTCAAGCGCAAAAGGAGGTTTAAGCCCAATGCTCGATGTTTCCGACGCCACTGCCCCTGTTGCGCTGTCCATTGCTGTGCTCACTGTCTCCGACACGCGTACCCCCGACACCGACACGTCCGGCCAATACCTGGTGCGTGCGCTGGAGGAAGCCGGCCATCGTTGCCACACGCACAGCATAGTCCGGGATGATATTTACCAGATTCGCGCGCGGCTTTCTGCCTGGATCGCGGAGCCTGCCGTGCAGGCCGTGCTGGTTACCGGCGGTACCGGCTTTGCGGGGCGCGATTCCACGCCGGAGGCTGTCGCGCCGTTGTTTGACAAGTTCATCGAAGGATTTGGTGAGGTGTTTCGTGCGCTGTCCCTCGCTGAAATTGGCTCGTCCACCATCCAGTCACGGGCGTTAGCCGGCATGGCCAACCATACAGTGATTTTTTGTATGCCGGGGTCAACAGGCGCCTGCCGCACGGCCTGGGCGGGTATCATTCGCGACCAGCTTGATAGCCGCCACCGTCCTTGCAATTTCGTTGGCGTGTTGCAGTCGGGCCCGTCGGGCTCGTGAGCACATTGCTGCCGGTGGCCGAGGCGCTGGCCATTTTGCTGGCCAGCGCGCCAGCGCCGCCGTCAGCTCAAATACGTTCTTTACATGCAGCCTGCGGCGCTGTGCTGGCGGCGGATGTGGTGTCGCCCGTTGCGGTGCCACCCGAAGACAACAGTGCCATGGATGGCTATGCGCTGCGTGCCGCCGATGCCGTCACAGCGTTGCCCATTAGCCAACGTATTGTCGCTGGGCAGGCGGCTGCACCACTTGCGCCGGGAACTGCTGCGCGGATATTCACCGGAGCGCCGGCGCCCGCCGGCGCCGATGCTGTGGTTGCACAGGAGCAGTGCCAGGAGGTGAATGGCCTGCTGCACGTTCGCGGCCCCGTGCGGCCTGCTGATCATATTAGGCTGCGTGGGCAGGATGTTGCTGTTGGCACTTGTGTGTTTGAGCAGGGTCGGCGCCTGCGAGCCGAAGACTTGGGCTTGCTCGCGTCGTTGGGCTGCGCTGAGGTGGCAGTGCGCCGTCCGCTGCGGGTGGCGTTGCTGTCGACAGGGGATGAGTTGGTCGAGCCCGGTGCGCAGCCCCTGTTGCCCGGTCAAATCTACAATAGCAACGTGTACATGCTGGCGGCCCTGGTGCGTGGTTTGGGTATGGAAGCGGTGGATTGTGGCCGCGTGGCAGATACGCCTGAGGCCACCGCGGCAGCGCTGACCGAGGCGGCGTCGGGTGCCGACTGCGTGATTAGCTCCGGGGGTGTGTCGGTTGGGGATGAAGATCACGTACGCAAGCAGGTGGAGCGCTTGGGCTCACTTACCCTGTGGCGCTTGGCGATCAAGCCGGGTAAGCCACTGGCCTTTGGTGATGTGTTGGGTGTGCCATTTCTGGGGCTGCCCGGCAATCCTACCTCCAGCTTCGTGACGTTTTGCCTGCTAGCAAGGCCGTTTCTTTTGCGCGCTCAAGGAGTCGCTGACGTAGAGCCGCTCTGGCTGCGTGCCAGGGCGGCGTTCAGCCGCAGCAAGCCCGATAGCCGGCAGGAATATTTACGTGTGACCGTGGAGTCTGGAGCGGGAGGTTTGCGCATCGTGCCGTTTGCCAACCAGAGTTCTGGCGTGCTGAGTTCGGTGTGCTACAGCAATGCTTTGGCGCTGATACCGCCAGCGACGCCAGTGACCGAGGGTGATTGGCTGGACGTTGTGTTGCTGGATTCTCTGACCTGAAAGCACCGCGCCAAAACCCGCTGCCTTTGCGCGCTCAGCGGATATATTTCTGGAAGACCAGTGACGCGTTGGTACCGCCAAAGCCGAAGCTGTTCGACATCACGCGCTGCAAATCCACGTTGTCGTGGCGTGCAGTGGCAATCGGCAGCCCTTCCGCTTCCGGGTCCAATGTGTCGATGTTGGCCGAGGCGGCAATAAAACCCTCCTGTTGCATAAGCAGCGAATAGATTGCTTCCTGGACACCTGCAGCACCCAACGAGTGCCCTGACAACGACTTGGTCGACCCCACAACCGGAATATGATCCCGGTCCCGGTAGGCTTCACGCACCGCTTTCAGTTCTTGAATATCGCCAGCCGGGGTGCTGGTACCGTGTGCGTTAATGTAGTCGATCGGCCCGGTTACCGTCGCAAGTGCTTGCTGCATGCAGCGCACTGCTCCCTCGCCGGACGGAGCTACCATGTCGTAGCCATCCGAGGTGGCGCCGTAGCCTACCAATTCGGCGTAGATGTGTGCGCCCCGCGCCACAGCATGTTCCAGCTCTTCTAGCACCAGCATGCCGCCGCCGCCCGCGATCACAAAACCATCCCGGTTGGCATCGTAAGCGCGCGATGCGCGTTCCGGCGTTTCATTGTACTTGGTTGACAGCGCACCCATGGCGTCGAACAAGCTGCTGAGGGTCCAGTGCAGCTCTTCGCCACCGCCCGCGAACACAACATCCTGCTTGTTCATTTGAATCTGCTCCATGGCGCTGCCGATGCAGTGTGCGCTGGTGGAGCAGGCAGACGAGATCGAGTAGTTCACACCCTTGATGCGAAACGGTGTGGCGAGGCAGGCCGACACAGTGCTGCCCATGGTCTGGGTGACGCGGTAAGGGCCCACTCGGCGCAGGCCTTTTTCACGCAGGATATCGGCCGCCTCCGTCTGGCTGGCCGACGATGCGCCGCCAGAACCGGCGATAATACCGGTGCGGACATTCGAAACATCCTTCTCGCCCAACCCTGAATCGGCAATGGCCTGCTGCATCGAGATATACGCATAGGCTGCGGCATCCCCCATGAAGCGCAGCTGCTTGCGATCAATGTGATCGGCGACCACGATGTTCGGGGCGCCGGCAACGTGTGAGCGCATCCCTATGTCTATCTGTTCCTGGCGCAGGCTAATGCCAGAGCGGCCTGCGCGCAGAGCCTCAGTGACCGTTTTGGCATCGTTGCCTAAACACGACACGATGCCAAGCCCTGTGATGACTACCCGTCTGCTCATAGGATTAGAATGACTCCGTAGAAGTAAACAAGCCAACCCGAAGGTCGTTTGCAGTGTAGATGTCGCGGCCATCTACGGACACAACACCATCGGCAATACCCATGATCAGCTTGCGCTCGATAACCCGTTTGATATGGATGTGATAGCCCACTTTTTTGGCGCTGGGAACGACCTGCCCGGTAAACTTGACGTCGCCAGAACCCAATGCGCGACCGCGGCCCGGGTTGCCGCGCCAGCCAAGGAAAAAGCCGACCAGCTGCCACATAGCGTCGAGACCGAGGCAGCCAGGCATAACCGGGTCGCCCGGAAAATGGCACTGAAAAAACCAGAGGTCTGGATGAATGTCCAACTCGGCAATGATTTCGCCTTTACCGTAACGCCCGCCCTCTGAGCTGACATGGGTGATCCGGTCGAGCATAAGCATGTTGTCGGTAGGCAGTTGTGCGTTGCCGGGGCCGAAGAGGTGACCGTGGCCGCAGGCGACCAGTTCGTCTTTGGTGAATGCGTTTTGTGCGGTCATAGTGTTTCCAATCAGGCCCAGATGCTGGGCGGGGCGACATGCCCTCGTGATGGCCGGTCTTAGCGCCCGACGGTTAGAGCGTATCAGGCGACCATTTTAAACTCTGTAGGGCACAAGTCCAGCGCTGAGGGTTGGATGGTGTGTGTATGCGTTGGTGGGTGCCTGAGTATGCAGACCGATTTGGGTGGGCGGCCCAGCGGGCCGCCGACCAAACAATGCCACCACACCCCCACAAGTCCCACCCACAGCAAGCCGCTAGCCTCCTGCTTTATCCATCTAGTAAGATAGGTCGTTCCAGCGATCGTTGGCCATCTTATGGCCAGCCTCGCCCCACTCGACAGGAAGTCCCATGTTGACCCCCGTTCTTCTCTCAGGCGGCGTCGGTAGCCGTTTATGGCCCGTGTCTCGTGAGCTTCACCCCAAGCAGTTTCTGCCGCTGGCCGGCGAACTGACTATGCTGCAGCAAACGCTGGGCCGCACGGCCCAGCTCCAAGCCAAGGCGCCGGTCGTGGTGTGCAATGAAGAGCATCGCTTCATGGTGGCTGAGCAGTTGCGCCAGGTTGGCATTACCCCCGGTGCACTGATTCTCGAGCCCGAAGGCCGTAATACGGCACCGGCTGTCGCGCTGGCGGCGTTACACGAGCAGGCCCGCGACCCTGAGGCCATACTGCTGGTGTTGCCCGCCGACCATTTGATTCAAGACGTGGAAGCGTTTTCGGCCGCGGTAGCGCGTGCTCTGCCGCTGGCCCGTGCGGGGCGCCTGATGACCTTCGGTGTGGTGCCACACACGCCGGAGACGGGCTACGGCTACATTCGTTGTGGCGCGACGCTCGGTGAAGACCTGTATGCGCTGGAGGCATTTGTTGAAAAGCCGGACAGCACCACTGCTCAGGCGTATCTGGAAAGCGGCAGTTATCTCTGGAACAGCGGCATGTTTCTGTTGCGGGCCGAAACCTACCTGGCGCAGCTCGCCGAATTTCAGCCCGCTATGCTGGAAAGCTGCCGGCAGGCTATGGCTGAAGCAACGCAGGACATGGACTTCATTCGCCCTCAGGCACAGGCCTTCGCTGCTTGCCCGGCAGACAGTATTGACTATGCGGTGATGGAGCACACTCGTGAGGGCGGTGTGATTGCGCTGGACTGTGGTTGGAGTGACGTTGGTGCCTGGTCCGCACTGTGGGAAGTGGCCGGGCGTGATGAGCAGGGCAATTTCAGCCACGGTGATGTGATGCTGGATAACTGCCAAGGCAGCTATATTCGCAGTGAGTCGCGCCTTGTGGCTGCTGTCGGGGTGGCTAACCTGGTGGTGGTTGAGACAGCGGACGCGGTGCTGGTTGCTGATCGCGACCAGGTGCAGGACGTAAAACGCATCGTTAACCGACTGAAAGCGGAGGCGCGCCCGGAGGCTTCTTTGCATTCTCGTGTGTATCGCCCTTGGGGTTCGTATGAATCCTTGGTAACGGCTGACCGTTTTCAGGTGAAGCGCATTATCGTCAACCCCGGGCAAACTTTGTCTTTGCAGATGCACCATCACCGGGCCGAGCACTGGATTGTGGTGCACGGTACGGCAGAGGTTACCTGCGAAGATAACGTGTTTATGCTGGGTGAAGATGAGTCCACGTATATCCCGCTCGGTCGCAAGCATCGCTTGGCGAATCCTGGGCGGATCCCTTTGGAGCTGATTGAAGTGCAGTCGGGCACCTATCTCGGCGAAGATGATATCGTGCGCTTTGAAGACGTGTACGGTCGTGGGCAGGCTGCCCCTACCCATAAGGAAAATCCGTGATGATCAAGAAATGCCTGTTTCCGGTTGCCGGCTACGGCACGCGTTTTTTGCCGGCGACCAAGAGTATGCCGAAAGAGATGTTGCCTATTGTCAATAAACCGCTGGTGCAGTACGGCGTTGAGGAAGCGATTGCTGCCGGTATGACAACCTGCGCGATGGTGACCGGCCGGGGCAAGCGCAGCATCGCAGACCACTTTGACATCAGCTTTGAGCTGGAGCACCAAATTTACGGTACCGGCAAAGAAGCGTATCTGGCAAGTATTCGCAACGTGTTGGACAAGGGTGTTTTTACCATGGTCCGGCAGCGCGAAATGAAGGGCCTTGGCCACGCGATCCTCACAGGGGAAGCATTGATCGGCAGTGAGCCGTTTGGCGTGGTGCTGTCTGACGACCTGTGTATCAACGATGGCCCCGGTGTGTTGAGCCAGATGGCTGAGCTGTATCGCCAGTTTCGTTGCTCCATTGTGGCTATTCAGGAAGTGCCTATGGAGGATGTACACAAGTACGGGGTCATTTCCGGTGAGAGCCTGAAGGAGGGTATTTATCGGGTGGACGAGATGGTGGAAAAGCCTGATGCCTCCGTCGCACCCTCTAACCTGGCGATCATTGGTCGCTACATCCTGACGCCTGACATTTTCGATATCCTGCGCGAGACGCCACCCGGCGCCAATGGGGAGGTGCAACTGACAGACGCGTTGCAGACCCAGGCGCGTCAGGGTTGTGTGATGGCCTATAAGTTTGCCGGGCGCCGTTTTGATTGCGGTAGCGTACCGGGGTTTGTCGAGGCGACCAATTTCGTTTATGAAAACTATTATTCGCACCAGTAGCCGGAGCTTCACGGCGTGCAAAAACTAGATTGCTTCAAGGCATATGACGTCCGCGGGCGGGTGCCCGACCAGCTCAATGAGGATATTGCGCGCCGTATTGGCCGCGCGTATGCCGAGGTGGTGAAGCCGAGCAAGGTGGTGGTCGGCCACGACATTCGGCTCACCAGCGAGGCGATCAAGGCGGCACTGGCGGATGGCCTGCGCGAGCAGGGTGTGGATGTGTATGACATCGGCCTGTGCGGCACGGAAGAGATTTATTTTGCCACCAGCCATGCCGGCATGGATGGGGGGATTGTGGTGACGGCCAGCCACAACCCCAAGGACTTCAACGGCATGAAGTTTGTGCGTGAGGAGTCGCGGCCGATATCGGGTGACAGCGGTTTGATAGAGATTCGCCAGCTGGCCGAGGCGAATCAGTTTACCCGGGCGGCTACTCATGGCCGCTATTTACCCCTGGACACCTCGGCGGCCTATATAGAACATCTGCTGACCTACATTTCCCCGGAGGCATTGCCGCCGCTGCGGATTGTGGTGGATGCGGGTAACGGCGGCGCGGGCCGTGTGGTCGATCTGCTGGCAGCGCACCTGCCGTTTGAGTTTATCCGCTTAAATCACGAGCCGGACGGTCACTTTCCCAACGGTGTACCCAACCCTCTGCTGCAGGAAAATCGCGCTGTGACCAGTGCCGCGGTGCTTGCTCATGGCGCCGACCTGGGACTCGCCTGGGACGGTGATTTCGACCGTTGCTTCTTTTTTGATGAGCGCGGTGAGTTTGTCGAAGGCTATTACCTGGTGGGCCTGCTGGCTGAAATGGCTCTGGATCAACATCCGGGCGGCACCATCATTCATGACCCCCGCCTCATTTGGAACACCATAGACCGAGTGAGCCAGCTAGGCGGCCGCGCGGTAGAGAGCAAAACCGGGCATGCATTTATTAAAGAGCGCATGCGCGCTGAGAATGCGGTGTATGGCGGCGAGATGAGCGCCCACCATTACTTTCGTGATTTTGCTTTTTGTGACAGCGGTATGATCCCATGGTTGCTGGTGGCGGCGCAGCTGGGACGTCGTGGGCTGTCACTTTCGGCCTTGATGGCGGAAGGTATGGCTGCCTTTCCCTGCAGCGGTGAAATCAACCGCAGCGTCGCCGATCCGGCGGCGGTGTTGGCAAAGGTGGCTGCGCAGTTTCGCCCCGGGGCGCTCTCGGAGTCCTCGGTGGACGGCCTGTCATTGGCGTTTGCTGATTGGCGGTTCAACTTGCGTCTGTCGAATACCGAGCCGGTCGTGCGCTTGAATGTGGAGAGCCGGGGAGACGCCGCGTTAATGGCAGCGCGCACAGCGGAATTGTTGGCCCTGATAGATGGTTAGCGCTCATCGATGGGCGCGATGCTTGCCTGCGCCCTGAACCATTCGCCAATCAGCCGCTCGGTGGCGGGGTCCAGTGTTTTATCGGCATCGGGGTTGCCGAGGCGCTGCAGGATGCCGCTACCGATCTCTTTTCCCAGCTCCACACCCCACTGATCGAAGGCGTTGATGCCCCAAAGCTGGCTGCTGCAGAAGGTGCGGTGTTCGTACAGGGCCAACAGCGCACCCAGTGCGTGTGGCGTCAGTGCATCGAAGCTAATAATACTGTGCGGCCGGCTGCCGGGTATGACCAGGTGAGGGGCGAGCTGCCGTGCCTCCTCTTCATCCAGGCCCCGCGCCAGTAAACTGCCCAGCGCTTCTTCGAAGCTGCGCCCTATCATCAGGGCACGGCTCTGTGCCAGGGCATTTGCCACGAGCATGCGGTGCTGTTGGGCCTCACCGGTCGCGGTAGAGAAGGGCAGGATGATGTCCGCTGGGCACAGGCGCGTGCCTTGATGTAGCAGCTGGTAGAACGAATGCTGGCCCATGGTGCCCGCCGCCCCCCAGAGCACGGGTGCCGTGTCGTAACCCAGTGCTTCGCCATCGCGGCTGACGCTCTTGCCATTGCTCTCCATAGTCAGTTGTTGCAGGAAATCGGGCAGGCGCTCCAAGCCCTGGTCATAGGGCAACACCACATGGTTGCCGGCCTGGAAGAAGTTGCAGTGCCAGATCTCCAGCAAGCTCATCAGTATGGGCAGATTGTTCGCGCAGTCAGTCTCAACAAAATGCCGATCCATATCTTCTGCGCCACCTAGCAGAGCAGTGAAGGCATCCCAGCCAATGCTGATAGCGGTGCTCAGTCCCACAGCTGACCACAGTGAAAAACGCCCACCGACCCAATCCCACAGCGGCAGGCAGTTCTCTTCCGGAATGCCAAAACCCGCGGCGGCTTCGAGGTCGGCGGTGACCGCAAGGAAGTGCTTTGCCAATTCAGGATCAGGGGCGCCGGCAGCCTGTAGCCAGCGCTTTGCTGCTTCGCCGTTGGCCAGGGTTTCCTGGGTATGGAACGACTTTGAGCAGAGAATAAAAAGCGTGCTGCATGGATCCAGGTCGCGCAGGGTGTTGTGTAATTCAGCGGGGTCTACATTGGCGACATAGTGGCAGCGCACAGGCCCATGCCAGCTCGGTAAAGCAGCGCTGACCAGCCGCGGCCCCAGGTCTGAGCCGCCGATACCAATATTTACAACGTGTCGGATAGCTTGGCCCGAAAAGCCAGTGAACTCACCGCTGGTAATGCGTTCGCACCATAGACGCATCCGGTGACGGGTATCTTCCACCCGGCTGAATTCGGCTTCCAGCCCCGCAGGCGCGTTTCGTGCTCTCAGCAAGGTGTGCAACGCCGGGCGTGCTTCAGTGTTGTTGACCGGCGCGCCTGCCAGTAACTGTTTGGCGCGCCGCGATAATTGCGCCTGTTCCGCGAGGCGCAGCAGTGCAGCGTGGCTGTCCCGACACAAAAGCTGGCGCGAGTAGTCCAACGTAAGGCCCGCGGCGCTGGCGCTAAAGTCGCTGGCACGCTGAACTTCACGGTTGAATAGAGCGCTGATTGAGGTGTTCCGCAGCGGTTCGGCCAGGGCCTGTAGTTCATGCCAGGAAGGGAGGTCCGAAAGTAGCAAAGTGTGAGCCATGGTGCACGCCGCTGAGATAGAAAGGCAGTATAGGCAGGGCTATCGCAGGCTGCAATTTATCCGATGCGGTATTAGTGATCGCGCTCAATTGAGAGGCGGGTCAGTTGCTGCAGCGCCTCCAGTGCTGGGCTTACGGGCATGCCCTCGAGCGCAGCCAAGGCAAGGTCGTGATGCTCCCTCGCACGTTGGCGAGTGTATTCGGTCGCCGCACAGCGTTGTACGGCAGCGCTGATCGCCTCCATCTCTTGCGCCGATCGCTGAGTAATGGCCCTGCGCACCAGCGCTTGCTCTGCGGTATTGCCGGTACGCAGAATGTGTATGAGTGGCAGCGTGACCTTGCCCTCACTCAGGTCATCGCCGACATTCTTGCCCATGGTAGCGCCATCCCCGGCATAATCGAGCATGTCATCAATCATCTGGAATGCGAGCCCCAGGTGCAGGCCAAAACGAGCCAGCTGCTCGCTTTGAGCACGGGTGCTGCCACTCAGAACAGCGGCGCCGTAGCATGCTGAGGCAAACAGCACAGCGGTTTTTCGGGTGATAATGTCGAGATAGTCCTGCTCGGTGGTGTCCGCATTGCCAGCACGCGTTAGCTGCAGTACCTCGCCTTCCGCAATGGTATTGGTGGTGTCGGCCATGTGGCGCAGGATATCGAGGTTGTCTAGTTGCACCATCAGTTGAAAGGCACGCGTATAGAGAAAGTCGCCCACGAGGATGCTAGATGCGTTGCCGAAAGCTGAGTTGGCGGTAGGGCGCCCACGGCGCAGCTGGGACACATCTACCACGTCATCATGCAGCAGGGTGGCGGTGTGTATGAACTCAATGACTGCAGCAAAAGTGATGTGTGCGGAACTACAGGGGCCCAAAGCCGTTGCCGTCAGCAGCGCCAGCAGAGGGCGCATGCGTTTACCGCCTGCATCCACGATATAGTGGCCGACGTTTTCTACCAAAGGCACATTGGACTGGAGTTGCTGGATGATCAGGTGGTTGACCTGATCGAACTCCCGGGCAACGCTGGCGCGAATTTTCTGCATAGTGTGGGGGCGTTAAAAATGCTTGGGCATGCTAGGGTGGCGCGGAAGGGGTGTCAAGCGTAGCGGGTAAGCTGTAGCAGGCCTGTAGGGGTTTTGCGTAGCTCAAATAAACCTTGCTCAGGCTTGGCTACTTGAGTAAAATCGCCGCCCTCCGGGGCAGATGCGCCTTGTATCGACGCTCCGGGTTCATGAACACTGTTAGTGCCTGTCTCTGCCCCCTCGGTAAGTGAGGGTATTTTTCGCATTGCGAGCAGGCTAACTGAACGGAGAAGGCAATGTACGCAGTCATCGAAAGCGGTGGTAAGCAGCACCGTGTGGTGGAAGGGGAAACTCTGAAGCTGGAAAAAATTGAAGCGGCCACAGGTGAATCGATCGAATTTGATCGAGTGCTGATGATCGGTGGTGATCAGGTCAAAATAGGCACGCCGCTGGTAGCGGGGGGCAAAGTGACTGCAGAAGTGGTTGCTCACGGCCGCCACAAAAAAATCAAGATTGTTAAATTCAATCGCCGTAAGCACTACCGGAGAGAAACTGGCCATCGCCAGTGGTTCACCGAAGTGAAGATTACTGGTATCACGGCGTAACGGAGGCTAGCGACTATGGCACACAAGAAAGCAGGCGGCAGTACTCGTAACGGTCGCGATTCCGAAAGTAAACGCCTCGGCGTAAAGCGCTTCGGCGGCCAACTGGTGCAGGCGGGCAATATTTTGATCCGTCAGCGCGGCACTCGTTTTCACCCCGGCGCCAATGTGCGTTGTGGGCGTGACCACACTCTTTTCGCCACGGCGGAAGGGCGGGTAGAATTCGTGGTACGGGGCCCGAACAACCGGAAATATGTTCAGGTGGTGAGCGCCTGAAAAGGCGGTCAACCTGGCCGGATAGAAAGCCTCGTCAATTGACGGGGCTTTTTTTTTTAGACTGACTGAATTGTTCGCAGAGGCGAGCGTGACCCCACAACGGGGCGCAACGGCAAAACCATGAAATTTGTAGACGAAGCAAGCATCAAGGTATTTGCGGGAAATGGCGGTAATGGCTGCCTGAGTTTCCGCAGAGAGAAGTATATTCCGCGCGGCGGTCCCGATGGGGGCGATGGTGGTGATGGCGGCAGCGTGGTGATGGAGGCAGACGAAAGTCTCAACACCATGGTCGATTACCGGTTTGTGCGCAACTATCGCGCGGAAAATGGTGAAACTGGACGCAGCCGGAACTGTACGGGCAAGAGCGGTGAAGATTTAGTGCTGCGTGTACCTATCGGTACCACCATCATCGATGAAGACAGCGCCGAGGTGCTGGGCGACCTGGCGGCACACGGTGATCGGCTGATTGTGGCGCAGGGTGGCTGGCACGGATTGGGTAATGCGCGCTACAAGTCCAGTACCAACAGGGCACCGCGGCAAACCAGCCCTGGCTCTGAAGGTGAGCATCGCTCGCTCAAACTGGAGCTTAAGGTGCTCGCTGACGTGGGCTTGTTGGGGCTGCCCAATGCGGGCAAGTCCACGCTCATTCGCGCGGTTTCTGCTGCGCGCCCCAAAGTGGCGGATTATCCATTTACCACGCTGGTGCCTAACCTTGGTGTGGTAAAGGTAGATGCTTATCGCAGCTTTGTGGTTGCCGACATTCCCGGCCTTATCGAGGGCGCGTCCGACGGCGCTGGCTTGGGTATTCGTTTTCTGAAACACCTGACCCGCAATCGGATTTTGCTGCACCTGGTTGATATGGCTCCGGTGGACGGCAGCGAGCCGGTAGACGCGGCGCTGGCGATTGTGCGTGAGCTGGAGCGGTTTAGCCCGACATTGGCCAGTCGTCAGCGCTGGCTGGTTTTGAATAAAGTAGACTTGGTGCCTGAGGGCGAGCTGGCGCCGCGTCGCGCTGCACTGTTGGACGCACTGGTATGGGATGGCCCTGTGTATGAAACCGCGGCCATCAGTGGCGATGGAACCAAGTTGCTGTGCCAGCACTTGATGGTCGCGTTGGAAGAGCAGAAGGCGTTGGAGGCGGAAGATCCCGCGCTCGCCGAAGCCGAGTCGGAGCAACAATCGCGAATGCAGCAGGAAGCGCGTGAACGCATAGAAGCACTGCGAGCGCGGCATCGTAGCAAGCCCGAAGATGCGGCTGACGATGACGATAGCCATGAAGTTGAAGTGGAATACGTGCACTGATGAGTGGTTCAGAACGCACTGCACTTGCCGCGAGCCGGCGCTGGGTCATCAAGGTCGGCAGTGCATTGCTCACCAATGAGGGGCGTGGGTTAGACGCGGCAATGATCGGCAGCCTGGTGGCACAGATCGCCGCCTTGAGAGCAGAAGGTGCGGAGGTGGTGTTGGTGTCGAGCGGCGCAGTGGCCGCTGGCGTGGTGCGGCTGGGCTGGCCGCGGCGCCCCACGCGTTTACACGAACTGCAGGCTGCGGCGGCGGTCGGCCAGTCGGCTTTGATTCAAAGTTATGAAACGGCTTTCCGCAGCTACAATATTGCCTCCGCTCAGGTATTGCTGGGCCACGACGATATTACCGCGCGCGACCGCTACTTGAATGCCCGAGGCACCTTGACCACGCTACTGCGGCTTGGCGTGGTGCCGGTGGTGAATGAAAATGATACTGTGGTCACCGATGAAATCCGCTTTGGCGACAACGACACCCTCGCCGCGCTCGTCGCAAACCTGATTGATGCGGATGCACTTTTGCTGCTTACTGATCAGCAGGGGCTCTATGAAGAAGATCCACGCCTCAACCCATTCGCGGTGCTGGTCGATAGCCGCGACGTGCATGATGAGGCGCTCGACAGCATGGCGGGAGAAGGTGGTGCTCTCGGTCGGGGCGGCATGATTACCAAATTGCGCGCAGCACGTCTGGCAGCGCGCTCAGGTACCGAGACCGTCATTGCCAGCGGTCGCCATCCGGAGGTGGTCGCGCAAGTCGCCGCTGGCGGCCCGATCGGCACTTGGCTACGCACCGGCAAGCAGCCGGAAAACGCGCGTAAACAGTGGTTGGCGGGTATGGTGCAGATTCCCGGCAGCCTTGAACTTGATGCTGGTGCCGTGCGCGTGCTGCGGGAGTCGGGCCGCAGCCTGTTGCCGGTTGGAGTCGTCGCTGTGTCAGGCCGTTTTGAACGTGGCGACATGGTGTTGTGCCTGGGCCCTGATGGCCGTGAAGTGGCGCGGGGGCTGGTAAATTATAGCGCGCAAGAAACACACCGCATTATGGGTCGGCCCTCAGCCGAGATAGCCCCGCTGTTGGGCTATCAGGGTGATGAAGAGTTGATTCACCGCGATAACCTTGTGCTGTGCTAGAGCACTCTCGCCCCGGTAACTGGAGAGACGGATGGCGCTAACGCCTGAATTACTGCTGGTTTTATACTGCTTGGCGATTGCGTTGTTGTCATTGGCCGGTGGTTTTTTACCTAACTGGGTGAAGATGACCCACACCCGCACTCAGCTGGTGATGAGCTTTGTGTCGGGGCTGATGTTGGGTGTTGCTTTCTACCATCTGCTTCCACACAGCATTGCCCTGCAGCCACATCCTTACGGTGCTGATGCGTCTGTCTGGTGGCTGATGATTGGCCTGATTACCATGCTGCTGTTGTTGCGTATGTTCCACTTTCACCAACATGACTTCAGCGACGAGGAGCACGAGCATCATGGTCACGGGCATGATGCTTTGCACTCACAGTCGTCACAGCACCAACACGAGCATCCGCAGGAACAGGCACACAGTCACGCCTTCGACCATGCCCACGCGCGGCGCCGCGCCGAGTTCGAGCCGGATGCACACGCCGCGCAGGCTCCAGCGGCCACCGCGACGGTTGGCCCTGCGGCAAATCGGCTGAGTTGGGTCGGACTCGCCCTCGGGCTTGGCGTGCATACGCTGATTGATGGCGTGGCTTTGGGCGCAGTCATGCAGGGGGAAGTTGGGCATGCTGCAGGGTTACTGGGCGTGGGGGTTTTTCTGGCAATCTTGCTGCACAAGCCGCTGGACGCCATGTCCATCACAACGATTATGGAAGCGGGCGGTTGGAGCCGGCGTTCAAGGGGGTTTGCGAACCTGGGCTTTGCCCTGCTCTGCCCGCTGGGTGCTACGCTGTTTTTCTTCGGCGTGGATTTACTCGGAGATGTCCGCCATCACGTGGTGGCCGGAGCGCTCGCGTTCTCTGCCGGCGCCTTTATTTGTATCGCGCTTAGCGACCTGTTGCCCGAAGTGCACTTTCACAGCCACGACCGAGGTAAGCTGACGCTGGCGTTTTTGGCAGGCATTATGCTTGCTTATGCCATCGGCGGGCTGGAGCCTGCCGGGGTGCATCTGCATGGCGTTTGAATGAGCAGCAGGAGACAGCGATGGTCAAGCGTGTAATTTACCCTCCAATGTGGCTGGTGTTCGGTGTGTGCGCGGTATTTGCGTGTAACGAGTTTTACCCGGGCCCTCGTTTTACCAGCGTGGCCAGCCAGCTGGTCGGCGGCGCGATTTTGATCGCGGGCTTGGCGATGCTGGTGGTTGCCGGTGGCTTATTCAAGCGTGCGGGCACCGACCTGATCCCGTTTCGCAATGTCTCAGCGCTGGTAACAGGCGGGGTATATCGCTTTAGTCGCAACCCTATGTACTTGGGTATGGGGGCCATTCTGCTGGGTTGTGCGGTGACGGTTGGCGCCGCAACGGCGCTGGTCGTGCCCCCGGTGTTTATGGCGATCGTAGAGTGGCGTTACATACGCCCGGAAGAAGCGTTATTGCAAACGCTGTTCCCGCAAGAGTTCTCTGCTTACTGTGCGCGGGTCCGCCGCTGGCTATAATCGCCTTAATTGGCGCTCCCAATGTTTCTTGCCCGGGCTTGCGTCGCGTCGCCATCAAACGGCTTTGGTGACCACCCCTGCAACTGCTCCTCCACCAAGGCTGCCAAGGCCTGAATGTGGCCTGTGTCGCTGTTCAGGCAGGGAATATATTCGTAGCGTTCACCGCCTGCCTCCATGAAATAATCGCGATTCTCGATGCCAATCTCCTCAATAGTCTCGAGGCAGTCTGCCGAGAAGCCAGGGCAGACCACCTGCACGGATTTCACGCCCTGCGCCGGCAGGCTCTTCAGCGTTTCATCGGTGTAGGGTTGCAGCCAGGGCTCGCGTCCGAAGCGCGACTGGAAACAGGTGAGGTACTCGTCCTCGCGTAATTCAAGCGCCTCGGCAAGCAGACGGCTGGTTTTGTGACATTGGCAATGGTATGGGTCGCCGTTGTGCAGGTAACGCTCGGGTTCGCCGTGGTAGGACATGATTAAGCGGTCGCTACGCCCCTGTGACTGCCAGTGTGCGCGTACGCTATCGGCCAGCGCGCGAATGTACTCGGGGTGATCATGGTATTGCGCCACAAAGCGCAATTCAGGCAACCAGCGTCGCTGGCGGAAATCGGCGGCCACCGCGTCAAAAGTAGAGCCGGTGGTGGGGCCGCTGTACTGCGGATAGAGGGGTAAAACGATTAGCCGCTGTATGCCGCGATCGAATAGCGACTGCATTTGTGCAGATATCGGATGTGAGCCATAGCGCATCGCAAATTCCACCAGGACGTCTTGTCCATGTCGTTCTGCCAATGCCTGCTGCAAGGCCTGTGCCTGAGCTTGGGTATGCCACAGCAGAGGAGAACCGGCATCGGTCCACACAGCGCGGTAGGCTTTTGCCGAGCGCGCGGGGCGCAGGTTCAAAATAACGCCGTGGAGAATCATGAACCAAAGCAGCCGCGGCACCTCTACCACCCGGGGGTCGGACAGGAACTCCTTCAGGTAGCGGCGCAGCGCGCGTTTTTCCGGGGCATCGGGAGTGCCAAGATTGGTGACCAGTACGCCGATTTTTGGCGTTTGACGATGATCGTAGTCGCGATGTCCTCGGTATTGCATGGGTCGGGCTATCCTCTGGCTATGCCGGTAAGCCAAGCAGCGTGTCTAGCACGATACCGGCGAGAAACAAGGGCGTGAAGTGGCGAGTATGGCGCAAGCAGGCTGCGGAAAACCACAGCGGCCACAGTTCTGCGGAGTATTTTTCAGGCCTCGACACAGGTTTGGCTGTGCGCAAAGGCTGCAGTGTACGCCAAACGCTGGGCAGGCTGGCGCCCACCAGCAGCAAGGGCCAGGCAAACGTTTGTGTCAGCACCAGCCCCAGCACCAGCGCGTACTGGGCGAACAGCAATGCCATGGTGACCTGGCGCGCCCGCCGTTCCCCAAGGAGTACAGGCAATGTGTACACGCCTTTGGCGTGATCGGCGCTGAGTTTGTCGATATGTTTGCCAAACAGCACGGTGGTTGGCCCCAAAGCAAACACCAGGCTTAGCCAAGCCACCTCGTTGCTCCACTGTCCGGACACGATATAGTAGGTTCCGCCCACCATCAGCGGCCCCCAGACTAACAGCACCGAGGGTTCGCCGAGGCCGATGTATTTTAGCGGCCAGGTGTAGAACAGTACAAAGAATGCACCGGCCAGCAGCAGCGCGAGCGCCGGCCCGCTGCGCTCAGTCACCAGCCACAAGCCCAGCGCGAGCGCCACACCCGCGGTAAACGCGAAGTAGCGCCAAAATTGTGCTTCCGACATCAATCCATCTTCCAGCACATGCACGCCGTACTGGTTGCGGTAGTAGTTGTCGCGGTCGATGCCCCGGCGGGAGTCGGTATAGTCGTTCAACAGATTGTTGCTGGCGTGGGCGAACAGCAGGCCAGTAGCGCAAGCCAGCCACAACACCGGATCAAAGAAGCCTGCGCGCCAGGCCAGTAGCCCGCCCAGCATGGCGGCGGTGAGCGTCATAAACAGCACCGACGCGCGGCAGGCGAGCAGCCAGCGCGCCACCGGGTCTAGCTGCGCCCACTGAGCGCTATCTACCCCGGGCATGCCGTTCAGGGCAGCTGCCCACACTTTCAGGTTTACCACGTTGCCAAGCCTTGCCTACGGTCGTTCAGGCGGCAAGCATATCAGGCATTCTGCCGCCTGCGATGATAAGGTGTCAGAAATTGAACTCGCACGGAGACACTCGTCATGCAGCGACCCGCCCGCTTTGTTGCGCTGAGCGCATTGTTGTTTACTGGAGTGGCGCAGGCCCAGGGAGAGGCCGGCCTCCTGGCCTGGCTGGATCGCGAGCAGCCTCGCTATGCGGAGCTGGCGTTAACGCTGTGGGACAAGGCTGAGCTGGGCTATCTGGAAACCGCCAGCAGCGCGCTACTGCAGGGTGTGCTGGCCGAGGAGGGTTTCAGCATTGAGGCGGGTGTAGCCGGATTGCCCACGGCGTTTGTGGCCAGCTACGGCAGCGGCGAGCCGGTGATTGGCTTGCTGGCTGAGTTCGACGCCTTGCCGGGGATTTCGCAGACCGCGGCGCCCGTGCGTGAGGCGGACCCGGAGAAACACAGCGGCCATGCTTGCGGCCATCACCTGTTTGGCGCGGGCTCCGTGGCTGCCGCGGTGGCGGTGCGACACTGGATGGAAGACAACGGCATCAAGGGGACGCTGCGCCTCTACGGTACACCGGCGGAAGAGGGTGGTTCCGGCAAGGTGTATATGGTGCGCGCGGGCTTGTTCGAAGACGTGGACTCGGTGCTGGTATGGCACCCCGCCGACCGTAACATGGCCAACCCCTCCACCACGCTTGCCAACAAATCGGCCAAGTTCCGTTTTCGTGGCGTGTCTTCGCATGCGGCAGTGGCGCCTGAGCGCGGCCGCTCAGCACTGGATGGCGTGGAGGCCATGAATATGATGGCCAATTTATTGCGTGAGCACATGCCGCAGGAGGTGCGTATGCATTACGTGATCACCAGCGGCGGTTCCGCGCCAAATGTGGTGCCGGACTTTGCCGAATCTTTTTACTATCTGCGCCACCCGGAGGCGGCCACGCTGGAAGAATTGTGGGCGCGGTTGATCGCCACGGCGGAAGGGGCAGCACTGGGCACCGGCACGCAGATGAGCTACGAGGTCATTCACGGCAACCACAGCGTGCTGGCGAATGAAACCTTGGCGCGGGCTATGCACCAGCGCCTAACGGAGGTCGGGGGTGTGCAGTACAGCGCCGACGATCTGGCCTATGCTAACCAGCTGGCCGAGTCGCTGGCTCGCAGCGAGACAGATTTGGCGGCGGCTGCGGCGCGCATTGAACCCTTTGCGCCGTCGCGCAGCATGGGTTCCACGGACGTTGGCGATGTCAGCTGGGTGGTTCCCACCACAGAGATGCGCGCGGCGACCTGGGTGCCGGGTACGGCACCCCACACCTGGCAGGCGATTGCTGCTGGCGGCACCGATATTGGCGTCAAAGGCATGATGGTCGCGGCAAAAACGATGGCCCTGACAGCCACCGATCTGCTGCGCCAGCCAGAACTCCTGCGCGCTGCGCGCAGTGAATTTGAGCAGCGCCGGGGAGCAGGTTTTATTTATCGCCCACTGCTGGGCGATCGAGAGCCGCCGCTGGATTATCGACAGTAGCGGTCAAGCCGGCTTGCTATCGCCGCGGTTCGAAAGCGTGGCGCGCATGGTGAGCACGCAAAACATGCATCGCCCATTGGCTTCCCTTAAGATGCCGGCTCGCATAAAAAGACGGATCGGAGCAGTTCCATGTCACTCGATTTTGATAGTGCTCGTTTACCCAACCCCCACTGTGGTGAAGAGCACGAAGCCTGGCGCTCGCAGCTGCGCCGTTTTATCGACCAGGAAATCATGCCCTTCGCAGATGACTGGGATGAGGCCGGTGACATACCCGTAGGCCTTTGGCCCAAAGCTGCCGCAGTTGGCTTGTTGGGGCTGGGCTATCCGGAGGCCTACGGGGGAACCAGCGAGGGTATCGACAGTTGGCATGCCTGGATCACTCAAGAGGAGCTGGCGCGCATTGGTGCAGGTGGCATTCCCGCCAGTTTGATGGTGCATGGCATTGGCCTGCCCCCGGTGATTCACTGGGGTTCGGACGAGATGAAGCAGCGCGTGGCCCCTGCGGTGCTGGCCGGCGAAAAGCATATTGCATTGGGTATCACCGAGCCGGGAGGGGGATCGGATGTTGCCAGCCTGACGACAACGGCGGTGCGCGATGGTGACGACTTTATCGTTAACGGCTCGAAAACGTATATTACCGGCGGCATGCGGGCTGACTGGGTGTCCACAGCGGTGCGCACGGGGGGCGAGGGAGGCAAAGGCGTTTCGATGCTGCTGATACCGACCAATGCCGAGGGCTTTTCCCGCACGGCGTTGACGCGCAAGCAGGGGTGGTGGGCGTCGGACACGGCAACCTTGTATTTCGACAACGTACGAGTGCCCGCCGACCAGCTGATCGGCCCGGAAAATCAGGGCTTCTGGGTTATCATGACCAATTTCAACGCAGAACGCATGGCCATGGCCGCCGGCATGGAAGCCATGGCTCGGGTGTGTTTGGAGGAGGCGGTGGCCTGGGCGCGCGAGCGGCGTACCTTTGGCAAGCGACTGGCAGATCACCAGGTGATTCGACATAAAATTGCCCAGATGAAGCAAAAAATCAATGCGACGCAGGCCTATATCAGGGTCTGCTATGAATCGATTGAGGCGGATGCCGCGAACCCGGGCGATATTGCCCTGCTTAAGGTTCAGGCCAGCGAAACGGTGGAATTTTGCGCGCGCGAGGCGATGCAGATCCTCGGCGGCATTGGGTATATGCGCGGCAGCCGGGTGGAGCGCATTTATCGTGAAGTGCGGGTTAACGCCATTGGCGGCGGCTCGGAAGAAATTATGCGAGACCTGGCTGCGCGCCAGTATGGAGTGTGAGATGAAACTGTGGCATTGCGCCGGGGCGCGTTCGTTACGCCCCCTGTGGGCGTTAGAAGAGTTGGGCTTGGAGTATGAGTTGGAAGTGCTGCCGTTTCCGCCGCGTTTTATGCAGCCGGATTACCTGCAGGTGAATAGCTTGGGCACGGTGCCCTTTTTTACTGACGGCGACACAGCGATGACGGAGTCGGCCGGTATTTGCCAGTATCTGGTGGACCGCTATGAGGATCACGGCTTGGGCCTGCGGCCAGATCACCCAGAGTACGGTGCCTATCTGAACTGGTTGCATCACAGTGATGCTACTTTGACCTTCCCTCAAACCATTGCCCTACGCTATTATTTTTTAGAGCCGGATCCGGGTAAGCGGGCGGTCGCCGACGACTATGCCAAGTGGTTTCGCGCGCGTCTGCGGCGCCTGGATGAATGGCTGGAACGCCACGAGTATCTCGTGGCCGGGCACTTTACTATTGCCGACATCGCCGTGGGCTACGCGCTGTTTCTTGGGCAAGTGTTGCATCTCGACAAATATTACAAGCCACAAACGGCGGCTTATCTGCAGCGTTTGATGTCGCGGCCGGCTTTTCAGCGGGCCAATGCGCACGGCGAGCCGATGGTATTACCCGATGTGGTGTGATTATCAGTCAATAATAAGGAGTGGCCTGTGAGCCCAGTCAATGAACAGGAGAAGGTTGCATTTCGCCAAGAGGTCGCGGCCTGGATGCACACCAACCGGCCGGTAGACCCCGGTTTTTTGCTGCCCCAATCCTTCATGGAGGTGGGCAGTGAGCAACAGCTGGACTTTCTGCGCGAATGGCAGCACAAGGTATGGTCCGCTGGCTATCTGGGCATGGCCTGGCCGCGGGAACACGGTGGCCAAGGGGTAGACCCGGTGTTCCAGTCAATCGCCGATCAGGAAATGCGCCGTCACGGTGTGCCCATTTGTTTTAACGTGATTGGCCTGGGTTGGGCCGGCCCGCTGATTAACGATATTGGTAGCGAAGCGGAAAAGGCCAAGTACTTGAAGGGAATTTTGTCCGCGGAGGATATTTGGTGCCAAGGCTTTTCCGAGCCCGATCATGGTTCAGACCTTGGTAATGCGCAGACCCGTGCTCGGCGTGAAGGTGATGACTACGTAATTAACGGCACCAAGACTTGGACCACCATGGGTAACTTCGCCAAATATATGATTTTGCTGGCGCGCACCAACCCGCATGCTGAACGTAAATACGACGGCCTGTCCTTCTTTTTGGCGCCTATGCAGGTGCCCGGCATCGATCCTCGGCCGATTCGCAAGCTCACCGGCGAATACGGGTTCACCGAAACCTTCTTCACCGACGCTCGTATCCCCGCCAGCTGCCTGATGGGGGAGGAAGGCCAAGGCTGGAAAATCGCCATGAAAACGCTGCAGTACGAGCGCGGCGCTGAAGCGGGTGCCGCCGGCGGCTTGGCCTTCGTGCGGATCGCGATCGACGACATGATTGCTGAGCTTTCGGATGTTGAACGCGACGGCGCACCGGCGCTGGAAGACCCATCGATACGTGACCAGGTGGTACAGATGATCATGGAAGAGAAGGCGATTGTGCTGGGCGAGCGGCGTTCAACCATTGGGCCGCTGACCACTGATTATCCGTTTTCGCTGCAGCTCTCTACCAAGCTGCGTTTCACGGAAAGCACACGGCGCATGCGGCAGCTGGCGATCAACCTGCAAGGCGCTGATGGCGGCCTGTATGTCGGTGATGATGCCGCGCGCCAAGGCGGCTTTTGGCAGCGGGCCTACTTGAACAGTTTTTCTGCAACCATTGGCGGTGGCACCAGCCAGGTGCAGGCTAATATCATTGCGGAACATATTCTTGGGCTTCCCAAGTAAGGAGATTGCGGTGTCAGTATTAGGTAATACGGCGCTGAGTTTCAGCGATGATCAGTCGATGATTATGGACGTGTCACGGGCTTTTTGCGCGGACAAGTCGCCGGTCAGTGCGGTGCGCGGGCTGCTGGAAACGGACGCGGGTTTTGACGTGGCAGTGTGGCGCGAGATGGTCGACATGGGTTGGCCCGGCATGGCGTTGCCCGAGTCCGTGGGTGGCTCCGGCCTGGGTGTTGATACGGTGGTTCCTGTGCTTGAGGCGATGGGACGTGCCTTGTTGGGCGGGCCGCTGTTAAGCACGTTGCTGGCCGGGCAGCTCCTGCTGCGAGCCGCTGGCAATGGCACTGGGCTTGAGGCGAGCAGCCGGGCAGGCAGTGAGCCCAGTGGTTTCCTGCATGACACCCTGTCCTCTATCGCCGCAGGCGCACCGGCAACCGTGGCGCTGCTGGACGGCGCGGATTGGGGTGCGCAAACCATTCGCTGCGAATTGAGTGGCGACAGTACGTTGCGCGGTGCCAAGCAGCAGGTTTTGGATGCGGCCGTTGCAGAGTGGTTTGTGGTGGTGGCACAGCAGGCGGGTGAGCCGGTGTTGGTTATCGTTCCCAAGGTGGCGATTGAGCCAGCGGCCCGCCGCGATAAAGTGTTGATTGATGCGACACGGCGCGCGCAAAGCGTCGATTTCACCGGGGTTTTGGCGGCCGACGGCGCCGTGTTACGGGGCCCCCAAGTGGTCAGCGCCCTGCGCGATGTGCGTTTGCTCGGGGCCCTGTTGCTCGCTGCTGAAGCCGGTGGCAGTGCCGCCAGCTGCTTGAACACGACGGTCGAGTATCTGAAGACCCGCAAGCAGTTCGGTAAATTGATTGGATCCTATCAGGCGCTCAAGCATCCCTGCGTCGACATACTCATGGCAATCGATACCACGCGCTCTTTTGTCTACCATGCGGCGAGCCTGCTGGGCTCTGATCCATTGGGCCACGATGCGGAAGTGGCCTGCCGTATGGCCAAGGCGCAGGCAACAGAAACACTTAAACATGCGGGCGACCGGGCTGTGCAGTTTCACGGCGGCATGGGCTTTACCTGGGAGTGCGATGCGCAACTCTACGTGCGACGTGCACAGTGGGTGCAGCAGGCTTATGGCGATGCTCAGCACCATCGCAAGCATCTCGCGCAGTTGTTACTTGACCGGTAAGCGCAGCGTGCTGCGCCGCCGCCCGGCGCTGGACCGGGAGTCCGCCAAGGCCCCCTTGGCGTATTAGCCTCATGGGTAAACGTAAAGCAAATGCTCCTCTGCGCAGCGGCGGCTTTGGCCGTGGCTTGGCAGTGTCACTGGCCGGGCTGCGTGCCGGGGGCGCCTTCGCGATCGATGGCGCTCTGCAGCGGCTGCGCGCTGGCAGTGAAAATAGCGCAGAAACGGGAGACTCCGAATTCTTGCGTCGTGAGGCGCGCCGGTTTGTGGCCGAGTTGGGCCGTTTGAAAGGCACCTACGTCAAGATTGGGCAGATGTTAGCGTTGCTGGGCGAGCACTTTTTGCCTCGCGCGCTCACCGATGCTCTACAGGAGCTGAATTCAGCAACGGCGCCGTTGCCCTGGTCTGGCATCGAGCCGGCATTGCGCATTAGCCTTGGCGCCCGTTTTGATGAACTTGAAATCGAGCAGGCAGCGTGGGCTGCAGCGTCTTTGGCGCAGGTGCACAGGGCTACGGTGCGTGCCAGCGGGGAGCGTATTTGCCTGAAGGTGCAGTATCCGGGCCTTGCTGATGTGATTGACAGTGATTTTGATACCGTGGTCCGCATGCTGGTACTCGCGCGCTGGTTACCGGCAGGCCGTCAGTTAGATGAATGGCTGGAAGCCATGCGGCTGCACTTGCACTATGAGATCGATTACGCGCGTGAGGCTCGCCTTGGCGATGCGATGGCAGAGCACGTGGCTGCTGCGGGCAATGCCCCCGGCGGTTGCCGCTACCACGTGCCGCAGCGGTACCCGCGCTACTGTGCTTCCGATGTGCTGGCGCTGGAGTTTATCGACGGCTTTCGGGTGACAGATCCAGAGGTGGCGGCGCTCTCACAGCACCGGCGCAATGCACTGGGGCGTGGCATGCTGGAGCTGTTCTTCCGCGAGCTCTACGCCTGGGGACTGTTGCAGACTGACCCCAATTTCGGCAACTACCTGATCCGCAGCGACGCACGCAGGAGGGAGTTGGTACTGCTGGATTTTGGCTCTACCCTGGAATGCGACAGCACCTTTTTGCAGCACCTGGGCGGTGCGATTGCCGCCGGCCAAAGGCAGGATCGCGGTGCTCTGCTGGTTAGCCTTATCGGGCTCGGCTGCCTGAGTGAGAGCAGCAGCGCCTACGCCCGGGATACATTTGTCGATTTTTGTTTTGGTTTACTGGAGCCGCTGCGGCCACCAGCAGAGTTGCCCGTAGAGTACCTCACTGCCAACGGCGATTACCGTTGGGGGCACTCGCAGCTGTTGCGTCGAGCGGGCAAACGCGCCGCTAGTTCAGCGGCTTCGCTGGATTTTGCCACTCCATCGCGTGATTTTGCGTTGATTGCTCGCAAACTGACCGGGGTATTCACGTTTATTGCGGTGTTGGACGCGGAGTTTAATGGCCACGCACTGGCAGCACAGCACATTCTGCGCTGGCAGGAGTCTCGCTAATGGCTGATAAAAATAAGGATCGCCCGGTACCGGCCGGCCGCTTGCGCCGCTTGGCCGGCATGGCGCGCCTGGCGGGGGGCGTGGCGGGTGGCATGCTGGCGGAAGGAGAGCGTCAGTTGCGGGCTGGCAAGCGCCCGAAGGTGCGCGACTTGCTGCTGACGCCGGGCAACGCGCGGCGTGTGACGCGTGAGCTGTCGCGCATGCGCGGCGCAGCAATGAAGCTGGGCCAAATCTTGTCCATGGATACCGGCGAGCTGCTGCCGAAAGAGCTTGCAGAGATTCTGGCGCGGCTGCGTGCCGATGCCGATGCCATGCCGCGTCGCCAGCTGGAACTTGCTCTGCAGGGTGCTTATGGCAAGCGTTGGGATCCCGCATTATACGACTTCCAATGGCAACCGCTTGCCGCTGCGTCGATTGGCCAGGTGCACCGAATACGTGCCCCGGATGGCCGCGCCGCGGTGCTCAAGGTGCAGTATCCCGGCGTAGCAGACAGCATCGATAGTGACGTGGACAACATAGCCAGCCTGTTACGCATGTCGGGGCTGTTACCCCGCCAACTCGACATTGAGCCACTATTGGTAGATGTGCGCGTACAGCTGCGCGAGGAGGCGGATTATCTTCGCGAGGCAAAATTCCTGCAGCGCTTTCGCGATGCTCTGGCAGAGGATGCAAGGTTCGTGCTGCCGGAGGTTCTTCCCGAGCTGACCCGGCGCACTGTGCTGGCCATGACCTACATCGAATGCGAGCCAATTGAGAACCTCGCCCTGCAGCCCGCCGCGGAGCGCGATCGCGTTATGACCGCATTACTGGAGCTGCTGCTCACCGAATTATTCACTTTGCGCCTGGTGCAAACGGATCCTAATTTCGCCAACTACCGCTATCGTGTAGAGGATGGAGCTATCGTGCTGCTCGACTTCGGTGCAACGCGGCGCTTCCGTGCGGGGTTTGTGCGTGACTATGGCAAGCTGGCCGCGGCGGCAATTACCGAGGACCGCGACGCGCTGGCGTGCGCCGCCGAGCGCGTGGGTTACGCGATGGGAGAGCAGGATTCCCATTATCGTGAGTTGGTTCTGGATATGTTGTTGCTGGCGCTGGAGCCTTTGCGCCACCCGGGCCTTTATGACTTTGGTCGTTCGGATATGCCGGCGCGGCTGATGGAGCTGGGGCAGTCGGTGACGGGTTTTCGCGACTTTTGGCAGGCACCGCCTACCGATGCGATTTACTTCCACCGCAAGCTGGGCGGCCTGTTCATGCTGGCCAGCCGTTTGCAGGCCCGGGTCGATGTGGGCGCTCTGATGGCGCCGCACATCACCCGGGCCTAGGTGCTAATGGCGTAATCCTGACGTTGGCCGCCCAGCCACGTTGACTGCACCTGTAAAGCGTCATCCAGTAATACCATGTCGGCGCGTGCGCCGGCCCCCAGGTGGCCCCGAGTGGCATCGCCAATGACGCGTGCCGGATAGCGTGAAGCCATACGCAAGCATTCTTCCAGCGCCAGGCCAACCACGGTGTGGCAGTAGCGTACGGCATCGATGAGGCCAATAGCGCTGCCGGCCAGAGTTCCCGCGGCGTTGGTCAGCTTGCCCTGGCGCAACACAATGCGTTCACCGTACAGAGTGAACCAGTCCTGCCCGCTGCCTACGGTTGCCATTGCATCGCTGACCAAAAATAAACGCCCCGGGCTCGCACAGCGATGCGCAATGCGAATGCTGGCGGGGTGGACGTGGTGGCCGTCGGCGATGATGCCAAGCCAGCCTGTATCGCTTGCCAGCGCTGCTCCGGTCACTCCTGGTTGGCGAGCCAGCAGTGGACTCATGGCATTGAACAGATGGGTGAAACCGCGCAGTCCTTCCGCCTTTGCTGCCTCTACGGTTTCGTAGTTGGCGTCGCTGTGGCCGGCTAACACCATCAGCCCCGCCTCGCAAAGCTGGCGGATTTGCCCCGCGGCCATCACTTCGGGGGCGACGGTTAGCAAACAGCGGAGGTCCGCTAAACTGCACAGCCAATCTACGTCGTCCTGGGTGCACGCGCGCAGCCGGTCGGCACGGTGTGTGCCGCGGCGAGCGGCAGCAAAAAAGGGCCCTTCGATGTGCAAGCCGAGTATAGCGGCGGCGGAAGTGTCCAGCTGTCGGCGGGCTTCGCGCACTGCGTTGGCGCCCGTGCGCAGGACCGCTTGAGTATCGCTGAGCAGGGTGGGTAAGAGGCCGGTCGTGCCATAGCGCCGGTGGCTGGCGGCGATGTGCAGCAGTGTGTCGGGTGTTGGCGCATTGTTGAATAAAAGCCCTCCGCCGCCGTTAACCTGTAGGTCGACAAAGCCGGGTGCCAACATACCGCTGCTGAGCGTAGTGCGGGGTAGCTCCGGTGGCAGGCTCGCGATAGGCGCTAAGCCAACGATGTGTTCGCCCGCGATGAGTAAGGCGCTATCGTGGTGCCAGTGGTCGCCGTCAAATACTTGTGGCGCACAGACTGCGCTGTCAGCGGCCGAGGCGTTCATGGCTTGCCATCCTGTCCAGTTTGCGCCGCTGTACAGTGTGTTGATGTGCTTAAACTATTGTACATTAGTGTTATGCTCTGCATGACTGCTGAGCGCCCGGCGTGTACTTGACTGTCCACGACCAACGGCGAAATTGTGATGTTGTAGTGTATAACAAGAGGTCTTTTATGCCCCTACGCCCTTTAAGTATTGTGTCTTTGTGTTTCGTGCTGGCCGCCTGTAGCGATGCTACTGATTCGGTTGCGCCGACTCCGCCTCCGCCCGCACCGGAGCTGACGTACTCCGCCGAGATTCGACGCACAGAGTATGGCATTCCACACATTCGTGCCAACGATTGGGGTAGCCTCGGCTACGGCTTTGGTTATGCCTATGCCCAGGACAATTACTGCGTAGCCATGCGCGAAATCGTATTCGCCGCGGGCCGCTCGGCTGAACTGATGGGTGAGGAGATGGGAAACACGGAGTCGGATTTCCTGTTTCGTTTCCTGAACGGGGGAAAAGAGGCCTTTGCTGAGCAGTTCGTTTCGGAATTGCCGCAGTTTGCACGCGATCTTGCTGAAGGCTATAGCCGCGGCATGAATCGCTATCTTGAAGAAACAGGCCTGGATAACTTGCCTGAAGGCGACCTGGGCTGCCGCAACGCGGAGTGGGTTTATGCCATCGACAGCGTCGATTTATTTCTGTTCCTGCGCCGTGAGGCTCTGCGCGGCAGCTCCGAGCAAGGAATTTTTCGTCGCGCAATTCTCGCCACTACGGGCCCCGACGGTGGTGGCGCCCTTGAACCCGCTGCTATGGAGCAAGCGGTAGAAGCGCTGGAAGATGTTGCCGCAGAGCTGCGGGATATTGACCGCGGCAGTAACGGTTTGGCCTTGGGGCGCGACGCAACGCGCAGCGGCAAGGGCATGCTGCTGGGCAACCCTCATCAGCCCTGGTTTGGCAGTGGCGCTTGGTATCAGGCGCACCTGACCTTGCCGGGCGTATATGACGTGGCCGGTGCGGCCTTGCACGGCTTCCCCTTCATCGGTATCGGGTTTAACCAGGATGTCGCGTGGACACACACCGTGTCCTTGGCGAACCGGTTCAGCCTCTTCGAGTTGAAACTCAACCCGGATAATCCGCTGCAGTACGATTATAACGGCGAGTGGCAGGAAATTGATGCTCAAACCGTGACTATTCAAGTTTTACAGCCTGACGGCACCTTGGAGGACCGGGATCAGGTGTTCTATATTTCGCGCTATGGCCCGGTGGTAAACCTTAAAGGCGTGACGCCGCTGCTGGACGGCTGGCCCATGTTCAATGGGTCGGTGCTCGCCTTTCGGGATGCCAATATCCTCACCGGCATTCGCGGTATCGAGCAGTGGATCACTAAAGGGCAGTCCAGCACCATCGCTGAGTATGTGGAAGCGCTGCAGAGTATCGGCAATCCGGTATTCCATGAGTTGGCGGCAGACCGCGCTGGCACAGCATTTTACGGTGAGCTCTCGGCGGTTCCTTTTGTGACCCAGAGCCAGTTGGACCGCTGCATCAATGGCGTTATCGGGCCGTTGCTGGCAAGCGCCACCACCAATGTAATCCTGTCACTGGATGGCTCCGACCCCGCCTGCGAATGGGGCACGGACCCTGAGGCTCCCGCTGGCAGCAATCTCTATGGGGGTTCCAGCCTGCCGCAGTTACTCACCACGGACTACGTGGGCAACAGCAACAACAGCTACTGGTTGTCCGATGCTAACAACCCGCTGGAAGGGTTTCCGGTGATCATGGGCCCGGTTGGCCATGAAGG
>ERZ887849.349-NODE-349-length-50319-cov-53.181124_pt1 | contig 50319 bp, 38 predicted proteins | sample MGYA00521267_ERZ887849 | MGnify/ENA primary metagenome ERZ887849 (study PRJEB32303, sample SAMEA104408601) | aquatic metagenome | biome: Brackish water; feature: Pelagic; material: water | place: Baltic Sea | collected 2014-06-06T16:11:00 | depth 2,863 m ... | reverse complement strand
GAACGACGACCGGCTCCGACAAAGGCAAATCCTCACACAACATTTTTCCGGGACACAATACTTGTCTCAAATAACCTTAACCCGCGCCCACTAATTCTACGGAACTTCAGTTTTCTGAAGGGCCTGTCGGGTGACCACATGAACGCGGTTCTGACCGCCGCCGGATCAAACTTACAGAAGCTGCTGCGCGCGATTGCGCATGCGCTGATATTCTGGCTTATCACGCAGCTTGAGTCCCGCATTTCACTGCAAAGCAGCACACAGCGACTCGCCATTGCCACCGCCTGACACTAAGAGCGGCCCATCGCGATCATCCAAATTCCGCGTGTCAAGACAGCCCTGACTTTTTCAGGGACGACGACTTAACGGAGTTGCTCAGAATGGCAATCCGTTGCCAGTTAAACTGAGCTAAGTTCCTGTGAATCGCCTACTCAGAGGCAATGTGTCTGAGACATCCAGCCATGGTCCGTGACGGGGCAATCGTAGGAAAATGAGAGGCCGCGCAGATCTGCGCGGGCGTTTTTCTGGCCTGCTCGGTGGCATTATGACTGAGCCTGAGCGTTAACTGAACAGCCATTTGTGGACATGCATGGCGACATTGACCAACCGGGATTCATCGATTCCCTGGCGATAGACAGCAGCCATGGAAGTGTCGGCGTGGCCCATGGCGAAGTTCACAGCGATTTGATCCATCGAATTTCCGGCTATGGTTTCGTAGGTACGGCGCAGGGCGTAGTAGCTTCGACCGGGCTTTTTTATGTCGAGCTTGACGCACAGCTTAGAGAAGGCCTTTCCGACGCTATCGGTTTTTGTGCCTTTGGTGGATTCCCACCAGACGGGCCTGCGGTGTGAGGTGAGGAAACAAAGGTCTTTATTGGCGGGGTTTGTGGGTGTCGGCCTGGCGTTGATGGCAGCGGCGATGGCTTCACGTGTTTCCGGCCACATGTAGAATCTGCGGGGAACAGCGGTCTTGCGCCGTGGTAGGTCATACCAGCCGTTGACGAAGTCGACGTTTTGCTTCCGGAGGCGTCCACAGTCGGCGGCTCCGAAGCCTGCATTGATTCCGAGGAGAATACAGGCCTTGAGCCATCCGGAGGCCTCAGCGAGCAGGCTGGTGAGTTCAGCGGCGTTGAAGTCCAGTGTTCCGTGGATGGCTTGTCGTTCGAGCTGTGCGCGTCGTGAGATAGCCTTGGCGGGGCGTTTGAAGTCTGGCCCGAATTTCATTGGCGTCGTGATTAGGTCGGTTTCATAGGCCCAGCGGAAGATGGTTCGTATTCTCTGGATTTCGTTTCCGAGCTTAGTCGGTCCCCAGCGTTCGGCGAACGATGCTCGTAGTTGGGTGAAGTCGCTTGGTTTGAGGTGTCGAACGGGTGTCGCACGTCCGAAGAATTTGATGATGTGTGCGGACGTTTCGTAGTAGTCCTGCCAGTGTCCAGCGGTGATTTCGCCAGCATCGCGTTGGCCGGCTTTGGCATTGAGGAAAACGTTAACGACGTCGGCGAGAATGATTACAGAGGTCTTGGTGTCGGGCCGATAAGGTTTGTGTCCTGCATGGAGGTCATCGACCTGTTCTTTGAATCGTTTGATGGCAGCGTCTGGATCGTCCCACTTTCCGAAGTAGTGAGGTTTTCCCCGAATCTTTTGGCCCATTGGCCATTTGAGTGAGGGAAGAGCGGGAATTCCGGGTATGGTTTGCGTAGCTTGTCTGACTTGGCCATTGAGGTGTTTCCATGGATGGTTGGGTGTCGCAGGTCCGTCGGGCTCTATTCAGCCACGACATGACTGAGATGGAAACGAGTCAAAAACAAGCAAAAACACTAGTCGAAGTGTCAGTGTTAGAGATAAGCGCCTGTAGCTCAGCTGGATAGAGCAGCGGTCTTCTAAACCGCAGGTCATTGGTTCGAATCCAATCAGGCGTATTTTCTTTTTGCTTGAAGGCCGTCGTTGAGCATCCCGATTGCTCCGCTGCCCCGCTCTTTTCAGGCTTTGCGTGCCAGAATCAAGTTGGGGTGACATCGCCCGCTAATCCACTCACCTTGTTTCAACTGGTTCACCGTCTCGCCCGGCTGCTATGTCAAAGCTGCGAGGCGAAAGTTGCCACCACACTGTGTTGGCGATGTTCCTCGGATCTGCCCCGAAACAGTTTCGCTACAGCGATCCAGAAGTTATTTCTGCACTGTTCCTAAATGCCACGCATTAATTTTGGCACACAGATATCAAAGATGGATACGGATAAAATTGCAAAAGCCAAAACGCACCCGAGCGTGTCATCTGTGGTTTAAGGACCTGCCCCGAAAGAGTTTCGCTACAGCGATCCGGAAGTTATCTCGGGACTGCTTCCTGGCTGGAATCGCGATGCCGTAAGAACTGGCCCCCTGCCGCGACATGTGCAGCAAATTCAAATTCTCTTGATGGACGTCGATTGTGATAAGCGGCTTCGCTGTGCAGGCGTTGCCTCATCAATTGGGACGACTGGTTTGTGGGGTTCTTGAACCTTGGGGGAAGTTGTTTCATTGTTATCTGCTGCTGCGTTAGCATCAGGGCGACTTATCAGTTCTTGAGGTTCATGGGCGGCTTGAGCTGTATGGATGCAGGCATTCATTGAGGTTGCGTTGCAGCGGCGAACGCGGTCTAGCAAGTGAGGTAAAGTATTCGGGCTCGATATTGTGCCAGGCACGGGATTTAAAGCTCCCGTTTGTGGGAAATGAACATCACATTAGATCGCCGCTTTGAAACATGAAAACGCGCGGCTATGCTCCCGCAGCCGAAGTTTAGAACTCACTTGAGTGACTTAGCTGGCAGCGGAAAGGCGGAGCGAAAATGGTCGACGACCGAACTTCACAACGCCGTCGAAGCACCAGTGGGATTGCTCAGGCGTATCGAGATTCTCACGAAGTGATGTCGATTGTCTTATCAATCGCAGTTTTTGCGGGAGGCGGCTTTTGGTTGGATTCAAAGTATCGTTGGACTCCCGTTTTGACGATCTGTGGGTTGGTAGTCGGTTGCCTTCTGGCGGCGGTTTCCTTAAAGCAGTTTTTGTTGAAACTGGATCGGCGTTCAAAACAGAAGCGAGAAGAACTGGAAAAGGCAAAGCCGGACAGTGAAGCTCGCTGATTGAACAAAACCAAAAGGGTGATAAGCCAGAAGAGTGAGCGGCGAAGATAAGAAAAAATTACGAAGTCCGGCTTTGTTTCTGACGGTTGCAATTGCGGCGGGATGGGCGATCTGTTTTTGGCCTGCCAGGGCGATGAATGGAGAGGTCGGGGTTAAGTGGTTGTCAATTGCGGCAATCTGCTGTCTCATACCGGGGTGGCTGGTTGTGTTCCTGACAACACTCAGTATCTTCCGTAACGACATTGACAAGATGCTGGCTCAGATGACAGTCCGATTCACCTCCGTGGTGGCCGTTGTGTTGCTGACAAAGTGGCTGCACCCCGAATTGGGGATTGCAGAATTCTATGGATGGGTGATGGGCTTTTATTGCCTGGCACTGATCATTGAAGTTCGTGTTCTACAGAGTCAATTTAAGGGGTAGTGACGTCGGCTTCGTTCGGCAACTATTCCAAACCGATTCAACTTCAGATTACAGCTGGAACGCTTTCTGATTTCATATGAGTGCAGAGCACACAGATAATTTCCATCACGTACGGGACTTTCCGTTCTTCGAACTGCCCATGGGTTTGAAGGTCGAGTTGCCGAACCTGTTTGGATTCCAACTCACCAAATTTATGGTGTTGCAGGTGGTTGCGGCTGCGTTCACGCTGTTCGTTTTTCGAGGCGTCGCAAAACGTGCTGCGTCCGGCGAACCAGTGAAAGGACGTTTCTGGAATTTCTGGGAAGCGTTGGCTCTGTTTATTCGGGACGAAGTTGTTCGCCCCACAATTGGTGACGATCACCATCATGATGATCATGGCCACTCAGATAGCCACGGTGCACATGGCGAAAGTCATGGTCACGCAGTTGCCGCCCATTCAGGTCATGCGGCGGATAAGTATCTGCCGTTTATCTGGAGCTGCTTCTTTTATGTGTTGATCTGCAACCTGTTGGGCGCTCTGCCTTTTCTAGGTTCGGCAACTGGCAATCCTAACGTGACGTTCGCATTGGCGGGTACCGCCATGGCAGCCACGTTTATCTTTGGTGTTAACGTAATGGGAGTCGGCGGTTTCTTTGGAAACCTGATTCCTGATACAGGAGTCGGCGGTTTTGGAGGACTGGCGTTGGGCGGACTAATGTTCGTGATTGAGCTGCTGGGTTTTCTGATTAAACACGCCATTTTGGCTCTAAGACTTTTTGGAAACATAATGGGTGGACACACGGCCTTGGGCGTGATGTTGGCCTTTATTGCTCAGGCTTCGCACGAAAGTACCGCTTTGTGGGGTGTTGTCACTGTTGGCAGTGTCGCCGGTCAAATCGGAATTGGGTTGCTTGAGTTGCTTGTGGCCGTGCTGCAGGCTTATGTGTTCAGTTTTCTGGCGACAATCTTCATTGCTGGTTCAGTTCACAAGCATTGAAAATCGCCAAGAATTTGGCTAACTAATATCACTCGCTCTTTTGTTGTAGCGAGGCTTTCAACTGAGTGTCTTAAGCACACAAAAAAACGAGGAGTTATCCTGTGAATCGGTTCTTCAAGCTTGCCATGCTGGTGGTTGGTGCATTTCTGGCGACTTCTGTTTCAGCCATGGCTCAGGACGTTGCTCAGCCACTGATCGACCTGACTCCAACCTTCGGTGCGGGTCTGGTAGTTATCGGTGCTGGTCTGGGTATCAGCAAGCTGGCTTCAGCTGCTTTCGAAAGCATGGCTCGTCAGCCAGAAGTTGCTGGTGACGTTCGCGGTGGTATGATTATCGTTGCGGCGATGATCGAAGGTGCTGCTGTTATTGGTCTGATCGTTTGTCTGATCAAGTAATTGATCTTGTACACGGTTGAATTGCGTTTTGTTGTTCCTTCATGCGATTGTGTCGATGATGCAGCTTACCTATAGAAATCGAACGGCTCTGGCTGTCGTTGCAGGTCTATTCTGCCTGTCGACAGTTGCCAGTTACAGCCACGCTGATGAGGCTCATCCGCCTGCGGAGAAAGCCGATTCACATGAGCATTCTGACGCTGCGGGTGACGCAGATGCGGATGCAGGCGACGGTCACGAAGAAGGCGGGCACGAAGAAGGCGGGCATGGAGACGGCGGTCATGAGACCGGTGTTCCTATGGATTTCAAAGCCGATCTGGCTTTGTGGTCTTTGATAACATTCGTGCTGTTCCTTTTCGTTATGAAGAAGTTGGCGTGGGGGCCGATGATTCAGGGGCTTGATCAGCGAGAGGCCGGAATTCGGTCTGCAATTGCTGAAGCTCAGGAGAATCAACGCAAGTCTCACGCTTTACTGGCTGACTACGAACAGAAGCTGAAAGACGCCGAAAAGACGGTTGCCGAAATGGTGGCCGAAGCAAAGCGTGATGCTGAACGTACAAGTCAGGATATTGTTGCAAAAGCGGAAGCTGACGTAACTGCCCTGCGTGACCGAGCAACCTCGGACATTAGTCAGGCAAAGAACACAGCTTTGGCGGAAGTGTTTTCATCTGTGAATTCTCAGGTGGCGGCAGCGACGGAACGAGTTCTTGGTCGTGCGTTGAATGATGATGATCAGGAACGATTGATTCAGGAAGCTCTGGCTGAAATTTCCAGCTAGCTTTCGTGGTGGTCGCTGCCACTGTGTTGGTCGGTTGCCATGTGTTTGATGACCTGAAGTGCAGTGCATTCCTCGGGTTTGTGCTGAAGAGAATATTGACCTGTGCGTCGCAGAACCGCATTGCGGTTGAGCTGAGGAAGTTATGTCTGAGCAACTGAAAACTCAAATCGACCGTGTGCTGGATGATCCCGGTGCGAAGGCCGTCGCGAGTCTTTATGCTCAGTCGTACATGACATCAGCTCAGCAAAGCGGTGTTGAGGATGCGTGTGGAGAGTTGGAAAGCTTTGTGACGGAAGTTCTGGGCAAAAGTCCGGAGTTTCGTTCACTGTTGTTTTCTGATTCGCTAAGTCGTGAAGATAAGCTTGGGCTGATCAGCCGAGTTTTGACACCCAATTGTTCTGAGTACTTTTCCAACTTCCTGAAGGTTCTGGTTCACCACGGTCGGATTGACCTTGTGGACCAGGTTCAGAAGGAAGCTGTATTGGTGCAGGAACAGTTATCCGGGCAGCGAAGAGTTCAGATTCGTACTTCGAAGCCATTGTCTGAGAGCTCACGGTCTCAGATTACTGATCAACTCAAAAACAAACTCGGATTCGATCCTATTCTGCAGGAATCGGTCGACGAATCCTTAATCGGTGGCCTGATCATTCAGGTCGGTGACACTGTCTACGATTCATCTCTGCGAACCCGTCTCAAAACGCTCGCGGGTCGTTTGACGGAGAGAACATTAAATGAAATTCAAAGCGGACGAGATCGCTTCAGTCATCCAGAAGGAAATTGAAGACTTTCGCGGTCAGATTCAGACCGCTGAAGTCGGACGCGTTATTGAAGTAGGGGACGGCATCGCACGATGTACGGGCCTTTCATCTTCAATGGCGGGTGAGATGGTTGAATTCCCTGGTGGAGTTCGCGGTCTGGCCTTCAATCTGGAAGAAAACAGCGTCGGTGTAGTTATCCTTGGGGATTACCTCAAGATTAAAGAAGGCGACGAAGTTAAGTCGACCGGGACACTGTTGTCAGTGCCTGTGGGCGATGCGCTTCTTGGTCGCGTTGTCGACCCATTGGGTAATCCGATGGACGGCAAAGGTCCGATCATGTCCAGCGAGTCTCGACCAGTCGAGCACGAAGCTGTAGGTGTTGCGGGACGGCAGCCGGTGAAGGTTCCGTTGCAGACTGGTATCAAGGCGGTTGACGCCATGACGCCGATCGGTCGTGGTCAACGTGAATTGATCATTGGCGACCGAAAGACTGGTAAGACGGCAGTCGCGATCGACACAATTCTGAACCAGAAGGGCACGGGCGTTAAATGCGTTTATGTCGCCTGCGGTCAGCGTTCTGCTTCTATCGCTGGTGTTGTCGAAGTACTTCGACAACACGGAGCACTTGACTACACAATCGTCGTTGCGTCCAGTTCTGCCGACCCTGCTCCTATGCAGTACATTGCCCCTTATTCGGGCGCTGCAATGGCTGAGCACTTCATGTACAACGGCGAAGATACGCTGATTGTGTATGACGACTTGTCAAAGCAGGCGATCGCTTATCGTCAGTTGTCTTTGTTGATGAGACGCCCACCGGGACGTGAAGCGTTCCCTGGGGACGTTTTTTATTGCCATAGCCGACTTCTTGAACGAGCGGTCAAGCTTAGCGATGAACTTGGCGGCGGTTCGATGACGGCATTGCCAATCATTGAAACATTGGAAGGTGAAGTTTCGGCTTACATTCCAACAAACGTAATTTCGATTACCGACGGTCAGATTTACCTGGAACCAGACTTGTTCTGGAAGGGTATTCGACCTGCGATCAACGTTGGTATCAGCGTTTCTCGCGTGGGCGGTAATGCTCAGACAAAGGCTATGAAGAAGATCGCGGGATCACTTCGCCTGGACCTTGCAGCGTTTCGCGAACTGGAAGCGTTTGCTCAGCTGGGTACGGAACTTGATGCCGCGACTCAACAGCAACTTGACCGCGGTTATCGCATGGTTGAGCTTCTGAAGCAGCCTCAGTATCAACCGCTTCATGCTGCTGATCAGGTCATGGTCATCTACGCCGGTGCCAAGGGCTACTTCGACAAGGTGCCAGTGCCTGAGGTTCAGGAAGCGGAACGAGCTTTGCTTGAGTTCATGAAGACTGAGCATTCTGACGTACGCGATAAGCTGATTGAGAAAGCTGAGCTTTCGGCGGAAATTGAAGATGGTTTGAAGGCGGCACTGACAGCGTTTATCGCTCGACGAGCCAGTGCTTCATAGTTGAGTTGCCAGTTGCTCCGGCAACTGGTGATTGGTTCACCGAAGACTTTGTTCAGTTCTAAGTAGCTGTTAAATCTGATCGTCGAAGGCAAACGCTGGTTTCAGCGGACAGCCAAATTCAAACAGACGTAACTCATGGCCAACGCAAGATTACTTGTAAAACGACTTAAGTCAGTCCGTAACATCCGCAAAATCACGCGGACAATGGAACTGATTGCGACAAGTCGTTTTAAGAAAGCGATGGATCGTGCCACAGAGGCTGCCGAATACACAAAGAAGATTTCTGAGATCGTTGGCGATCTTGGAAAGGCGAACCTGAAGTTTTCGCATCCGTTGCTGCAGGAACGCACTGAGACCAAAAAGAGTGTCCTGCTTGTTCTGACGTCGAACCGCGGCTTATGTGGCGGATACAACGGTGCCGTATTGCGGAACACGTTGCGACACATCAGGCAGTTGAATCAGGATGGCGTTGACTACTCAATGGAAGTCTCCGGGAAGCGTGGAATTAAGTTTCTGAACTTCCAGAAGATCGCGATGGAAGAGTCGTACACACATTTTGAAGACAGCCCAACGTTCGCTCAAGTGGACGAAATCGGCAGTCGCTATGTGGAAGATTATATCGCAGGACGAATAGACCGTTTGGACGTCGCTTACACGTCGTTTCAAACGATTTCTCGACAGACAGCAGTGATCGAAACATTATTGCCTCTTTCCAGTTTGTCTGAAGGCTCAACGGAGGAAGTGGCGTCTGGATCAGGTTTAGGTCCCGACTACGAATTTCATCCATCAGCGGAAGAAATTCTGGCAGAGATTGTGCCTGCAGCGTTTCGTGCCAAACTGTTCAAGTGTTTTCTGGACGCTGCGGTCAGCGAGCAGATTGCTCGAATGGTCGCCATGAAGGGTGCGACAGAAAACGCGGACGAAATGGCGGGCAGTTTGAAACAGCAGTACAACCGAGCTCGACAGGCCGGGATTACTTCGGAACTTGCCGAAATTATTGGCGGTGCGGCGGCTCTGGAGTAACAGCGTTTTAGTAATTGAACATTGGCCTTTGTCTAAGTTCTTCAAATCGCGGTAACGGACAGAAGCCTCGAAGCTAAGCTTCGAATTGAGTGACTTTCTACCATCTGGTCGAGAGTCGTAAAGCAGATCAGACACGACAAAATATCAACCCGAAGCGTAAGCTAAAGGGAAAGACGATGAGCGAATCAAAAATTGGCGCGGTAACTCAGGTTATCGGTTCAACATTCGACGCGGAATTTGCGGAAGGCAATCTTCCGGAGATCTACAACGCATTGAAGGTGAAAGAATCCGTCAACGGCGTTGAAGTCAGCATCACCGGTGAAGTGCAGCAGCATCTTGGCGGCGGCAAAGTTCGCTGTGTTGCTTTGGGAAGCACCGAAGGTATGGTTCGCGGCATGACCGTAACCGATACTGGCGGACCGTTGTCTGTTCCTGTCGGTAAAGGAACTCTTGGACGCGTCTTCAACGTCACCGGCGATGCGATCGACGGGCGTGGCGATGTTGAGCACGAAGAGCGATGGGCTATTCACCGTCATCCTCCCAAGCTGGAAGACCTGTCTGCGAAGACAGAGCTTTTCGAAACCGGGATTAAGGTTGTCGACCTGCTGACACCGTTTGTTCGCGGTGGTAAAGCGGGACTGTTCGGTGGTGCTGGTCTGGGCAAGACCGTTATTCTTACAGAAATGATTGCTCGTATAGCCAGTGCTCACGGCGGTTACTCCGTCTTCGCCGGCGTGGGAGAGCGAACTCGTGAAGGCAATGACCTTTGGCTGGAAATGCAGGAAGCTCAGATCGGTGACACCGGTCGTTCGGTTATTGAGCAAACCTGCATGGTGTTCGGTCAGATGAACGAACCACCGGGTGCTCGACTTCGAGTCGCGTTGTCAGCTTTGACAATGGCAGAATGGTTCCGTGACACAACCGGTACTGACACTCTGTTGTTCGTCGATAACATTTTCCGCTTCTCACAGGCTGGTTCGGAAGTATCGGCTTTGCTGGGGCGAATGCCTTCGGCGGTGGGCTATCAGCCAACACTGGGTACTGAGCTTGGCGAATTGCAGGAACGCATCACTTCAACCAAGAAGGGTGCGATCACCTCGGTTCAGGCGGTTTACGTTCCTGCGGACGACCCAACTGACCCAGCTCCGGCAACTGCGTTCTCCCATCTGGACGCGTTCATTTACCTGGAACGAAAAATCTCGGAAAAGGGTATTTATCCAGCGATCGACCCACTGGGTTCTTCCAGCCGAATTCTGGATCCTCAGTATGTCGGCGAACGTCACTACAACATTGCTCGACGCGTACAGCAGACTTTGCAACGTTACCGCGAACTTCAGGACATCATTGCGATTCTTGGTGTGGACGAACTAAGCGAAGCAGACAAGCTGATCGTACATCGTGCTCGCCGAATCGAACGCTTCCTGTCACAGCCATTCCTTGTGGCGGAAGTCTTCACCGGCAAGCCTGGTAAGATTACTTCGCTGGCTGATACGATTCGCAGCTTCGAAGAACTGTGCGACGGCAAGTGGGACCACCTTCCTGAATCTGCATTCATGTATGTTGGTGCCATTGAAGAAGCAGAAGAACAATACAAGCAGATGCAGGCAGCTGCCAAGAAGTAGCATTGGAAGGCTTAGTACACTGACAGCCACTATTGGTTCGATTGTTGGTGTTAGCCTTTGATGCTGGTGTGGTGCCCGACGTTCGGGAAATGAAACAGGAACGATCGAGCAATTCGTCAAGCGATGATTGTTCAACGATAAGTACAGGACACCGTTGTGGCTGACCTACGTTTAGTTTTAGTAACTCCAGAAAAGACACTGTTCGATCGACCAGTCGCATCGATTCGTGTTCCTATGTTTGACGGTAGTGCGGGGATTTATCCCGGTCGTGCTCCCTTGGTCGGACGTCTGGGAATTGGCGAACTTAGGCTGCTGGGCAACGATGGTGTGAATGAATCGTACTTCATTGAAGGCGGTTTCATTCAGATCAAAGGCGAGCAGGTTTCGGTACTGACTGGGGCGGCCATTGATGCCGCGAAGATCAGTCGTAAGTCAGCGGCTGAAGAACTGGAAAAGGCAACTGCTGAGAAAGCTTCGTCTGACGAAGAGGCAGCAATTCAGGCTCGAAAACTTGAACGGGCTCGCAAACTGGTCAAGATGGCAACTGTCGATTAGACTCTGCGACAGGCAATGATTAAAATTCGAAAGCCCGGCATTGTGGAAGTGCCGGGCTTTCATTGATAAGCGAGACACGACAATGGCAAAATTTGATGCTCGAGTTGACAATCTTGTGATGGAAACTCGCACGCTGTGGGACCCATCTGTCGGCGAATTGGCCGAAGAAGATCGTCGTTGGGTTGCCTCAGAAATCCATAAGCACCCGGAAGCTGCCAGCAACATCAGCTACGAACGAAGCCACACCGGGTTCACTCGACTGATCACCGTTACGCTGGAAGACATCCAACGACTGTACCTATCGAAAGAGTCGTAGGTTGGAATGTCGCTGACTGGCCGCAGCCGTTTCCACGCAGCCTCTGTCTCTGCGATCATTCGGTTTAGATACAGAAGCAATCTCAACGCGCAGTTGGTCGCTGTCGCGGCGGCGATAGCTGCAGCACCGCTGTCCGCGTTCTATGTGGGCGGATGCACGCTGGATGGCAGGTCTGTGGTGCTGCCGTACACCATATCTCGCATTTGATCTGTGATGCTGTCCATGAGTGTGTGCAGCTGAGCATACAAGTCGTCGGCAAATTGCTCTGCTTCCAGAACCGCCAGCGCTCCGTCCAGTATTCGCTGGTCAGTGACTTCAACCGGATCGTACACCTTAGAGTCGCTTCTTAGTGTCGCCAGCTTTGGCAGATAGCTTTGACGAAGGTGCTCGCTAAGTTCTCTTGAAAGGTAGTTTGCCTTGCTCAAGCGTTCGTCGAGAGAAAGTTCGTTGAAGTTCTTTGGTTCCAGCATTGTGAAAACTCCCAGGTTGCGGCTGTGAGGCACCACTATTAGACCGGTCCTTGCTGATGCCCGTCAACTCTGATTTGACTGCCAAGGGGCACGCAATTGGGAATTTGATGGCGACGTCGGGGTATTTGCCGCCCGGGGGACGTCGTTGTTTGGTTCATCCCAGTTGCGTTTCGCCGTAGTGTGATGAATGCAACAGGGCAAAGGACAAAAAATCGAAATCTGACGCTCCAACTAGCCCGCTTCGCAAAGTAGAGTGATCGGCGAGCGTTGTTAGCAGGTTCGTCGGTTAGTAAATCAAACGTTCCATCTGCGGCTTTACATCACGGCGGAGCGTGATGGCTACATTGGCTGGCTGAAAAGTAGCCGTCACGCTCCGCCGTGCAGATGGCGGCTTGCTGCAGTGGTCTTACTAACGAACGCTTATCGTGAGTTCTTCATATGATCGCTGGCGTTCACCAGAATGCGGCGTTCTCTTGCAGTCAGGCTGCTTTCGCCTTCGCGGCTGATTTTAGCCAGAATGTCGTCGATCTTATCGGAGTCATCAATCTCTGGCTGAATGCCTGGGTTGTAAACTCGAAGATTCGTCTTGGGAAGATCCAGCTTGCGAGCTCTGCCGGCAAAGTCGTCCCACCAGCGAGTCAGATTCATGTCCCAGCGGAAATACAGGAAGCCAAAGATCACTCCACCAAGGTGAGCTGCATGGCCGACGCTGGCACCTTCCGGTAGGAAGATGCTGGGCACAAGCCCCAGGAAACCGATTGTGTCGTAAGCCACAGCCACCATCAGCAAAACGCGAGCTTCAACGGGCACAATTCCGAAGATGTACAGCTTCAATCTTGGGTAGTGCATCGCAAACCACACAAAGACTGCGCTGACGGCACCGGAAGCCCCCAACGTCCATTGAGGACCTTCGCCGCCAGATAGTGCCATCGCACAAACCTGCACGATGCCCGCAAAGAAGGCGGCCGCCAGATACATCCACAGAAATTCGCGTTCACCTAATGTTCTAGCAACCAGGCGTCCCAGAAAGAACAACGCCACCATGTTGCAAACGATGTGAGTCAGGTGCGTTTCGCTGTGACAGAATGCATATGTCAGCAAGCGCCAGACCTGGCCGTATTTCAGAATTAGATTACGTTCGGCGCCCAACCAATTGAACACAAGCGAATCTTCTGTGCCGCCCGGCTGCATCGTCAGCAGTTGCAGCAGGAATACGCCGACGGTAGCCAATATGAGCTTAACGACGATCGACATCGGCTGTTTGGCCGGGGGCATTGGGGGCGAATCCATGAAGTTGCGGTTGTAATTCCCCATCCAGAATCATACCCATTCAAGAAACAGGGTGACAGAAAGTAAGCAACAACAGGATCTTCACCGGCCCTTGGGTGAACTTCCCAGGGCAACGACGTCCCCGATTTCCATCGACGCTTCTATGGGAACAACAGCACAACACTGCGGCAGTATTTGCCGAAACCACTCAGGAAAGGCCAGCCGCATGCATTCTGACAATCACGCAAAGGGACGGCGGGAAGAGGGGAAAATAGGCCACAAATTTCAGAACGGGGCTTGCTTCTTCAAAAACATGAGAGCGGCCGAGCGGTTCTGGTTCTCGGCAGTAGCGTTGTTTTCTGTTGCAGTCAGGGCCAACCAGGCCTGTTCACGGAACGGGTGCGTTCACGGACTTCGGTTTTCGCGAACGGGGTTGGTCGGGTTTGAGGTGAGCTCCAGGTGGCGACTCCGTGGTTTCGCTCGTATCTCGCTCCAACCACGGCCACCCTCTCGAAATCGAAAGTCGGCCGTGAGTGATCAATCAGGCAGCGGCGATGCTGTAAAACATTGGCGCGGGAACATTTAATACGGCGAGGTTTTAGTTCGATGTGTCGGTCTCGGGCCGTGTTTTCAGGCGTCTGAGGCCGCTTGTTTTCCGGGAAACGCCTTCTGCAGAGAACCGAATGTTTTTCGGAAGCCTCCGCCGGTAAGTGATCCGGCGATTACGATTGAGTCGGCTTGAATATTAGTTTGCCAGGTGCCACCCTGTACGTCGCAATCGTCAATCAGGTAGCCTTTTCTGCGACTGACGGTGACGTCAGAATTGGATTCCCAGATCGGTAACGCATGGTCTTCGCCCGTTGCGACACATGCGCGAAGGCTGCCTTGTTTGGGTTGCACCAGTATCATCACCGAATCTGGCAGCTCAGTTCGATTCTGGTCGTTCGAGATGGACAGACTGCTGAAGGTGGCTGCAAGTTGATCGTCGGGCTTTAGATTGCGCAGAACTGATATTGAACACTGGCGACTAAGTCTTGGCCCTTTAAAGTCGGCCGTCTTCCTGCGATTCAGGCAGTTTTCGATCGACGCATCCAACAGTGCCAGCCCATCAACCTGCGATCTTCGAAAGTACGCTGCTGTTTCCAGCAGCAGCGTCTGGATGTTGTCATCAATTAAACCGCAGTCAATCGAACCTTCAAACAGGCAGCTCAGGAATTCCTCAGTCGTGTCTGAATCGGGATCGAGATCCGGGGGCTCAAAGCGGGAATTCAATGTGTCTGTGTCTAAGGTTTCCAATACCGTGGTTCGGTTGTTAAGCGGAACGTGCTTCATCAGGTTGCACTGACCGATCCACTCTGTCGCACGACTAACGGGCACTGCTGCAACTGATGTCAGAAAGGCATGCACGGCGGCAATGGCAGCGGTTGCCTGAGTTTCCAGCGGCCGTACGGCGCTGGCTTTGCCAAACTTCAGCTTCATATCCAGCCGCGATTCAACGCCTTCCTGCCACGCAAGTTTATCCTTTTCTGTGATGCCGTGAATGTGTGCTTCGTAAAACGCTTCCAACTGAGCGGCCACGTGTTCCCTGTCTTTGCGAGTCAGAACGGACGGGTCAGACAATTGTAGACCGGCGGATTTTCTGCCAGCCAGACAGCGATACAGATAGATTCGATCGTACTCACTGCGCAACGGCAACGAAGTAATCTGCAGCAGTCCTTTGCTTAGCGATTCACGCGACATCGGAAACCTGACCAGCAGTTCGGTAAGCTCCGTTCCGTAGATCCACGCCGGATCCCGCTGACGAAATCCGGGCCCATAAATGTTGGCCGCTTCGACGCCGACAACGGTGACGATGTCGTGCAACACAGCCACAGTTTGGCGGTCAACAATATTCTCCACAACCTTTTGAGCACCACGTCGCCCCAGTTCTGTGGCCACCCACCATGCTCCCAGCGACACCGGATTAGCGCCCGCTGCGAATCGGCCAAAGTAGGCTCCGCGAGACAAACGCTTAATCCATGGGGCTGCCTGCTGGTACGCTCCATAGCCCTGAACGGCCTTGCGGATATAGCCGTACATTTCGTTGACGTTGTACGATTTCACGTTTAACGGCAACTGTTCCAGCAGCACCAGCGAATGCAGGCAAATTCGACTGGCGGCTCTTGCCAGTTGTTCGAAGCTTGTTTCCAGCAGCGGATAGGCGCTGTTGGGCGAATAGATTCTGGCCACCTGCTGAACAAGATTCAGGGCGTCTTCACGAACTTTGTCGATGTTTAGAGTCCCATTCAGTGAATATTCGTTGTTGCGAATTCGTTCGTAAACCAGCTCCGCTTCTTTCTCAAGCAGCGCATGAACCTGCCGATCCTTTTCCGAAAGTCGCACTTCTTCATCGATATCGTTTGTGATGGCGTCGGTGGCGATCGGATATTCTGCGAACTCCTGAAAGCGAGCTGACTGTTGTGCCAGCGAACGATGCTTTTCATTCAGGCGGTGGCTTAGCTGCTGCAGTTCTTCAGCTCGTTCAACCTGCCACGATTCGAATTCCAGACGACGTTGTTCCAGTTCGTCGGGCGCTGAATTATCCTGCGGTTCGGATGCACGTGAGTTCAGTAAAAACAACACGCTGGATTGAGCGATCAATGCTCCCGCACACGCGGACCAGGTGGCGACAGAACCGTCCAGACCACCAAACATGCTTGCAAACAGCACAATCAGGCAGCCAAGTGTGACGGCAAGTATCGGCTTCCAGTGACTTTGGGCGTTCATTCAGCTATTCCCGGTTCTGCATGCGTGGCGGCGATGTCTGTAGCCTGACGCTTCACTGATTGACTACTTATTGCCGCAAACCTGTTCACATTGAGTCAAGTTTTCAGAGCGACGTAGTCGCATTTCTGAGCGGTAGCTCAAATGGTCTGAGGCACAGCCTCGTTGGAGTCTTACTCAAAATGATTCGCGCACGGTGCGCGCATGTTGGTCGTAGCGACAACGGAGAGGCTCGGCGATCCAGCGTTCCATGTCTTGCAGCCAACCACGCCACCAGGTCAAGGGCGAAGCCCTTGTTAGGCACAGCCTCGACAGATTGTGTGTCATGACAATTCCATGGTAATGAATATGAATTCCGAAAAATCTGAGCACAAATGCAACGGGAACTGCCGTTCCGATTTTGCTCATCTTCTACAGTCCGGAACATACAGTCCGGAACAAACGACAAAGATGTACCAATTATTGCTTCACATTACATAGCTTTGCCCGATGTTGCCATGATGTGGCAGCATAACGCTTTACGAGCATCGCTTGATTGGGGATTCACGTAAACAGGCAGGCCTACCATGATTTTTAAGATTTGTTCAAAAGCAATTTGGGAAAATGCCGTGCAACAAGGCGTGTTTGCGGGCGCTGGAATTGACCTGCAGGACGGCTATATTCATTTTTCAACGTCAAAACAAATGCGAGAAACGGCAGCCAGACACTTTGCGGGACAAAGCAACCTGCTGTTGATTGCTGTCGACGAAACGACTTTGGGCGACGACCTGAAATGGGAAGTTTCGCGGGGTGGTGATCTGTTTCCGCACCTCTATAACGAACTTCAGGTGGCAGATGTCAACGGCGTCTATCCGCTAACGCTGAATGAACAGGGTGTTCACGAATTCCCTGATCTTTCGGATGCAAACTGACTGAGCTTGATTGCAGTCGGTGTGGGCAAGACGACAGTTCGCAAGCACTTCAGCGTGCGAGCAAACTTGCCGTTCGCCGAGCTATGCTCGAATGATTTAGAAAGCAGCTTAATGGTCGTTCTTAACAAAATTTACACCCGCTCCGGAGACGATGGAGAAACTGGCATCGGTGACGGAAGTCGCGTCTCCAAACTGGACGCTCGTATAATCGCCGGCGGCAGCGTGGATGAAACGAACAGCCTGCTGGGGGTGGCTGCGGCAAGCTGCTCGGATGTGGCGATCAAAGAGCTGATTGAAGCAATTCAGCAGCGGTTGTTTGATTTGGGTGCTGACATCACTGTTCCGTGGATTGCTGATGCCAGCGAAGACCGTTGTCCGCGCATTGCGAAACGGCACATCGATTGGCTGGAACAGCAGATCGACCGTATCAACGCTGATCTGTCAGCTCTAACCAGCTTTATTCTGCCGGGCGGAACCGCTTTGGCCGCCGCCGTGCATGTTGCCAGAAGTGTTTGCCGGCGAGCCGAAGTGGATGTCATTCGACTGCAACAGGAACTGACGATTAACCCGATGATCGCCGTGTTTATGAATCGACTTTCCGACCTGCTGTTCGTGCTGGCCAGAAGCTGCAACGACAGTGGCAAGGCCGATGTATTGTGGCAGCCGGATAAGGCAACGCCGTGAAGGAAAACTTGAACCTGGCTGCCGGCCTGGCTGGCACAGCGTCCGCGTGAGGCGTTTGCTTCGCACGATTTCAGGTGTAGTGGAAACACAAATTACACAGTGGAACTCACGCGACGGCGGCGGTAAGTTGTTCAATCGCGTCGATGGCTGTTTCGATGTCGTTGTCGGTTGTGAAAACGCCGGGGCTCAGCCTGATGCTGCCTCCGGAACTGCTGGTCTTCAATGCTTCATGAACCAGTGGAGCACAGTGTAAACCGGCTCGACATTGAATCTGGAATGACTGATCCAGAATAACGGCCGCTTCTCGACTATCCATTCCGGCAATCACAAAACTAACGATACCTACGTTTTCAGCCACGCTGTCTGCCACATGCACGGTCACTCCGGCAATTGAGGTCAGCTTTGACTTCAAGCGTTTTGTGTGTGCTGCGATTTGGCGATGCATGGCGGCGATGTCGTGCTGCAGCAACCATTCAGATGCAGCGGCAAGTCCCACAAGGCCGGGCATGTTGTGGTTTCCGCTTTCCAGCATGGCTGGCATTGTGGTGGGCTGCTGCAGCGATTCACTTTGCGTCCCCGTTCCTCCGCAGCGAACCGGTTTCAGTTGGCTTTCCAGCCCGCTGCGAATGTAAACCACGCCAGTTCCCAACGGTCCCAGCAACCCCTTATGTCCGGCGGAAGCCAACATGTCGATCTGTAAGTCCGCAACGCTGAAGGGCAGGTGACCGACCGTTTGAGCCGCATCCAGCAGAAACAACGCTTTCTTTTCGTGAGCTGCCTGACACAGTCGCTTCACTGGCTGAACAATTCCCGTTACGTTCGACGCGTGATTCAGCACCATCAGCTTTGTTCGTTTGCTGGATAGCTGCCGAATCATTTCAGATTCATCCACCAGTCCGGAATTTACGTCGAAGCCGACGTTCACAATTTCCAATTGCAGTTCATCCTGCAGCTGTGTTAGCGGACGCAACACGGAATTATGTTCCAGCGTTGATGTGACCACTCGATCGCCAGCAGACAAGCAACCTCGCAGCAACAGGTTCAGGCCATCTGTGCAGTTGAAGGTGAACGCAATTTCAGAAGGGGACGCGGCTCCCAGAATTAAGGCCAGCCTGTGACGGCACTGCACCACCAGCTGAGTCGCCGCATCGCCCGTTGCGTGGCTTCCTCGTCCAAACGGCGAGCCGTTGTTGCGCATGTACTGCTCGACGGCATCGTAAACGCAGTCAGGCTTTGGAAAACTGGTGGCCGCGTTGTCCAGATAGATTCGTGAATTGCCGCTCGGTTTCATGACGAAAGCCCTTCATGCAAATGCTTCAGCATGGCATCGTCCACCACCGTTCCCTTCGGCTGCGACTTGATTAACGCAACAATCGCATTCACGCGGTCTTCGTCGCTGCTTAAGCCGATCGCGCTCAATCGGTGAGCCACCGCTTTGCGGCCGCTATGACGTCCCAAAACAAATTGTATGCCGGAAGAACCAACGACTTCCGGGCGAAACGGCAGGTAGGTATCGGGATTCTTCAGCAATCCGTCCTGATGAATTCCAGCTTCCGTGGCGAAGATGTTTTGTCCGCCGATCGGCTTCATCCGCGAAATTGCGACTCCCGTCAGCTCTGCCACCAAATGACACAGCGGAGCCAATTTGGTGGTGTCGATGCGAAACGAACGTTTGTACTGATCGCCATGCAGCGAAAGCGCCATCACGATTTCCTCCATCGACGCATTGCCAGCTCGTTCGCCGATACCGTTAACCGTACTCTGCACAACGTTGGCTCCCTGCTGAATGGCGGCCAGAGTGTTCGCGACGGCAAGCCCCAGATCGTTGTGAAAATGAACGGCCAGCAGTGCCTTGTTAAGGTTCGGCACGTTATCTTGAATTGTCTTGATAAAGTCTGCGGTCTTCTCCGGTGTCAGCACGCCCACGGTGTCTGGAAATCCGACAGTGGTTGCTCCCGCGTCGATCGCTTCACGATAACACTCACACAAAAAGTCTCGCTCTGTACGACTCGCGTCTTCCGGGCTGAAGGCAATAATACGGAAGTTGTTGGACGCGTATTGAATCGCATCCGTGATGGTGCGGATGATTTCTGTTTTGTTCTTTTGAAGCTTTTCTGTCCGGTGCAACGGGCTGGTCCCACAAAACAGACTGACCCCTTTTTTGTGAACGGGGTTTCCGTCCAAAGCACGTTGAGCGGCATCAATGTCTGAATTCACCGTGCGACACAACGCGGTCAAAACCGGTTTGCGAATCACGCCGATCATGCTGCGAATCGCTGCCACGTCAGATTCTGACGACGCGGGAAAACCGGCGTCCAGACTGTGCACGCCCGCCGCTTCCAGAGCCTTCGCGATCTGCAGCTTTTCGTGAGGTTCCAGCGTTGCGCCGGGCATCTGTTCGCCGTCGCGCAGCGTTGTGTCGCTGAACAGCACAACTCCCGAACGCTTGTGATGACGGATCACGGCGTCGCGAATTGTGTTTCTGATGTGAGAATGAAGTTGTTGTAGAGGACCTGCCATAATGCGGAAAGATAGCGGTAGTTTGGCTAAGTTCCTACTTCAACCGCATTTTGCCCCAGCTTTCACGCAACAAGGGCTTCGCCCTTGACCCGGTGGCGTGGGACGCAGCAAGACATGGAACACTCTAACCGCCGAGCCGCTCCGTTGTCGCTACGACCAACATGCGCATCGTGCGTGCATCATTTCGAATGCGATTGGCAAGCGAAAGAAAATTCCACGGAATGATTCAGCGTTGCGGCAGTAGTGTGGCTGATCGCTATAACTGGACCGCCTTGGTTTCCATGGGAATTCGTCCGCCTGATGTCTTGTGCACAATGGAAGTAGAGTTCACAATGGTGTGTCGCCGTGAAAATCTGCGTCGAAGCCGGGAAACAGCGATTGTCGTTGACTGTGACGCACGTTTCCTAAGCCCATTTGTTGTGTTCGCCGATCGTTTTTGTGAGTTGATTAAGAGATTAGTTACCAATGAACGTTCCTTCATTTTCTATCCTTCGTGTTGCGTTAGTAACTCTACTAATCGCAGGTTGTAGTGATTCGGCAGATGATGGCACCACGCCTCCCGTCATGAGCGCCATTGGTGATATGAGAGCGTTGCAGGAAGCCAGGACGATTGAGGAAGATCTGGCCAAAGCAAAGGCCGCCCAGGCAGCTGCGGCCGCCAGAAAAGCTGCAGGAGGTAACGACGGCGAATCTGTTAAAGAGACTGGCAACTTTGTCGTCGAGTTTGATACGACCGTTGGAAAATTCACTGTTGAAGTTGATCGCTCGTGGGCGCCAAAGGGAGCTGATCGCTTCCATAGCCTGGTGTCGGACAACTTCTATGATGACGCTGGCTTCTTTCGAGTAGTGCCGGGCTTTATGGTGCAATTTGGCATTGCCGCAGACCCCGTGAAACACGCGAAGTGGAGTAATGAAATCCAGGATGATCCTGTTGTGAAAAGCAATACTCGCGGCTACGTCACGTTCGCGAAAACAGGTGCTCCAGATTCACGCACAACTCAAATCTTCATCAACTACGGCGATAACAGCCGTCTTGATGATCAGGGGTTTGCTCCCTTCGGAAAAGTCATCAAAGGCATGGACGTAGTTGATAAGATCAATGCGGAATATCGTGAAAAGCCAGATCAGCAGGCCATTGAACAGCAGGGATCAAGTTATCTGAAGCGTTTCTTCCCAAACCTCGACTACGTGAAATCAGTGACCTTTATCAAAAACGATGTCGCAGCGGAGACAGCGACAAGTCCTTCTCCAGGGCCAGTGTCTGAACTGCCTGCACCTGACGCTCCATCATCCGACGCTCCAACTGAATAGTGTCTTGAATTGCTGAGGCAAACCCTGCAGTGAATTCAATTACGCTTTTGCGTTCACCGTCTGCGAGACGTTGTGAATGTCAGCGCATCGGCTTCATCGTGAAAGATTGGCGAGACAAAAATATGGCTGGCAACTCAAACCCTGCGGACGATTCACCGGACTTTAGCTTTCTGGGAAACGACCAGAATTCGTTCGACAACGGCCCAGACGACATGCCCGCTGACAGCAGCGAAATGTTCAATTTCGCGGATGTCGATGCAACTGGTGCAGAACCCGGTTCAGAACCAGCCGGGTTCGGTGTGGAAGACGTTGACGTCCCTGATTTCCCTTCCCCCGCGGCAAGTCCGCCCAAGGTTGTGCCCCGAGATACCGCCGCACCAGCCAGTGAAGTACACAAGGCAAAACCACGTGTCGCTGCGAATACTGAAGCAACAGCAAAACCTGAACCAGGCGAACGAACTCGAAAGTTGACTCCGGACAAGTCCGCAGAACTGCCAACATCAAGGTCCTCAGACGAAGGCAGTGCTTCAAAAAGGCCAACTAAGCAGAAGGCCGCCGCTGCGGAAGCCCGTTCAGATGCGAAGGGCAGTGAGGCCGATTTGAATTCCGAAATGGTTTCGAAGAAAACCTTTTCACTTGTGGCCGGATACGCGGCCGCATTGACGCTGCTGGCTCTCATTTTGCTGGTGCTGGGCAGAGTTTCGTTATTCGGGAATTCGACATTGGAAAGTCTGCCCGATATTCGCCCGCTGCAGAATAACGAATTCCAAAAGGTGCCAACGAATGCTGCTTTGCCTGCGGGGCACACTTTGAAGTTGGGGGAATCTCGCCGATTTGGCGATGTGATCTTAACGGCGGAACGAGTGACCCGAGAACCCGTTACGTTTGCTCACATGACCAGCGGCGCAGAAGCCCCGGATATGGCAACCGGTCCGGTTCTGAAGTTGTGGCTGAAGATGGAAAACGCATCAACCGATGCAGCGTTTCCTCCGTACGAACTGGGGCTGATGTGCAGTCGAAGTCCGGATGAAGGTACGGACGACAGCACGCAGGCGAATTCGTGGTTGATGGTTAAACAGGCGACTGGAGGCGATGAACTGCGAGTTTTGAATCTGCTGCATTCGACCAGCAGCAGCTATGACCTGGCCGGACAGAACAGCCGCAAAATTCTGCAGCCCGGAGATTCTTTGCAGACTTTTTTGGCGTGCAGCCGAGCAATCTCAGATATCAAAGATGACGGCGTAAGCAGCTATCGTTGGCGAGTACAATTTCGAAAAGGCGTAAATCGGTCTTCGGGCAACGGAGTGACCACATTGGTAGACATTCAGTTTGCTCCAACGGATATTCAATCCTGACCAGCCTGTGGGCAAGGCATCTAAAATAACCATCACACTCCGCCCCGATGAGCCGCGCATAACACGCTTTGGCTGAATATTAAAACAGCATCCTGAGCATCGCCAACGCCGCAAAGCCTACGACGAGTGGCAGGGGTTGGACTGAGCTTGCGAAGGAAACCCTGGAGTCTCTCTGGTACGTCGTTCGAACCACAGCCACCCCTGTCGCAAGTCAGCCTGATGCGCTGCAAAGAAAAGCGATGTCAAACCACCGCACTCCATCGACTCACAGTCAGTCCTCGCAAAACGCCCATATCTGAATGCAAATTGCTCTATTCAGGCCTGGCTGCTCCCACAGCATTGGCGACATGTCGTTATCCACAACTACTTTGATGGCCACCAGCAAATACGTTGGCTGTTTTGTTTGCGGGGCAAAGCTGGGCCAGGCAAATTGATAGGTCTTTGGCCCGAAGTTGACACTTGGCAATTCAGATCTGTGTGTCAAGACAAGGCATTGGCGATGGATGCGATGACCGCTGCTTTGTCGTGGTACCAGTCCTTCGCCAGAACAATCATCATTTGCCAGCCAAATGCTTCCAGCAATTGCGGCTTCATTAATTCTCGTTCCAGTAGATCGGTTTGAGAATACCATTGATCTCCATCGATCATGATTCCCAAGCGGTACTCAATATCGGTCGGTTGATAGATGGCGAGGTCGCAATGGAACTGCGACTGCCCGATGTGTCGATCGACACAGAAGCCCAGTTCCTGCACTGCCGCTGAAATTTCGTCCGCCAACAGTTCCACATGGTTCGTTTGAAATCTGGCTGCATCATCGCGACCACTAAGGCTTTGCAGCACTGACAGCACGCTGGTGGATTGCCCGATGCTGCAGCATTCCGCATATCGCAGATAATTCTTCAGGCAGTTCGCCCCATCGTTATAGTCGTTGGTAATTGCCGTTGATCGCATGGATGACACCAATGCCATAAACTGCTTCGCTCGTGAAAATGCCACGTTCAAACGTTTTTCGCCCCCGGCCATGTTGATGGGGCCGAAGTTCATGCGGATTTTTCCTTCCGGATCCGGGCCGTAGCAAACGCTTAGAATGATCATGTCACGTTCATCGCCCTGGATGTTTTCCAGATTCTTGATCAGCAAACCGATGAACTGCCCATCCTGTTCGCGTTCCCATTCGGCTTCCAGAAGTTCAGCAAACTGAGCATCGTCTGCGGCCAGAGTTCTGATCGCTCGTTCAATTTCTTCCTGCTGAGCTTCCGAAAAAGCAACAATGCCGATGCTGTGACCATCGCCGTTAAGCAAAAGTTCGCGAACAAGTTCCGCGATGTACTGCGCTTCGCCTATATTGCGACGCTTGTCGTAGATGCCGTTTTCCAGAAAATGAAAGCTGACCGGGCGATTCAGCAGTTCTGCGGCAAACTGTTTGCCATCAGATGGTTGTGCAATCAGAAGTCCAGTTTGTTGTTGCGGGCTAAGTCGTTCTTCCGGAACGGTCAACAGGCGACCGCCATAAAACGCATGGTTGGAAAAGCTGATCAACGATTCCGACCGGCTGCGATAGTGCCACCCCAGCATCCGCGACGGCAGGTTGCGAGACGTATGATTCAGAAAACTGTTGCTGTTCAGATCGTACTGCACCAGTTCACCAGCTTCTTCAAAAGCGAGGTCTTCGTCGTCTTCTCGCTTTGTGGCGAAGAAGCTGGTGGGCGGCAGTTGCATTTCGTCGCCCACAACGATGGTCTGTTCGGCTCGGAAAAGAGACGGAATCGCTTCTTCCAGAGTAATCTGACTGGCTTCATCAAAAATGACCACATCAAAGTGATGAGCGGTTAGCGGCAAAGTATCCGATACACTAAGCGGGCTCATCAGCCACACCGGTTTGAGGTCTCGCAACACCACGCCGGAATCTCCGTCGGCAAGTTCGCGAATCGCTCGATAGCGCATTGACTTGCTGAATTCGCGTTCCAGCTCTCGACGTCCGCGACTGTACAGCTTTTTGAACTCCTTCTCCTCAGCAGCCAGTACCGTCGCAGACTTTTCCGCCAGGTTGGCATGATCGTTGAATCGCTGTCTGACGTTTTCTCGCACGGTAGCGGCGTTGGCCTGTCGCAACCTATTGCTGGATTCAGCCACTTCGGCAATCTGTTTTGAACGCACGTTGCCGTTGAATTCCGCAATGACGCGGTTGCTGCGATAGATGTCCTGCAGCGTCTTTTCCGCTGCAGCAGCTTCCAGCTGAATCAACGTCAGCGGCAAAGAACGCACTGACTGCCGCAGCTTTTGAGGCAACGGACGCAATGCCGCCAAACAATGCAAAAAGTCGGGCAACTGCGGGATCGCGGATTTAATTTGTTGCAGAGAATCAACGAGGGTCTCAAGGCTTTGGTGTTCGTAGTCATCCACGAAACGTTCCAGTTGCAGCACCAGTTCGTTCAGCGGTTCCTGCAATGCGGCAAGTTCGCGAGCTTTGCGGCTGCCGTTTTTGTCGGCAAACAAATATTCAATCAGCGTAAGAATTGGGCCGCTTTGCTTCTGCCGATCCTGTCGCAGTTGAAGCAGATCCTGGTGGAACTTCTCAGCGTCCCATTGAATCAGAAACTCGTCGCTGATGGCTTGCACGGCTGAATATCTGGCAGCCAGTTGATCGTGTTCCTGGTCAAGTTGCGTCAGTATGTGAACCCACGTCGGTTTAACCGCGTGTTGGGAGAAATCATAAGATTTGTGCAGCACTATTCGAAGGCGCCACCAGGCCGGCTTGAACACCGCAGTAAAGTTGCCGTCCAGTTTTGCGGCAATTTGCAGAGCAGCCTGAGTGTCGCCGGAGGATAGCTTTGTCTTCCAGTTGACGGTGTCTTTTTGTGCTGCCGCGACGGCCTTTTCAGCTTTCTCCAGCCGCTTCATGAACTTGCTGTATTTTTTTGACACGTCGGAATTAGGATCCAGCAGGTCAAACAGCTTGTGTTCAGACAAGAACAGACTTTGCGCCGCATACTGCACGGCCTGTCGCAATTGATCAAGGCTGCTGACGACTTCTGTGGGCAGCTGCAGTTGTTGAATTGCGTCCAGCAGTTGAGTCAGACGCCCCGCTTTGGGGTTGTCGCCTTCTCCCACACACGCTTTCACGCATTCGGTTACCAGTGCCACGGGCTGATCGGCGTCAAGAACTTTTTCGCTTAGCAAACACAACACGTGTTTCGCGAAGATGCCGTCAGGCTGTAGTTGCAGCAGCCTTGCGGAAAATTCTCGCACCGCCGCTTCATCAACACGCCAATCGGCGTAGCTGCAAACTCGTTCCCAATCGCGTGGCACCAGTTCCGGTACGTGCTGCTGCAGTTCAATTAACCTGTTCAGCAAAGCTCGCACAGAAATTCCCGCTTCTGCAGGTTGGCTGGTCATGGCAGCGTTAAAACCAGCAACAGGAGCCAGGGCAGCTTCCAGCTTCTCGACCAGTTCGTTTCTGCGATGACGAACTCCGTCACGAACGGCGGAAGCTTCCGAAAGAAAAGCTTCGTAGGTTTTCTTCAAATCCTGCACGAACTGCTTTTTATCCGATTGAGAATCATGAATCAGGCAGCAAATTTCGTGCAGACCTTCCTGCTTCAAGCGGTGATATACTACATCAATGGCGGCTCGCTTCTCGCACACAAACAACACCCGCTTGTCTCTGGCGATGAAGTCGGCGATCAGGTTGGTAATTGTTTGTGACTTACCAGTACCGGGTGGCCCCTGAATAATATAGCTTTGTCCACTGCGAGCTCTGGCGATGGCTTCCTGTTGAGTTGGATCGCAGGCGACGACGTGAAATCGGTCTGTCAGCGGAACAGTTTCTGCGGTGTCTGGCAGACGTTCTGCGGGAGCAATCGAAAACGTTGCTTCAAAGGCCGCGTTTTCTGTGTTGTCGTTGACCAGTCGTGTGTAGTCTCGCACCAAAGACATGCGACGATACTTCAGGTTGGCCAAAGTCACGCTGCACAGATCGAATTCCCAGTTGTATGGGTTGTCGTCGTTTTCGGATTCAAGGCTGTAAAACTGTTGTTCTGCCTGAGCAGTATTGGAATCGGCTGCGTCGTCTTCCGATTGCGCAATCACATTGCGGCGGGTGGGCGACTTTGTTTGAGTAATTCTTTCCAGGTGAGTTGGCGTCGGACGAACAAAGGATTCGAATATTCGAAATCCCAGCGGATGGTAGTTGATCGGATCGTAGCAATAGTCCAGATCCATGAAGTGTTGAATTCCTCGCCCGGACAATCGGGCTCGATTGCGGAACTGATCCAGTCTGCGTTTGGCTTTTTCGTGAATCAGCTTAATGCGAGGTCGATCGATTCGCGTGAGTTCCACAGCGGCATCGCTGGCGTGGATTTTTGCCTTGATGTCATCATAGAATTGGGCGACGCCATTATTGGCCAAATTCACCTGTTCCGGCAGATCGATATTGTAAAGCTGTTTGAACAGATGTCTGACAACAGGATTTACTTCTGCAGCGGGATCCTGCGACGTTAAGAAATAGCGATCGTGAATTCCCTTCTTTACATCCAGCTTTACCGGAACCAGCAGCAGCGGCGATTCATAACGTTCGGCCGGCGTTGCTTTCAGATCTGCCCAACGCAGAAAGCAAATCACCAGTTTCAGTTCGGCAAAACCATACTCGTTTTCGTCGCGTCTCGCTTCCGACCGCAGTCGGTCCAGAGCTCCCGGAAGGTACAAGGCTTCTCGAAAGTTCAATGTGGAATTCAGCTGCACGGGCTTCTGTTTGGCGATTGCATCCCGGAAGCCAGCATTCCACGTCAGCACCTGGCTTTCGCGAATGTTGGCTACGTCAAAAGAAATCGGAATAGAAGCCTGAGTGAGATTGATAGTGAGCAACGTGCTGCGAAAATGCAGCAAACGATTTCGCCGACTGATCTCAAACAATCGTTCCTGCAGCTTGCTTAGAATCACCTTACGCTTGCCAGAACGATTCTGATTCTGCAGGTCGGCTGTGCTTGCAAGATCCGTTTCGAAATCAACTTCCTGATCTCGATAGTTGTCCAACGTGGCAAACAGAGCCTGCAAATCCTGAGGACGTTTATTGCGATCCAGTTCCGTCATCACGCTGATGGCTCGGGCCAACACCGGATGCAGCTTCGAGTTGACTCGAAACAGATTCGTTCGATTCGTGACGAATAGCTCCAGCTGCTTCGGTTCTGTTAAATCCAGGCCACACGCCAGACTCGCCAAAATCAGTCCCAAACAAAACACGTCGCTCGCGGGATCGTGGTGGCCCAGCAGGTGTTCCCAGCAGACATAGCCCGCCAGATACACAGGGCGCGAAATGTTGTGTTGGTCGTCTGCAATCTGCAGATCTTTCTGTTGCCAGTCTCCAGTGTTAACGTCGATCAGCACGCGGCTTTCACCGACAACCTGCACTGCTTTGGTGTTTGACTGCAGCAAACGCTTCACGCCGGAAAGATTCCAGCGTTGTGGCATTGCGTCGGCTTCCGCATAGACAATATTCACGCCCACAACCTGCAGCTTGCCAACACCATCGAACGGAGCGACCTGACCATTGTTGTGAGTCGCGATGACCTGCTGCATCAGCGGCAAAAACGAAACCAGCACGTCTTCTGTAGAAAACCCATCAGCGCTGATTTGCTGTCTTAGAAATTCAAGGAATGAGATCATTCAGCGAACTCCTTTTCGGCCAGCAATACGATATCGGCGGCTTCGCGAAACACTTTTTCCAGAGCTCGCTTGCCCAGCTTTAACTCAGCCGCACATTGCTTCTGAAACTCTTCGCCCAGCCCCATGTTTTCAGCAAACAGCCATGCCGCAGCCAAAGGAGCTTCCTCCAGATCTGCGTCACACGTGACAAAGTCCAGCAACAGATAGCAGAAGTAAGACCGGATCGATTCATCGCATTCTGCCAGCCACAGCTTCATGAGTTCCGTGGCAGTGCTGGCAGTGGAAACCGTGGTGGATTCGAATCTGGCCAGATGGCCCAGCATGATGTTCGTTCGTAACCATTTTGGTTTTAGAAACGCATTCAGAAATTCCAAAGTTGCCTCGCACAGCAGACGCTGCCGCATGATGTCCAGCTGTTGAAGGTTCCATTGCCCTTCCACAAACGGACGCACCAAATCGTCTACGTTTCCGGGATTCACCGTCCACATTTGCAGAGCTTTGGCTCGAATATACATCTCGGGGTGGGTGGTCCCACTGCTTTCGACGGGCGTATTTTGGGCGGCGGCAGCTTCCAGCACTTCGTCGGCCTGCTTGATATAGGACTGAACGCTCACCTGTTTCAGTCCGGTTTCCAGTTTCACCAGTGCAGACACGCAGGCAGAAAAATCGCCCGTCACTTCTGCGGCGCGGCGGTCGCAGTACAGTTCTGTGTATAGCCGATACGACCGCAGCGTGCGAAGTTGCGGATTGTCTGCCGCAGCGTCGGTCGCCAGAGCCAGCAGAACCTGTTCAGCAATCTCGAAGCTGCCGCCGTTGAGATTGTTGAGCTCAAAATGAGCCAGTTCGTGAGCCACCAAAGCGGCCAGCTGTTCTGAATCCAGCAGGTCCAGAACAGGCCCGTGAAACACCAGATGCCCCTCACCCGGCAGGCAGAACATGGATGCGTTCAGCCCCACCGAGTGTTGTGCCTGATACAGTGTGAACGTGGCGTGAAGCCCCATTTGCTGTGCCACGAAGTCAACAACAGAGTACAAGCCTGCCGACGAATCGCGATCCAGTCGAATTGCCGCTTTCAGCAGGTCGACTCGTTCCGCTTCAGCCGCTTCCGGACGACGTGAGTGGTCGGCGAACCAGTCCCATAGATCCGCGTAATGAAGCTTCAGGCATTCCCGGACGTTGCGATGATACGCTGTCGGACCAACCTTCGACAACGACACGGTCGTTTCCGTAGACGCGGGCGCCGGTGGTTGCGTACCGCTGTTTTCGGGCTGTGCTTCAGGCAGTTTAGATGAATGTTCGCTCATGCTTCCCGCATGATACCGACCTTTGGAAATAGCAGAAGCGAAGTCGTCGTATGTAGATCACAAAATGGAGTTCAGCCAAGCTGTGTCACGGTGAAGTGATGTTTTGTGGCATCAAAAAAATGCCGCGTTACAGGTAAGTGTCGCGGCCTTTGGCTTTGAGCTCCGCCAGAATTTCCTTGATACGTTCTGAGTCCTGTTTGCGAGCCACCAGAGTTGCGTCTTCTGTGTGGACAATAATTAAATCGTCAACGCCTAGAGTGGCGATCAGGTGATTGCCGCTGGATCTGATGATGCAGTCTTTTGTGTCGATGCCGACAAATTCGCCATCGACCGTGTTGCCACAATCGTCCTGTCCGGCAAGTCGAGGAACGGCCAGCCAACTGCCGACATCGTCCCAGGTAAACGGTGCTTCAATCACGGACACACCGGTGGCTCGTTCCAGCACGGCGTAGTCAATCGACGTGCTGTTCATTGCTGGAAACTCAGCGTTCAGCACGGCATCGTAGTCGTCGGTTCCAATGGCCGACATCACCTTCATCAATCTGGCGTGCGTGTCCGCTTCGTGCTGCTTCAGTTGATTCAGAATCGTTTCCGCCTTCCAGCAGAAGATTCCGCAATTCCAATAAAAATTGCCCGCAGCGATATATTGTTCAGCCAGTTCCAGCTGCGGTTTTTCTCGAAACGCCTTTACGTCGAACACGCCGCTTTGGTCAGCAATGGCGTCGCCGCATTCGATATAGCCGTAACCGGTTGATGGAAACGTGGGAGTAATTCCGAACAGAACAAGGCGTTCCGGGTTTTCTTCCACCACGGCAACCGCTTGCCGCGCGGCGGCTTGAAACGATTCAATCGGTGAAATCACGTGGTCTGCCGGCATGATAAACATGATGGCATCCGGGTCGCGGTGCAAAGCGTGAATGGCGGCCAGGCCCACGCACGGAGCTGTGTTGCGAGCCTGAGGTTCTACCAGAATGTTTTCCGCCGGAAGTTCCGGCAATTGCAGTCTGGTTTTTTCAACCTGCACGGCGTTCGTCACAACCCACGAATGTTCGGCGGCAATCATGCCGTGGCAGCGGTCAATGGTCTGCTGAATCATGGTCCGATTTCCGGCCAGCTTCAGCAGCTGCTTCGGCATTTCCTGTCGGCTTTGAGGCCAGAAACGAGTCCCACTTCCACCAGCCATTACAATCGCATGCAGCATTTTCGAATCCCCTGGTCTTCAATCTGTGACGCACAAAATTCATGTGCGAATCGCTAAATAGATCTTGTGGAAATGGTGGCGTGATGAAAAGCGTGGGTTGCACCGAGGTACGAGCGACACTCCGGGGTTTCCTTCGCATGCTCAGTCCAACCCCGGCCACCCACATCAGAACTGCGCTCTAATTTTGGTGCTAAGCGTTTAATTCAAGCTTAATTCCTGAAGCGGGCCAACTCCTACAGTGGTTATCAGACGCATTGGAAATTGCTTCAACAACGCGTCAATGTCCTGCAAACTTACCGCTCGAACGGTTTTCAGGTCATCGGCAACAGAACAGTATTCTTTGCGATAAACCCAGTTGCTTCCCAACGACGAAAGCCGGCCCATCGGACGTTCGCCTCGCAGCACAATTCTGGACGCGACTTTATTCTTTGCCTGTTCCAGTTCTTCCGCCGTGATTCCGTTTTTGTTGACTTCTTCAAACACCGTTTTCATGCGAGCAATGTTGGCAGCAACGTCCTCCGGAGCACAGCTAAGATACGTCATCCACGTTCCTGCTCCGTCGTATTCGTTGTAACTTAGTTCGGCGGAATCGGCGTGGCCAGGATCGACAACGTCCCAGAACAAACGGCTGCCCGAGTCATCACCCACCACGATGCCCAGCAATTCGGCGGCAAACCGCAACGAGTCCTTGCCCTTGGGGGCCTGCCCCATCTGCATCACGTGTTGTTGCACGCTGGATTCGCGAGTAATCATTTCCGTTTTTTCCGTTGCAAAAACGTCTGGCAGATCTCGATCGCAGGTGCCTGCGGGAATGCTGGAACAGTGCTTTTCAATAAGCTTGATCAGCGTATCGAAGTCTGTATTGCCGGTGACTGCCAAAGTAATGTTGCCAGCCTTGTAGCGGTCGGCATGATAGGCTCGCATCTGTTCAGACGTTAAAGCGGTGATACTCTCCCGTGTTCCCAGCACGCTTTTTCCCAGCGGGTGGTTGGCGAAGTGCGTCGCCATAAGATTGTCGTAGGTGGTGAAGGCGGGCTGATCGTCGTACATCCCAATCTCTTCAAGGATGACGTTCTTTTCCATGTCGAAGTCTTCCTGCGCCAGCGAAGGCTGCATCAACACGGTCAGCAGTTCCAGAGTTTTGTCCAGATACTCCGGCAGCACCGATGCGTAATACATGGTGACTTCTTCGCCGGTTGACGCGTTATAGTTGGCTCCGATTTCGTCGAAGATTCGATTCACGTCATCGGCAGAATATTTGTCGTTACCTTTGAATGCCATGTGCTCAAGAAAGTGACTCACGCCAGACACTTCAGGCGTTTCGTCTCGCGAACCAGTACGGACAAAAAAACCGGCGGCGACGCTGTAAACAGATGAATTCAGCTCGACAACGATCTTCAGCCCGTTATCCAAAGTGTGTTCGTAAAATTGCATAGGACAAGATGCTCAGAATATCAGTGACTGGCTGTAGAAGCCTTGTGAATAAACGAATCAGCAAAACGGACGCACGGTTTGGATGGCACTTTATGCTCGAAGATTTTCGATCGCCGAAATCACGACGCAACCGACACGCTGTTGATACACGACGGATCAAGTTGCTGCGGTCCAATAGTGACCAGCGCCATCTTTTCCGAAGCGAACTCCAGAGCAAAATCCCGCACCTGATCCACGGTCAGAGCGTCGATTTTAGAACGCAGTTCTTCCATCGGCATCACTCTGCCCAGGTGCAGAGTGTCACGCGCCAACGAACTGCTGCGCGACATGGTTGATTCCTGCTGCATAATCAGCGTGCTTTTGGCGCGAGCTTTACAGCGGTCCAATTCGTCGGTGGTAATGCCTTCGTGAACTCGTCGAATTTCGGCGACCATCACGTCCAGAGTTTCCTGAGCACGTTCGTTGGTTGTTCCCGCGTAGGCGAACACGCGTGCCTGATCTCGCTGAGTATTGATCGACGCAGAAATTTCATAGCACAGGCCACGCTTTTCACGCACTTCCGTGAATAACCGAGAACTCATGCCACCGCTTAGCAGGCTGACCGTGGCCCATGCTTCAAAGTAACGTTCATGACGGTATGGAACCGTTTCCCAGGCGACGCCGATATGCGTTTGAGTCGAATCGTGTTCGACATGCTTTGGCGAAGCATCGGTGCCACCCGTTACCAACGCTGGCAGATCGCCGGCCTGCCAGTCTCCCAGTGCCGCCGTCAGCGCTTCCTTGACTGCCGGAACGTCGACGTTTCCGGCGATTCCCAGCACGGTTTCGTTTGGCAGAATCAGCGATTTGTGGTGATTGACGACGTCCGCCAACTGAATCGATTCAACGTCTGCCAAAATGCCTTCTGCCGGATTGCTCCAGGGAGCCGCATACGAACACGCTCGAAGATAATGGCCAAGTCTCTGCTTCGGTTCGTCTTCTAAAGCGTGCAGGCCCTGCAAAACCAATTCCTGAGCGGGCTCAAACTGATCTTCTGCCAGATGCGGCTGCAACACCATGGTGGCAATCAGCGGAATCGCGTCCATCAGCCGGTCGGCCGTCGTGGCGGCTGAAACCGTGATGTAACCGACACCGCCCGACACGCCTCGCTGCAGTCCCAGATTGTCCATTGCCGAAGACAATTCTCGTGCTGAAAACTGTCCGGCTCCGCGCGGTATCATTTCTGCAAGGATGGCACCTGTGCCAAACTTACCCGGAATGTCGTAGATGCTGCCGCCGGGAAGCATTAATGTTAACGCCGCTGATTGAACAGCCGACATCGGTTGAACAATGACACGCAGTCCATTGCCCAGCGAAAACGACTCAAACTGTTGAGTTGCCATTTCGTCCTTTAAAACCTATCCAAAACTTACATCGGCGAAGCATGATTGCTTCGCCGATTCAAACGCGGAAATACCGCTGCATGTTGAAACGAACACAACGAACGCTGGTTTTTGAAACGAAGGTTCGCAGCGGTCGCCAACTCGCTTACTTTTGCACTTTTACGTTAAAGTCGCCAGCCAGATTTCGCCAGATTGCGTGAACATGGTTGGCTTCGTTCTGAGTATTATTGTATTCGATAATGAACGAACTTCCCTGCACCACATAGTGATGAGGCTCGTTGCGTTCAGAACCGCCCCACCAGCCAAAGTGGATATCGTCCATTCCATCGGCTTCAATCATCTTCATTCGTTCTCGAACAACAGTCGCAGGCACAGCCGCCAGATATTCGGCGATCAGTTTCTTCATCAGTTGCTGTTGTTCTGGTGTCATGTCGGCATAGCGAACACCTTCAGCGTCGGCCACCACTGGCTGGATAACTCCACCACCGCGAATGTCGCCAGGAGCTTCTTTTGACAACCAGATCTTCGCAGTCTGAGCTTCCGGAGCCGCCTTCAGGATCGATCGAGCGATATCTTCGCGAGCTCCCAGAACTCGCAGCGATCGGCCGGGGCCAGCGTCAATCAAGCCTGGGTTGGCTCCGAAAAATTCTGGAGTCGTGCTGACAATTCGGCCATCCTGGACGCTGAAGTTCAGTGAAAGGTGGTGACCTTCGAATCGCCATCCCCACAGCCCTTTTGGTCCGGGAGTTCCAAAAATGCTGACGTAATATTTGTGAGGATGTCGCTTTTGTCGTCGAGCTTCTTCTTCGCCGCCTTCAAACAGATACAGCACTTCTTCCAGACTGCGAACTTCCAGCACCTTGTGATAGCCCGCTGTCGACAAACCAGAACGCACCAGGTTTTCGGCAGCTTCCAGGGCCGCTCCATCAAGGTCCCACAAGCCAAGTCCCTTGCGTTCGCGAGGAATGAAGTGCCAGTTCAATCGTTCCGGATCGTCGTACTTGAAGACGGCCTTCAAGCGATTGCTGTGATCCAGTACTTCCACAAATCGAGTCGCCGCCTGCCCCATGGCGGTGCCGGGAGAAGTTGTGTCTTCGAAGGCGGAACTCGCAGGTGAAGTCGCCGCCAAGGCCGCAAGCAACACAGATGAAACAAGGGAAGCTGGAATCAGAGATCGAATTGAATGCATGGAAAGGGGTCTCGTTAAGGCAAGTTGAAAAGTTTGGAGAACGCGGAAGGTTGAGGATTATCCGGGAGGCCACGACAGATTGCGGCCACCCAAAATATGGATGTGCAGGTGAAACACGGATTGCCCGCCTTTTTCACCCGTGTTAACGACCGTACGATAGCCGTCTGAAAGCTTAAGTTGAGCGGCAATTTTGGGCACCGTCATCATCAGGTGGCCAGCCAAAACAGTGTCGTCTTCTGAAAGATCGTCCAGCGACACGATGGGTTTCCTGGGGATCAGCAAAACGTGGACGGGGGCTTGAGGACTTACGTCGTGAAAAGCCAGACACACATCGTCTTCGTAAACGATGTCTGCCTGAATTTCTCGATTGATGATCTTGGTGAAAATTGTCACGTCAGTTTGTTAACCCAATTTATCTTTCGAATGCTGGTTAGCGTCGCTGCAGCTTTGCGTCAGCCAATTTTTAGCCGCATTGTCGGTTCGATTTTGTAAGTTGATGGACTGTGGCCGACGTATAACACCGGAAATCCGCTTGGTGAACGAATCGTTCTGGCCGACTGCCGATCGACGTCCACGAAGCGATCCCGTCTGCGAAAATCCGCCGCGCCGCTGTTAGATTTCCCAAAAATTTACCGTCACGCTGGTTTCATGCTTCAAAAACTTGCGGAAAGCGTAACAGCTACTCATTAAAACGCCAGCGGACTGCTGGAATTGACCAGTCGCGTTGTTAAACGATTGCGAAATTTATGGACGCCGCCGAAGTTGTCGCCGTGTCGGATCAAAACTCTGGACTGCCTGCGAAAGCTTAGTCCGAATTGGGCTGATCGTTGGCTTGAAGGTGGAAATCGGTGAGCACACGGATTCACCCCGCGACGAGGGGGATGACGGCAGATGCCTGCCTGACGCGGGAGATGTTTAGGCCTGGTGAGCAATAAAAATGATTAATGGAAATTGAAAAATGCAAAATGGAGGATCTGGGAGTTGTCCGAAACCGAGTTCCGGGGCTTTTTGGCTGAGAGACAACAGGAGCTCGCGGACGCTCAAAGCTCGCGAACTTCCGCTCAATTTGCAATTTACATTCTCCATTATTCAATAATCATTTGCCTACACAGCGCCACGTTCGAGCTGCTGGGTGCAGCCTGGCCAGCTCGGTTTTTTTTCAGCCAAAACCCTGCTACCATCGTTACGCAGTTCTAATTGATCGAAACATCTTCACTTTGATTTAGTGTTCTCGGAGCGTTTCGGCGGTGCGAACGCCCCACGTTTTGTTTCGTGCCACGCCGCTGGGTCAAGGGCCAAGCCCTTGTGTTTATCTATGGAAGCGATAACCGATGTCTGATGATCCTCAGGATCCTGAAGAAAACTCTGCCGACATGCCTCAAAGCCAGGAAGTCAGGCACAGCCATGTAGGCGCCTTGGTTCCAGCTCACGTGGCTCGAGGTACTTTCAGCACGGGAGCAGTTGTGTTGCAGGGACAGCACGAATTTATCGTGGATTTTCTGCTGCGAATGCAACAACCTCAACAGGTTGCCGCCAGAATTGTGATGCCGCCCGCCGTGGTTTCACAGTTCATTCAGGCGTTGAACGAAAACATCAAAAAGCACGAAGATCGTTTCGGGCAAATCACACTACCGTCAAGCCCCGTGCCAGCACCTGATGCTCCGAAACAGTCAGCTCAGGATCTTTACGATCAACTGAAGCTGCCGGAAGAAACTCTATCTGGCGTATATGCCAACGCCGTAATGATCGGACACACAGCGTCTGAATTTTCGTTCGACTTCATCACAACGTTCTTTCCGAGGTCAGCGGTTTCCAGTCGAGTCTTCCTGGCAGCTCAAAATGCCAAGCGTTTGCTGGATTCGTTGAAACACGCGTTCAATCAGGCTCAACAACGCCCCAACGCTCCACCAAGCCCGCCGGAACCACCCATCGACGAGCCTCCGTATGGCTACCATCCGGAAAACAACTGACCTAACAAGGGCTTCGCCCTTGACCCAGTGGCGTGGCACGTAAAAAGACGTGGAACGCTAAGATCGCCGAGCCGCTCCGTTGTCGCTACGTACAACGTGCACACCGCGCGTGGCATCATTTTGAGTAAGACTCTAATTCGGATCGGATCAAAGTAGGGCCGGTTCCCACCGGCCGAGCGTTGGTCATGGCTGGCGTGAACCGGACCTAAGCTATTGTTGCAATCACCAGGTTTGTAACGTCTTGGCTTTTTGTGTGTCGGGTGCTGCGTCATCAATTTGCAACTCGTCAACCGTTTAGTACGCAGCCCGTTTGTAGGTATTTTTTCAGGCCGTTGTCGATGAACTCCACAATCTCCACCGACTCTTCTATTTCTGTTGCGGCCAATTGGCTTGTCGTTTTGCTCAGCGATTCGCAACCACTGACTTCGCCGATTCTGGATCTTGACAGCGCTGCGTCTGGAACCATTTCTTCGCTGTTCGAAACGGAACAGTTTTCCGGCAAGGCATTGGAGACGCTCGTTCTGCCACGTTGTGCGGGAGTGACCGCTAAAAACGTGGTGCTGGCGGGCTTGGGCGAAGTGCAGGCATGCAGCGTTCGGAAGCTGCGGCACAGCCTGCTGGCGGCGCTAAGATTGTGCTGCTGCAAAGCGAATCAAACAGTTGCCGTGGTTGTTGAAGATTCGGTGGTGAACCTGCTGGGCCCTGTGACGGTGGCGGAAGTTTTCGCAGACGCTGTGGAAGTTGCGGCCACAGACACAGACATCTACAAAAGCAAGCGAGCACGTTCGGGATTCGCATCGGCTACGTTGTGCCTGCCTCAGGCGTCCGACGATGCGTTGGCGGCACTGTCGCGCGGCAGCATCACCGGACAGTCGTGCGTGATTGTGAAGGACCTGGTAAATCGTACAGCCAACGACATCTACCCCGAAACCTTTGCCGACGAAGCATCGAAGCTTGCGAAGCAGTTCGGACTGGAAGTGACCGTTCTGGATGAAAAACAGCTTGAAGCCGAACGCATGGGAGCACTGCTGGCGGTTGCGCAAGGCAGTTCGCGTCCGGCCAGAATGGTGAAGCTGGCGTGGAATGGAGCCGGTAAAGAAGGCGAACAAATAGCGTTGGTTGGTAAGGGAGTCACATTTGACACCGGTGGCTATTCGATCAAACCCAGCGACAGCATGATTTCCATGAAGTCAGACATGGCCGGTGCCGCCACGGCACTTGCAGCCATCGTAGCGGCGGCCAGGCTGAAGCTTCCTGTTAACGTGTCAGCTTACCTGGGCCTTGCTGAAAACATGATCAGCGGAAACGCTTACCGACTTGGCGACGTACTGACGGCTCGCAACGGCACCACGATCGAAATTCACAATACCGACGCAGAAGGCAGACTTGTTTTGGCAGACGTGTTAACATACGCCGTGGACGAAGGTGCTCAAAAAATTATCGATCTGGCAACGCTAACCGGAGCCTGCGTGGTGGCGTTGGGCGACGAAGTGACGGGCATGTTTCCGAACAACGAACAGATGGCCGCGGAACTCACCACTGCTGCAACATCGGTCGGTGAATACGTTTGGCCCATGCCTATGCATGAACACTTCGAACCACTTCTGAAAAGTTCGGTCGCCGATTGCAAAAACGTCGGCCCGCGTTGGGGCGGCGCCATTACGGCGGCCAAGTTTCTGCAGAAGTTTGTTGCCGACACGAAATGGGTGCACCTGGACATCGCTGGCCCATCATGGACCGATTCCAGTAAAGCCTGGTGCGACGCCGGAGCCACCGCCGATCCCCTGAGAACTCTTGTAGAATGGTTGCAGATCCAGTCCAACAACACATCTGTGTAATGACTTGCCGCATCCACCGAAAAGTGTGCGCCCGAATAGTCGCCTGAACATCGGCAATCTGCAGCAAACTCATTCGATGAGCACGCAATCGCACGATCGGGACACGCACACCGGCCACGAAGTAGCGAAATGCAATAGATCTGGACGCCAGTCCATTGGGCTACGGATTGAATCAAACCGAATAGTCCCGAAGAGGCCGTGGATCTATTAATGGGGGGCGGTCTGCTCGCCTGTATCTGGTTGAGTTCATCGCGTGGCGCATGCCACCCACGATGCTTACTCATTTCTAAGCTTCAGCAAACCAGAGAAGTCCAGTTCCAGGTCCAAAGTTCTGTCGTGACAGGCACGCCGTTTATCCGCAAACGCAAAACCGGTTGATCTTCTTTCGAAAATCAACCGGTCATAGGTTTTCAGATTTGCCGTCTGGCTGTTTTGCGATCACGATTGGGTCTCCTCTTGAGAACCGGGGTGTTAAAGGTAGTGGCCCTTGAACCATCGTGGTTCAGGTGTTGATGGCCGATATTCATTTCAATCACTATCTCATAACCGTCTTAGGAGAAACCATGTCGAACAGATCGTCGTTGAAGCTGTTTCTTTGAACTGGTCTTGTCGCTGAAGGTCGGCATTGCTTGGCGGCCTGAGCGATGTCTCGCAGACGCTGGCTTTGAGCAATCTTTAATGCTTCTTCCAGAACCAGATCTCCATTGGCAGGGCCATCCGCGTCGGTCACTCTTACGTCGGGAGTCACACCGGCACCAGACATGGCTTTTCCATTGGGGCTATAGAACCGAGCCGTCGTCAATCGCAGGTTGCCACTGATGCTGCTAAGGGGAAAGTGAGTTTGAACCGTTCCCTTACCGTAGCTCTTTTCGCCAACCACAATGCCTCGTTGATTGTCCTGGATAGCAGCCGCAAAGATTTCGCTGGCACTGGCACTGTCGCCGTCGATCAGAACCACAATCGGTGTGCTCCAGGTACGTTCAAAGGTGGCTGTTTCCAGCATGTTGTCTGCAGAGAGTCGTCCTTTCGTTGAAACAATCGTTCCGCAAGGCAGAAATCGGTTGGTGATGTCAACACACACGTTCAGCAGTCCACCGGGGTTGCCTCGCAGGTCCAGAACCAAAGATTCCATGCCGCTTTTGTGCAGTTGAGTCAAAGCCTGATCCAGTTCTTCGGTCGATTTCGGTCCAAACTGGCTTAGGCTCATGTAAGCCACCTTGTTGGTGTTGGGCAGAAGCTTTGCATCGTTGACCGTGTAAAGCTGTACTCGACGTCGCACAAGTCGCACTTCGCTGGGACGTGAACCGTTGCGAACAATTTGCAGAGTCATTGTGCTTCCAGAAGTTCCCTTCATCAGATCCACACTGTTGGCCATGGGCATTCCCACGATACTTCGACGATCGATGGCTGTGATGACGTCTCCGGACTGCAGTCCTGCTTCAGCAGCTGGTCCACCACGAAGAGTCTTCATAATCAGCAGGCCGTCGTCGTGAATTTTCACTTCCACACCCACACCCACAATTTCCGTTTCAAGTCCGGCTGTTTGTTTCTTTTCTGCCTGCAGCAGATCTAAAGAAGCACCTCGACCAGGTTCCTTGGGCTCAAGAGCAGAGAACTTATCCAGAGTGTCGATGGTGGCGTTCGCAAACTCGAAAGCGACCACTGTTGGCGACAAACCCGGAACATTCTGAGCTTCCTGCATGACTGTTTGAACAACGTTCTGTGCACTGTTGTAGTCGGTGACTCGCATCTGTTCAGCAATTCGTGACAGTGTTGTGCGAAACCCGTCGACGCGGAAAGAGTCGGCTGAAATTCCCATGGCTCGAGTAAACGCGGGGTTCTCCAAAGCCAGTCCAATGTTGCGGATTCCTCGGCGAATTCGCAGGTCGTAGCTGCTTGGTTCCAGGTGACGCTGGTCCGTTTGAGTCGAAACTTCTCGGTACAACTGAAGTGCCTGAGTGCTGTTCATCGCCTGTACCGATCGAACATTCACCGGGTTGCCATAGCGAGCTGAAAGTTCCTTATAGATTGCTTCTGTTTCGTTACCGTCGTCTCTGCGTGGCAGTGGCGGAGTCAGCGGGTCAATGCCTCGTGGCAACCGTTCTTCCGGACGAGCAACTGGTGTGCGATAGTCGTTTGATGAAGAATAGCCAGTTGGTGAGTATCCGGCTGGACGACGATCCTGTGACAGAGGTCGCGAATCGAATCGAGGATCAAAGTTCTCTCGTGGGTTTGAGTAGTCAACTGGACCAGCGGGAACTCGGTATCGACTGTCAAAGTCCGCACCAGAACGATTGTCTCGTGATAAAGGAGCATTCTGGTACTGCAGATCGTTGCGAGAACGGTCGTAGTTTGGAAGTCGAAACGGGTCGTCCAATCGCCCCCGGTAACTGTTGTTCATGCTGTCATAGCCCGCATTGCTGCCGTAGCCAACGTTGCTGCCGTAGCCAACGTTGCTGCTGTACCCTGCGTTGCTGCTGCCATAACCGGAGTTATATCCTCGATCAAGTTCGCCGCCGCGATACCGATAGTCGTTGACAATCGGAGTGCGGAACGAGCTATCCACTGCCCCATTCAGTCGCGACTGATAGTCATCAACTCCGCGGCTAAGTGGACTAAAACCTTCTTCGAAACGGCTTCTCAGTTCGTCGCGAAATTGTGGATAGTCAAGCTGGCTGTTGCGTGATGTTGGGTAAACATCGTTGATTCGCATGTTATAGTCTGAAGGCGAATAGCTTCGCTGATCGTACTGCTGAGTTGGATAGTTGTAGCGATCCTGGCTCAGCTGGTTTGCGGACGGATAGCTGTTACCGTAAGGCTGGTAGCCAGAACCTGAATTGCTATCAAGGCTGCACTGGCCGTTCGGGCATTGGTAAGGTGAATTGGAAGACTGAGCGGCAGCTACTGATGCAGTCAGCACCAAAGCGGCCAGAGTCAGAAGTTTGTATGTTCGGGTCATCATGTCCATTACTCCTTCTTGAGCATTTGTCAGGCGGCTTTCAAAGCAGCCCGTTTGAAAATTGTTCTGAGTCCTTTCAGACTCCCATGCGTTCTAAATCAACTTCCTGGATTTGCCGGTGGCCAATCAGGCAACGTGCGGGTACTGGTCAGACAGTACGCTGAATCGTTCTGCCAGCTTGGCGACCAGTGCTTCCGGCACAACAACGCTTTCCGCCAACTCGCCACGCATAACGCGGATGTCGTCAGGAGCTTCGATTCCGATCTTCACAGTCCCCTTTGCGGTCTTGATCACTTTGATAACAATGTCATCGCCAATCTGGATGGTTTCTGTAGCTTTGCGTGTAAGTACCAACATGATTTCATTCCCTTGTTTTAGTTGTTCGACCAGAAGTCCAATTCTGTCTTTGTTGAACAGAATCTTTTGTTGTCACTGTGATATGACTATAGCCAATGGTGTGCCAAAACTGACTCAAGCGTTCCAAACCACATGTTTTGTTCCGCAAGTGCAATTCAGCAAAGCACTTAATCCGTTCGGAAAACACTACCGGTTAGCAAAAGTTGCACTGATCAGTAGATGGGGCAAAGAATTGTTTGCAACTCACGGCTGAAACGGACTTCAAAGCATTGTCATTTTGACAAAATTGCAATTACGCGCTGCGATTTTGTAAAGTCGGTAGTGCAACAGAAGAGAAGCAGAGCTTGCTCCGGGCGATCACGTACGTGACCAGCGCGCTGTCTTCAGCATTGCCACTGTTCGCTTGAATGACGGCGAAGGGAGTTGCAGCAAGGCACCAACGAAACGTCGAAGCTTCGATTGCCAGCTATTCGACTGCCAGCGAAATGTAACGCAGGCCCTCCGGCCTGTGCCCGGTTGAAAACGAAGGAACCGTCTCCAAATAATTTCCGCGTTGCCTTCGTGGGGCGAGTCGAGCCAATTAACCGGACTGCTTCCAGTTTGGCGGTGGGCCAGTCTTCACGTGTACTTCTGCCGGAAACTACAGGTACGACATTGCCAGCACTGTTGCCGTTGCGGCAACGGCGGCGACCGCAAGTACGATCAACATTGTGCGTTTGCGTTTACTGGCTGCTTCCAATTCAGGAAGGCAGATCAGCTCAAACCCATTGCCATCGGCAAATGTGATTTTGGACTTGTGCTTCACGTCTTTGTGAGCTTCTGACTTGCCGTTGACGAATGTGGCGTGCTTGCGAGATTCCTGATGGAACTTCCAACCGACACCATCGAATTCGACATAGCACTGACGGTCGTCGACAGCGGATCCGTTCAGCTTAACTTCACATTCCGCCGCCGTTCCGATGCGCGTCTTAACTCGATTGATAGGCGTTTGCCGTTTTGACTTCACGTTTTGCAGCACCCAGCCCGGCGGAACGTTGGCTTTGCCACCAGATTCCATTCGTGGAGCCGCCGGAGCGGGTTGTCGGGGAGCGATCTTTTTTCGGGGTGGAGCAAACTGACGAACGGCCGGCGTGTCTTCGGCGGCAAACGTATCAACTTCGGAACGCAGATGGTGGCTGGGATTGTTCAGCCACGCAGCCGCAGACGTGATTGAAGAATTGGCCGGTCGTTCGCGTCGCTTTTCAACCGAAGCGTCCTTGTCGCGAGCCTGCTTTGCTCGCAAAGTTACCAGCTGGCGAAAATCAAACTCAACCGGCCGACGTTTGGCGTACGGCTTTAACGCGTCGATAATTTCCTGAGCCGACTGGTACCGATCCTGCGGTTTCTTTTCCATCATTTTTTCAATGATGGCAATTAGCTCGTCCGGAACGTCTCGACGAAGTTCGCCGATGGGCCGAGCGGTCAGGGTTTTGTGAGCCGCGATTTTGGCAGAGTTTGGCTTTTGCGGAAAAGGAACTCGCCCGGTCAACGCCACATAAAACGTGCAGCCAAGGCTGTAAATGTCAGCGGTTGCATCGACGTCGTTGCTGTTGTCAGCTTGTTCAGGAGCGATATAGTCGGGCGTGCCAAGGCAGTCGTGGCCGAAAATCATCGCTAATGAAAACTCGTCACCTTCGGCCCCCGCGCCTTTGTCAATTTTCGCCAGACCAAAGTCCAGCAGCTTCGCGATTCCATCGGAAGACACCAGAATGTTAGCTGGCTTAATGTCGCGATGAATAACATGCTTGTCATGAGACGCTTTTAAAGCCTTCGCGATCTGGCGGAACATGTCGCTGGCCATGCCCCACTTTAACGGTCCGTGAATGGCAACAAGTTCGTGAAGACTGATTCCTCGAACAAGTTCCATCACCATGTAATGAACGGCTCCCGTCGTATCGATCCCGTAAGTTTCGATAACGTTGGGATGCTTGATCAACATTCCCGCTTCGGCTTCCAGTTTCATGCGAGTCAACATGCCTGGATCCAGCGAATGCTGACTACTCATGACCTTCAAAGCGACTTTCCGCGAACGATCGCGATCTTCGGCGATGTAAACGCAGCCCATTCCGCCGACGCCCAGCACTTCTCGCACCCGATAACCGTCGATGACGAATCCGCGATAACGACCTTCCAACAGCCGTTCAGCCTGAAAGGGCGTGAGCACTCGAGCTTTCACCAGCTTTCGAGCAACCTGTTCAGGAGTCAGCGAATCGCTGAGCTCAAACTGTTCAACCGCCTTGCGCACCTGCCCCGCAGAAAGCAATTCGCTTTTCTGAAGCAGTTCAAGAAACTGGTTGGCGACAGTTGGTGCCTTCATCAGCCTTCATTCAACCTGCAAGGGCTTCGCCCTTGACCCGGTGGCGTGGTATGCGAAAGAACCGGGAAAGTCCTAAGCGCCGAGCCGCTCCGTTGTCGCTACGTGAATGATGCGCACACCGTGCACGCATCTTATTGAGTAAGACTCCAACTCCATTCGGCCCACCTGCAGAAATCGCTCCCTCAACTTGCAAACAAAAGTTTCAAAAACTGTAGCATGCGGAATTCAAAACGTGAATTGATGAACGAAAATCGCAACATCATGCATGTTGCCAAAACGCCTCATCGCAGGAAAAATCGAACGACACCGATGCCGGTTGAATGCAGCAGTGCGGCTGGTGCCGTTGCTGAATTCCTTCGCATTGATTTTCGCTGCGTTCAACTCGCCGTGTTTCTTTACCTCTTCTGAAGTGTGCAATGCACCGCTTTAACCCCTGCTGGATATCATTTAACAGCAGTCTTCGCAAAATGTACAGCTGTTAAGCGAATCAATTCGCAGCGTTTTGCTGACTCAGCTCGACGACGATAACATCGATTTCGCCGTGAATATCGCCAATCGTTGCTGACTTCGAAGCGAATATCATGGCCACCGACAAATTCGACTCTCAAATACTCAGTTGAAGCTGCACTTAAGCCGTCATCGCAGAGTCGCAAACGACAATTTCGGGCGGCAAATTCGTGAAGATTTCCGCATAACCAACGCTGCAAGAAATTCAAGATTTCAGCGTTCAGCGACAGGCACTCGTTACCAAACTGCGTTCGCTACTTAAGGGCCTTCTCTGGCAAAGTCACGCTGCACGTCTTCGCTATTTCCAGCACCATAAATGCTGCAATCTGCCGATCTGGCGTGGCTTACCAAAATATTCAGCTTGGCAGATTGTATGGTTTAGGTAGAATTTGCGGATTGATCATGAAATGTTGTTTGACGCGGTTGTCCGCGTTCGAAGAACAACCTGTTTAACGGCTCTGCCACCAATTCAAATTGCCAATCAAACACTGGCCCCGAAGTTCAAGGATGTATTGTGATGAAGTTTTCCCGGCAAATGCTGTCATTGCTTCTGTGCGGAAGTGTCGTGGTTGGATGCGGCGAATCGAAAGACGCGCCTGTTGCAGGATCTGATTCTGCAGCCTCAACTGCAACAGAATCAGCGGCGACCATGGAAGTTGCCAGCACCGCAACTGCAGACACTGCGACTACGGCCCCGGCTGCTGCACCTGCAGCAACCAACCTGGATCCGGTTTTGGTCGGACTCACAGAAGAGTTTGAAGACCTGCCCGGTGAGTTCGCTGAAATCAAGAAGGCATACGAAGCCAAGCCAACTGATCCGGAAGCTGTTGCTGTCTACGTCAACACCATTGAAAACCTGGGCATGATGCAGGGCCAACGCGGCAACAAGGACGTCGCAGACGCTGCCTTTATTCGTGCCAGCCAAGTGCTCACTAAAGCTCTGGATGCCAACGTCGCTATCGACGCAGATCCACTTCCAGCTGTTGTTTTCTATAACCACGCCTGCGTGCTTGGTAAGACCAACAAAGCTGCCGAAGGTCTGGCAATTTTGGACAAAGCTGTGAAAGCGGGATTCAGCAACGTTGATCAGCTGAAGGCGGATGAGGAACTTGAGTCTGTTCGAGCTCTTCCGGAATACTCAGCCAAGCTGACCGAATGGGAAGCTCGCTTTGCAGAACTGAAGAAACAACACGAAGAGATGCTTGTGAAGCATGCTCAGGAAGAACTTGCCAAGGGCGAGTCATTCCCGTTCGACTTTGATCTGGTAGACGTTGACGGCAAGCCACTGAAGCTGGCCGACCTGAAGGGGCAGGTTTGCATCGTTGACGTGTGGGGAACATGGTGTCCACCGTGTCGTCAGGAAATTCCGATTTTCGTGAAGCTCCAGGAAAAGTACCGCAAGTACGGCTTCAAGATGATCGGCCTGAATCAGGAGCGTGGCCCAAGTGCAGAAGCTAATGCCGCCACGGTTACGGAATTCATGGCTAACAACAGCATGAACTACCCGTGTGCCATGATCTCAGACGAAGTGATGGCTCAGATCCCTGAATTCCAGGGCTTCCCAACCACTCTGTTTATTGACCATCACGGCAAGGTGAGAATGAAAGCTGTTGGCTTCCACGAAGAAGCTTTCATGGCTGCTGTTATCGAAGCCCTGCTGACCGAAAAGTCTGCAGAAGCTAAAGCAGCAAACACCAACTGATTTAGCGACAAACATTCACGTTGTTGACAACTTGAAGCTCGGCCTTTTCCAAAGGGCCGAGCTTTTTTTAATTCACGCAATCGGCACACGGCTGCATTGAAAACATACCCTGAACTTCACTGGCAGAGCTGGCGCGTTCGGAAAATTCGCTTTCCAAGCAACGCGTAATTGGCTTCCCGAAGCTGAGAGATTCCTGTGGGATCTGCAATACTGTCTGCATATTCGATAGACGACGCGTAAAATTGGGGCAATGCTGCTGCTGGCCAATCGCTCGAACTGCTTCCTCCTCGCCCGCTCTTTTTGATGGGCCACGAAGTGTGGGACTTTGAAGCGATGAAGTCAGAAGCGGTTTAGAACTTTTTCCAATCCGGGTGCGGATATCGGGCGCGATCCAATGAAATCGAATTCCATCAATCGACGTGGCATGTCAAGAAATTCTCTGATTTTCGGAGCAGTGTTGTGGACGGCTGTCTTCGGTTTTGTGGCGATGATTTGGCAGCAACGCCCGGATGCCGAAGCAGACGACCCGGCACAGACCGCTGCCCCGGCAGAACAAAGCTCCGCGGAAGCCGCTGTCATTAAGCCGGAAACCCGCAAGGACTCCGCTAATGTGAGCTTCCCGGCCAGAACTTTGCCCGACTTCGAATTCGACGAATGTCTGGGAGGAAAGTTTGGAATTGCAGACTTAAAAGGCAAGCCCTGGGTCGCCAGCTTTGTTTTTACTCGCTGCCAAAGCACGTGCCCAATGATCACCACTTCGATGATGCGGCTGCACGATAGCGTCAAAGACAAAAACAAAGACGTGATGTTTCTGACGATCACCGTTGACCCGAAATTTGACACGACGGAAATCCTGAAAACCTATTCAGAAACGTTTCGCCCCGATCGCGATCGCTGGAAATTCGTCACTGGAGGTCAGCAGGAAATCTTTGAACTGGTGGTTAACGGATTCGGACTTTATGTGAAGGAAAATCTTGGCGAAGCTCGCTTGCCGGGATTCGAGGTCGCTCATTCCAATCGCGTTGTACTGGTGAACGAAGAAGGCATTCCCGTCGGCACGTTTTTAGGAACGCGCGACGAAGACATGGTGAAGCTGCGAAGAATTCTGTCCGGCGCAGAAGACTTTCCAGCTGCCGGTCCGGCGTTAAGCTTTTCCACGTCAGACGGTAGCCCGCTGGACATCAAATTCGAACTGCAGCCAATTAAGGAGCAACCCGAACAACCTGCGACCGGTGAGAACTCTGAAGCAAACGATGAAACGTCAGCCACCAAAGAGGAATCCGCTGCACCGGTCATTGTCAGCGATGATTCTGACAAAGATGCCAACAATGATTCTGGTAACGGGGGCGGTTCCGAAAACGGCGTCAGCAAAGACGATGAAGTTCAGCCATTGTCTGCTATTCAGCACAACGCTTTAATCGATCAGAAAATGCCCGCGTGGACAAAGTCTCTGCCGTCCATCAATGCCAGCTTGAACACTCTGGCCGGAATTCTGCTGATGCTGGGTTACGTGGCGATCAAAAAGGGCCACAAGAACGTGCATCGCAATTTGATGATTTCAGCGTTCATTTCCTCAGTTGCCTTTCTGGGATGCTATTTGCTGTATCATCAGCAGTTGGGTGAACACACGGGAATGCACGGCAAGAAGTTTCCTGGCGCTGGACTTGCCGCAACCATCTATCCGCTGGTGCTGGTGCCTCATGTGATTCTGGCGACGTTTGTGCCGTTTTTGGCGATTCGAGTTTTCCAGCACGCGTTTGCTGGTCGCTGGGATGCTCACAAGCGATTGGCGAAAATCACATTTCCCATTTGGATGTACGTTTCAGTCACAGGTGTGGTGATTTACGCAATGTTGTATCACTGGCCGCTGCCATCGCCAGCCCCGGTAGCAGCCGGATAAGCGGCAGACTGGCCCCAAAATCCGTTCAAGACCTGCTGCATGTACTCGCAAAAGTCTGCAAAACGGTCAATCCGGGATTGAGAATCATCGTTTTTCCGTCAGTTCGGCTCTGTTTCCCCGACGATACTGAATCTAGAATATTCAAGTGCACCTGCGGTCGATGGCGGAGCGATCAACTCGTCGTCCATCCACCGACCGCTAACTCAATTCTGCTTGCCATAAGGCTTCCTCATGATTCGTCGATACCTTGCCAAAACTGCCATGCTGGTCGCATTCACCGCCGCATTGGGATTGGGTTCTGAGGCGATGGCATGCCCGAACTGCAAGTTCGCCAACGAATCGGAAAGCAATCGCCCGAAGGCCTACATGTACAGCATTCTGTTCATGATCGGCATGCCCGCGACAATCTTCACAGGCTTCGGCGTCAGCTTATACCGCATGACCAAAAAGGCGGAACTGGAAGCCCTGGAACAAATGAAGGCCGAAAACGCCGACTCCAATCCTGAGTAGGGTGGGCGTCGCCCACCAATTCATTTGTGTTGTCACGTCTGGCGGGCGGTGCGCCCCTACGGCTGGTAGCGTCTCGGCGGCTGGAACATTTCCACGTCGTGCCTCATGCCACGCCACTGAGTCAATGGCGAAGCCTTTGCTCGAATGCGGCAATGCGAACCACCGCGTTTCCTTCGCAAGCTCAATCCAACCCCGGCCACACGTTTATCAGTTCACGACCGCCACGCGACGGACAAAGCTCGTCGGACTATCTTCGGCGGCGAGTTACTCGATCTGGCTGAGGCACCCCCATGGTGTTGCCGTCTTCCAGTTCTTCAGCGGTGACTCCCAGAACCATGTCGAAGTTGGCCGTCAGCTCGCCAATCTTTGAATCCGGCAATGGCTTGAAGTCGACAAGCAGGGTTTCTCGCAACAACGGATCTGTGATGCTCTTGTACAGTCCGTCTTTTTCGTTGCCGGGATGCCCGTTGATCAATAGCTGAGTTGTGAAAATGCGTTTGCCGCCGCGGCTTACTCCCACGTGGATGTGTGGAGTTCTTCCGGGATAAGTGACCGGCTTTACCGTTCGGAAGTAATACTGGCCTTTGTGATCGGTCAGAAAGCGACCGTATCCCTGAAAGTTGGCGTCTTCTTTGCCTTTGTCGCTGCTGCCGGAATGCAGATAAACGCCGTTGTTGTCAACCTGCCAGATCTCGACAAATGCGTTTCGGATTGGACTGCCCGTGGCGGTTAGAACTCGACCCGTTAAGTGAGTGATCTCGCCGACCGCTCGAGTGATCGAATGGTTGATGATCAGCAAGTCGTTGTCCGTATCCAGCGGCAGTTTGTCCGGATAGAACGGGCCTTCCGTCATTGCGGGAGTCTTCAGTAGTTCCTCAGCGAATGCTTCCTGTCGAAACAGACTACCGGAAAATGCAGCTGCGGCAGCAGTTCCCGTCAGAGTTCGAAGTACGGATCGTCTGTTCGGTGTCCAGATGCCTGACATAGAATTCCCGTTCATATAAAAAGACTTCAGTCGCAAAACTTCTCTCGACGCGTGAACGCCAACTTAACCCCGGAAACTCAATCAGGAGTTGCAGAATATTGGCAAACTGCCATTGAAAACAGATGCCAGCCACAAAACATCGTCCCGTTGGATCGAGATTCCACCGGCAGCGATACTGCGATCCCAGAATTCCAGATGTCTCCGCATCAAAAATCAGCACGCGATTTACCAAGGGTGGCCGGGGTTGGACTGAGCTTGCGAAGGAAACCCCGGAGTTCCGCTCGCATTCGCTTCAATCCCCGTCACCCATCAACGCCCTAGTACTACAGTCGCACTTG
>ERZ887849.348-NODE-348-length-50359-cov-8.911061_pt1 | contig 50359 bp, 52 predicted proteins | sample MGYA00521267_ERZ887849 | MGnify/ENA primary metagenome ERZ887849 (study PRJEB32303, sample SAMEA104408601) | aquatic metagenome | biome: Brackish water; feature: Pelagic; material: water | place: Baltic Sea | collected 2014-06-06T16:11:00 | depth 2,863 m ... | reverse complement strand
CCCGTCTATGTGCGCCACGAGATCGTGCACAACAAATTCGTCGTCGATGATCTGCGCGCCAAGGGCGCGGTGTTTGTCGAAGAACTGGACGATTGCCCCGATGATCGCCCGGTGATTTTCTCGGCCCACGGCGTGCCCAAGGCCGTCCCCGCCGAGGCCGCACGGCGCGAAATGGTCTATGTCGATGCCACCTGCCCGCTTGTGAGCAAGGTCCATATCGAGGCCGCCCGCCACCATGAGGCGGGGCTTCAGATGGTGATGATCGGCCATGAGGGCCATCCTGAGACCGTCGGCACGATGGGGCAATTGCCGCAAGGTGAAGTGTTGTTGGTCGAGACGGTCGAGGATGTGGCCACGGTGGAAGTGCGCGACCCCGCGCGGCTCGCGTTCGTCACGCAAACCACCCTCTCGGTCGATGACACCAGCGATATCGTGGCTGCCCTTCAGGCGCGGTTCCCAGGCATCGTCGGCCCGCACAAGGAAGACATCTGCTACGCCACCACCAACCGGCAGGAGGCGGTGAAGGCCATGGGCCCCAAGGCCGATGCGATGCTGGTCGTGGGCGCGCCCAACTCCTCCAATTCCCGCCGTCTTGTCGAGGTGGGGGCCCGCGCCGGGTGCAAATATGCCCAACTGGTGCAGCGCGCCACGGATATCGACTGGCGTGCGCTCGACGGGATCACCTCCATGGGCATCACGGCAGGTGCCAGCGCGCCAGAGGTGCTGATCAACGAGGTGATTGACGCCTTCAAGGACCGTTATGACGTGACCGTCGAGCAGGTCGAGACCGCCGTCGAGAATGTCGAATTCAAAGTGCCCCGCGTGCTCAGAGAGACTGCATGACCACCATATCCCGTTCTGCGCTCTGGCTCGGCCTCGCTGGTGTAATTCCATTTTTCTGGGGTGCGCTTACGGTGATGAGCCCGGCGCTCTCCGACATGACGATGCGCTCTGTCGGGCCGCGCTTTATCGGCCCTTACGTCATGCTGTTTTACGGGACTATCATTCTCAGCTTCATGTCCGGCGTGCTCTGGGGATTTGCCACGAAAATGGACGGCGCACAGGCGGGCGTGGGCTATGCGCTGTCGGTGATCCCAGCACTATGGGCGTTTTTCACCTCAGGCGCTGGCGTGCAAAGCACCGGTATCTCGCTGATGGTGGGATTTGTGGGCCTTCTGGCGCTTGATTGGCTCTTCTGGCGGCATGGGGCCGCGCCACCGTGGTGGATGCAACTCAGGGTGCTTCTCACCGGGCTTGTTCTCATCTGTCTGGCCGTCGGAGTGTTCCTGTGAGCGTCGATCCAGAAACCCTCATAGTCTATGGCGCAAAGGCCGCAGAGTATGCGGATATGACCCAAGGCGAGGCGGAGAACCGCTTTCTCAGCATCTTCATCGAAGCGTTGCCGAAAGGCGCGCGCGTGCTCGATCTGGGCTGTGGCCCCGGCCACTCCGCCGCCGCCATGGCCCACGCAGGACTTTCCGTGGACGCGACCGATGCCGCGCCCGAGATGGTCGCGATGGCGCAGGCACACGAAGGCGTCACAGCATGGCACGCCAGCTTTGACGAGATCACGGGCGAGGCGCTCTACGATGGAATCTGGGCCAATTTCGCGCTCCTGCATGCGCCCAAGGCCGATATGCCGCGGCACCTCGCCGCCTTGGCCCGCGCGCTGAAGCCCGGTGGCCGCTTTCATATAGGCATGAAAACCGGCACCGGTGAGAAGCGCGACACGATCGGGCGGCGCTATGCGTATTACACCGAGCCGGAGCTGCGCAGCCTGCTCGAGGACGCAGGCCTGACCCCCGGCAAAAGCTGGGCCGGGCAAGAGCGCGGGCTTGACGGGGTGATCGCCCCTTGGGTGGTGATCCACGCGGATGCCTGATCTCATCGCCTACACGGACGGAGCCTGTTCAGGCAATCCCGGCCCCGGCGGCTGGGGCGTGTTGATGCGCGCCATGGCGGATGGCGCGGTCGTGAAGGAGCGTTGCCTGAGCGGTGGAGAGCCGGACACGACAAACAACCGGATGGAGCTTCTGGCGGCGATCCATGCGCTGGAAACCCTCGCGCGCGCCTCCAAGATCACCATCGTCACCGACAGCCAATATGTGAAGAACGGCGTGACCGGCTGGATGCATGGCTGGAAACGAAACGGGTGGAAAACCTCTGCCAAGAAGCCGGTGAAGAACGTGGAGCTGTGGCAACGGCTTGATGAGGCGCAGGCGCGGCATGAGGTGATCTGGGAATGGGTCAAGGGCCATGCAGGCCACCCGGAGAATGAGCGCGCCGACGAGCTTGCACGCGAGGGAATGGCGCCCTTCAAACCGAAAACGCCCCGCAAAAACAGCGTATGAACCTGCTCATATTGCTAGACTACGCCTCGGTACTGATCTTCGCCCTCACAGGCGCGCTGGTGGCCAGCCGTGCACAGCTTGATGTGGTGGGCTTTGCCTTCGTGGCCTGCCTGACGGCGGTGGGCGGCGGCACGTTGCGTGACGTTCTCTTGGACCGCAACCCGGTGTTCTGGATCGCGGACGGGACCTATATCCTGATCGCGGTTGGGGCGGCGGGGCTGGTGTTTTTCACGGCGCATCTGGTGGAGAGCCGCCTGCGCTGGGTCATGTGGCTCGATAGTTTCGCACTGGCTGTGGCGGTGCCTGCGGGGGTGGGTGTGGCGATGGCGTTGGAACAGCCCGCGCTGATTGTGGTGCTGATGGGGATGGTCACGGGCTGCATGGGCGGGCTCATCCGCGATGTGGTGGTCAACGAAGTGCCATTGGTGCTGAAACAGGGCGAGCTTTACGTAAGCGCGGCCTTTGCCGGGGCGCTTCTGGCCGTGGCTCTGCGGACATTTGAATTGCCGCTCTGGGCGGCCCTTGTCGGGTGCGGCGCGCTCACATGGACGCTGCGGGCCGGATCGCTCCAGTTCGGGTGGTCCTTGCCTGTGTATCGCGCGCGCCCGCCGCGTAGCTAGCAGCCGCTTTTCGGCCGACGCTCAGCGTTTGCCACGCCAGTGAAACGGCACGATGATGAGCGCGCCGATGGAGGACAAGATCGCATCCAGCCCCGGCGCACCAAAGCCGATGCCGAACATAATCCGCACAAAATAGAAAAGGAACGCCCCGCCCACGCAGATGATGATGGATTGCAGGATACCGTTATGGGTAAATCCTGTCTTTTCCGACACATAGCCAACGATGCCCGCGATGACGACCGTTCCGATAAGCTGAGGAAACATGGGCTGCGCCTTTCTAGAGCCGGGTGCCTTTGGGCAGAGGCGTGCCGTGCAGGAATTCCGCATGATCTTGCGCCCGCCCGCCCGCCTTCTGCAAGCGCAAAAGCTGCACAGCGCCGCGTCCGCAGGCGATGGTGAGGGCGCTGTCCAGCGCCTCGCCCGGCGCACCGCAGCCTTGAGTTGCGGCCGCGTTCAGGAGCTTTACCCGCGCGCCGTCCATTTCGGTCCACGCACCGGGAAAGGGCGAGAGGCCGCGGATATGACAGGAGACCTCGCGCGCGGTCCAGGCCCAGTCCACACGCGCCTCGGACTTGTCGATCTTGGCGGCGTAAGTGACGCCCTCGGCGGGTTGGGGCATGGCGGTGAGGTTACCGAGATATTGCAACGCCTCGGTAATCAAATCCGCGCCCATTGCGCTGAGCCGGTCATGGAGCATGCCTGTCGTCTCGGTCGTACCAATCACCGTGGCGGCGCGCATCAGGACCGGTCCGGTATCCAGCCCCGCCTCCATCTGCATGATGCACACGCCAGTTTCCGCATCGCCCGCCATGATCGCGCGGTGGATGGGCGCGGCCCCGCGCCAGCGTGGCAAAAGCGAGGCGTGGATGTTGAGGCACCCATGGGCGGGCGCGTCCAGCACGGCCTGCGGCAGAATGAGACCATAGGCCACGACCACCGCCACTTCCGCCTCAAGGGCCGCAAACTCGGCCTGCGCGGCGTCACCCTTCAAGCTCTCGGGGTGACGCACGGGCAGGCCCAGCGCCTCGGCGCGCGCCTGCACCGGGGTGGGGCGCAGCGTCTTGCCCCGTCCAGCCGGGCGCGGCGGCTGGCAGTAAACGCAGGCAATCTCATGGCCCGCCGCGACCAGTGCCTCAAGCACCGGGACGGAAAACTCCGGACTGCCCATGAAGATCACTCTCATTTCGTCTCTCCTTGGCCTGCGCGTGCCGCGTGGTCTGGATTATGGATATTTATGCCAAGAAAAAGCAACGGGCGGGTCAGTTATCGGGGCGTGGGCCGGGAATTGCGGGTTCAGCGGGTCTTGCGCGCCCGGCGCAGGAGCATGTCGCGCTTCACCTTGCTGAGGCGGTCGAAATACATCCTGCCGTTCAAGTGATCGATCTGGTGCTGCACGGAGGTGGCCCAGAGATGCACGAAATCACGCTCTTCGGTCTCCCCCTCGGCGTTCAGGAACCGCACCGTCACGGCGCGAGGCCGCTCGATCCGGGCAGAGACGCCGGGCAGGTTGGGGCTTGCCTCCTCATGGGCGCGCATTTGGGCGCTGGCGTGCAGAATTTCGGGGTTTGCCATCCGAACCACTTGCCCGCGCGTGTCCGACGCATCAACCACTGCAAGGCGCAGCATCACTCCGATCTGCGGCGCACCAAGGCCCACGCCCGGCATCGCCTCCATCGTGTCGATCATGTCCTGCCAATGGGTGCAGATCTCATCCGTGATGGCGTCCACAGGGGCGGCGGCGGTGCGCAGCCGCGCATCGGGCCACGGCAGGCAGCGGCGCGCAGTCATCCGCGCTAGTCCCGCGCCATTTCGCGTTTGAGCTTTTGCATCCGGCGCGTGATCAGCTGACGCTTCATCGGGCCCAGATATTCAATGAAAAGCTTGCCGTTGAGGTGGTCGATCTCGTGTTGCACGCACGTGGCCCAAAGCCCGTCAAAGCCGCTGCTCTGCTCCGCGCCCGTCTCGTCGATCCAGCGCATTTCGATCTCAGCCGGGCGCGTCACCTCGCCGTATTCCTCGGGGATCGACAGGCAGCCTTCCTCATAGACGTTGAGCGTGTCCGACACGGCCGTGACCACCGGGTTGAACATAACCACCGGGCGCGGTGCTTCGCCCTCTTCCTTGATGCAATCGAGCACGATAAGCCGGGTCAGCACACCCACCTGCGGCGCGGCAAGACCGATGCCCGGAGCGGCATACATTGTCTCAAGCATATCATCGGCAAGCTGGCGCAACTCACCCGTGACATCATCAACGGGGGGGCAGAGCTTTTTCAGCCGTGGATCGGGATGTATCAGGATCGGCATTTTCATGGCCGCCCGTTTAGGGCAACGCGGCGGGCGGCGCAAGACAGCCCCCTTGCGCCCGCCTCTCAGTCAGGTAGCTTGCGCGGCAAACCCTCAGGAGAAGCCCATGAATTTCGACGAGATCATCGACCGTGTCGGCACCCATTCCAACAAATGGGATGACATGGAGGCCAAATATGGCGTCTCCCCCGATGATGGCATTTCGATGTGGGTGGCCGATATGGATTTCCGCCCGCCCACCTGTGTCTCGGCAGCGCTGGCGCGGATGAATGACCACGGCATCTATGGCTATTATGGAGATGAGGACAGCTATCGCAGCGCAATCCAGTGGTGGATGAAAGAACGCCATGGCTGGAGCCTTGAGAAGGCGCATATCTTCACGACCCATGGCCTCGTCAACGGCACGGGGATGTGCGTGGATGCATTCAGCGCACCGGGCGATGGCATCGTGCTGTTTACCCCCGTTTATCATGCATTCGCACGGGTGATCAAAGCGGTGGGGCGCGAGGTTGTGGAATGCCCTCTGGTGCAGGTGGACGGGCGTTATGAGATGGATTTCGACGCCTATGACGCGCAGATGACAGGCAATGAGACGATGCTCATCTTCTGTTCACCACATAATCCCGGTGGGCGCGTCTGGACCCGCGCTGAGCTTGAGAAGGTAGCGGAGTTTGCCCGGCGGCATGACCTCGTTCTGGTCTCGGACGAGATCCACCATGATCTGGTGATGCCGGGCGCGCGGCACACGGTGATGGCCCTTTTGGACGGTCTCGCCGACCGGTTGGTGATGATGACCGCGCCCACCAAGACGTTCAACATCGCGGGCGCGCATTCCGGCAATGTCATCATCGCCGACGATGCCTTGCGCGCGCGGTTTGCTCAGCGGATGGCCGCCCTTGGCCTCTCGCCCAACTCCTTCGGGATCGAGATGACCGAGGCCGCCTATTCCCCCGAGGGCGCGGCATGGGTCGATGCGCTCTGCGCCTATCTCGACGGCAACCGGCAAGTGTTCGATGCAGGCGTCAACGCCATCCCGGGCCTGCACTCCATGGCCCTGGAAGCGACCTATCTGGCATGGGTGGACCTCAGCGGCACGGGCATGAGCGACGCGGAGTTTACCAAACGGGTGGAGGGCACAGCCCGCATCGCCGCCAACCATGGCCCGACATTCGGCAAAGGCGGCGAAGGGCATCTGCGCTTCAATATCGCCACGCCCCGCGCGCGGGTTGAAGAGGCCGTGAGCCGTCTGACCGAGGCCTTCTCCGATCTACAGTAACGCTTAGCTGTGGTCTTCGAGCAGGCCGACGGGTGCATCGCTACGCCGGACGAAATCCAAGGGTTGCGTGCCTGAGGCGTCTGTCATGCGCTTATACTCGAACTGCGTCTCGCCTGCCTCCTGAGAGGAGGCCACGATCAGGCAGCGCGACATATGTCGCACACCGTCATAGAGATCGACCAAACCACGAATTTGCGATGCGCGTTCAGGCTCCAGAGCAAAGCCGCCCTCCCAGGCGCGCATGATGGGCCGCCAACTGCCATCAGGCATCTCCACGCGAAGCTTGTTGCTTCGAAGGGCGGCTGCTTTCCGCGCGCGATCGAGCCCATCTTGAATGTCCTGAGGCAGATACGTATCCATCACCGATTCCCTTTTCCCTCTAAGAGACCAGAGTGATGTTAATTTTACTTCAATCAACCCTATATTTAGAGACAGATTGTTTCGTCACCCTTTTGCCACGTTCGGGCGCAGCACATGTGGCATCTTCGGGTCATAAAGTGCGCTATCCTTGAAATCGCGCACCTCCCCCAGAACCGGCCCCACCATGATCAGCGCCATGCGCGTGATCTTCTCATCGCGCACCTTGCCATGAATATCCGCCAGCGTGCCACGAATGAACATCTGATCCGGCCAGCCAACCCTGTAGGCCACGACCACAGGACACTCCGTCCCATAATGCGGGCTCAGCACACGCACGATCTCGCGCAGGTTCCGCACGCCCAGATGAATGGCCAAGGTCGCGCCGGTGCGGGCAAAATTCTCCAACGTCTCATGCTCGGGCATGGAGGTGGATTTCATCGATACCCGCGTGAGAATGATCGACTGCGCCACTTCCGGCACCGTCAGTTCCTGCCCCAACGCAGCTGCAGCCGCCGCATAGGCAGGCACGCCGGGGATAATCTCGTAGCCGATCCCGTCGGCGCGCAGCCGCCTGATCTGCTCGGCAATCGCGCCATAGAGCGACGGATCGCCCGAATGGACCCGAGCGACATCCTCGCCACGCGCGTGCGCTGCGACAATCTCCGCATGCGTGTCGTCCAGAGTCATCGCCGCCGTATCCATCACCCGCGCCCCCTCGGGCGCGCAGGCGACAACCTCCGCCGGCACAAGGCTACCCGCATAGAGGCACACAGGACACTCCCCGATAATCCGCTCCGCCTTTTTGGTCAAAAGCTCCGGATCGCCCGGCCCCGCCCCGATAAAATAGACCGTCACAGCGCCCGCCCTTCTTCTTTGTCCAAAATACTCATGTGCCCGCCTGCCCCGCCAGATCACCGTCGATCTTGCGCGCATACCCACGCGGCGTGAACATGCGCGGCCCCTCGCCAAGGGCCGCGAGCTTCGAATTGGACGATCCCACCAAAACCACCGTCAGCATATCCACCTCATCCACTTCCAACGCGTCAAGGCGGCGATAGCGGATCATCTCCTCCGGCCGCCCCAGATTACTGGCCAGCATCACAGGCGTATCCGCAGGGCGGTGCTTGAGCAAAATCTCCCGCGCCTCGGCCAGAAGGGTCCGGCGCGTCTTGGACACCGGGTTGTAGAACGCGATCACGAAATCCCCCTCCGCCGCCGCATGCAGCCGCCGGATGATATCCTCGCGCGGGGTCAGCAGGTCCGACAGGGAAATGGTGCAAAAATCATGCCCCAAAGGCGCACCGGCCCGCGCCGCCGCCCCCTGTAAGGCCGAGACACCCGGCGTGCAGACCACATCGACCCGCCGCGCCGCATCACTCACGCCCATCGCGTCACGCCCGCGCGACAAAAGCTCGAACACAAGCGCGCCCATCGCGTAAATTCCAGCATCGCCCGAGCAAATCAGCGCCACATTACGTCCCTCTGCCGCCCGCTCCAATGCATAGCGACAGCGCGCCTCCTCCCCGCCCAGAGGAAAGTCCGAGCGCGCCTTACCCGCAGCCAGAGGCCCCAACAAATCAATATAGAGCCCGTAGCCCACCAGTTCCTCGGCATCCGCGATCAGACGCGAGGCCTCCGGCGTGCGCCAACTGGCTTGACCGGGGCCGATCCCCACAACACTCAACCGACCCCGCGCGCGCCCGCTCAAAGCCACCAGCGGCGCATCGCTGCGCGTCACGGCACATGTCGCCACTGCGTTCTTGTGTTTCTCAACCACAAGATCGCCGCCCATCGCCAATGCTGCCCCTTCCGAGACGCCATGACAGCCCACTTCGGCAAAAACCACGTCGGACGGATTGGCCAGCCGCGCCGCCTGCCCTTCCAACTCAGCGGCGGTAAAGAGCCGCAAAGGCACGCCCAAGCGCGCGGCCAACTGGTTCACCGCAGGCTCATCCGCCTTTAGATCAATCGTCGCCACGCACGCCACAGCCCCCGGCGCAATCCCAGCCTCCGCCAACGTTTCCTGAACCAACGACCAAAGCGCCTCCGGCGCCGCGTCCCGCGCGCATCCCACGCCCAGCGCAAAACGCTGCGGATGATAGACCAAGCGCCCCTCGCTGCCATGCTCAGGCGCCTCACTCACGCACAGGGCGACCGTGCCACCGGTATTCTCAAGGCCAAAGATATTCTCACCCTCGATCCGAGCGCCCGCACCAGACAAAAGGGCCGCCATCGCGCCCTTGGCATCGTCCGCGTTGGCCAAACGATACCCCTCAGGCGGCTCATCGAGAGCCGCCCCCATAGCCACATCCCCCGCCGTGGTCACAGCGGCCACAGCGCCCAAACCTTCCGCGATCTGCACCGCCAGCCGGTTCGCACCCCGGTGCCCCCCAAGCAAAGGCACGACCACAGCCCCATCATCGCTCACCGAGACGACCGCAGGCTCACCGCGTTTATCAGAAAGAATCGGCGCCACCGCCCGGATCAAAATCCCGCTCGCGCAAACCCCTACAACCGGCACACCCGCCGCAAAGAGGTCCCGCGCATGATCCAGCGCATTTGGGAAAAACGCCGCCGCCTCAGACACGCGCCCCGCGCGCCCATGCACATCCGCGCCAATAAGCGCCGCCACAACGTGCGCCGTCGCCTCGCCGGACGCGCTCAGCGCCAAAACAACAGGTCTCACAGCCATGGGTCGGCCCCTTTCGTGAGCAAGATCATCGAAAAATAGGGCGCCGCCTCAGGCGCCTCGGACAGCGGGCAAACCACCTCTTCCGGCAGGCTCGCACGTTCCACATAAACCGCGCGCTTCATCAGGCCGAGCCCCTCAATCACGCCGCGTATCTTGGCCAAATGCCGCCCAACTTTCATGATCACGACGCTCTCCGCGCCCTCAATCCGCGCGCGCAGCTCCGCCTCGGGCAAAGGCCCCGGCAACACCGTCAACCGCTCGTTGCGCGCACAAAGCGGCATCCCAGCCCGCGCGGCACAAGCCGTGACCGAGGTCACCCCCGGCACGATCTCCACCTCGAACCGCTCCGAGAGCCGCGCGTAGAGATACATGAAAGAGCCGTAGAAAAACGGATCGCCCTCACACAGGCAGACAACATCCTCACCTGCCTCCAGGGCCTCCGCGATCCGCGCCGCCCCCAGATCATAGGCCGCCTGCGCCGGTGCCCGCTCGGGCGTCATCGGCACATCCATGACGATCTCGCGCGCGCCCGGCGCAATCGCCCTCGCCGCAATCGCCCGCGCAAAGCTGGGCGCGCCCGCAAGCGCCGGATAGGCCACAACCCCCGCACCGGAAATCAAGCGATGCGCTTTCAGCGTCATCAAATCCGGATCGCCGGGGCCAAGACCCACACCATAAAGAACCCCGCTCACCGCCGCCCCCTGCTTTCTTCTTTGCAAAAATACTCAAACTGCGCCGCCGCCCCGCGCGCCCTCATCGCTTGACGAGACTCCACTGCGTCACGGGCATCAGGGGTCGCCACCCGGTCAGCCCGCCCACAGGTTCCGCGCGGGTCACCATCAGCTTCACCAGCTGCCCGCCATGGCGCTTATGCAACTCCAACAAAAGCGCCTCGCTCTCCAGCGTCACTGCATTGCACACCAGCCGCCCCAAGGGCCGCAGCGCCACCCATGCGGCATCAAACGTCGCCATGCTCAAACCGCCACCGATGAAAATCGCATCAGGCGGCGCGAGGCCCGCCAACGCCTCCGGCACGCGGCCGTCCACCAGTTCCAGCTTCGGCGCGCCCAGCGCCAGTGCGTTGGCTGCGGCCAGCGCGCGACGGTCGCTGCGCGGCTCGATCCCGATCGCGCGGGCATAACGCGCGGCGCGCATCCACTCTACCGCGACCGACCCACACCCCGTCCCAATATCCCAAAGCAAAGCACCACGCATAGGCATCAGCTTGGCCAGCGTGGCCGCGCGCACCTCTTGTTTGGTCATGGTGCCGTCATGTTGGAAAAGATCATCCGCAAGGCCCGGCACACGCGGCATCAGCGCCGCATCGGGTGCGGCGACGCACTCAACGGCCAGCGTGTTGAACGGTGGCACGATATGATCCCAGCTTTCGGCATGCCCCTCAAAGCGCTGCTCCCCAGCCCCACCCATCGCGGCAAGAACGGTCATCCGCGAGGCCCCAAAGCCGCGCGCAGCCAGAAACGCCGCGATCTGTGCAGGCGTCTCGGCGCCAGTGGTCAGGATCAAGAGCCGCGCATCGGGCTGAATGAACGCGATCATCTGTTCCACCGGGCGGCCATGCACGGTGAGCGTTTCCACATCCGCGATGCTCCACCCCATGCGGGCCGAGGCAAGCTGAAACGCGCTGAGCTGGGGATGATAGGTGATCTCGCCGGCCGGGATCGCTCGGCCTATGCGCGCACCGACCGAAAACCACAAAGGATCTCCCGTGGCCAGAACCACGACGCGCCGGCCCTGATAGCCCCTCAGCACATCAATCAGCGCATCAAAGGGCGAGGGCCACGCCACACGCTCGGCCTCTACCGCGCCGGAAAGCTGGTGATGGCGGTCGCCGCCAATGATGATCTCAGCCGCCTCGACCACGGCGCGGGTGGCGGGGACGAGGCCCTCCATGCCGTCCTCGCCAATACCAACGATATGCAGCCATGGCGCAGGGCCCGGGGCCGCGCTCATGTGTCAAGCTCCGGCAGGCCGGCGGCCAGCGCGTTGACCGCAGCCGAAGCCATGGCCGACCCTCCCCGCCGTCCGCGCAGGGCCACGAACTCGCACCCGCGCGGATGCTCGGCAAGCTCGGCCTTGCTTTCCGCGGCACCCACAAATCCGACCGGGAAGCCGAGGATCACAGCAGGTTTGGGCGCGCCCTGGTCAATTAATTCCAGCAAGTGAAAAAGCGCCGTGGGCGCGTTGCCGATGGCCACAACCGCGCCCTCCAAATGATCCGCCCAAAGCTCCACCGCCGCCGCAGAGCGGGTGTTGCCGATGCCCGCCGCGATACCCGGCGTGCGTGTGTCATTGAGCGTCACGATTACGTCGTTGCCATTGAGATAGCGGCGGATGATCCCCGCCCCGACCATCTCGCAATCGCACAGAATCGGTGCACCGCCAGCAATGGCCGCATGGCCCGCCGCGTAGGCCCCGTCGCTGAACGCGATACGGTCCGCGATCTCGACCATGCCGCACGCGTGGATGAGGCGCACGGCCATCCGCTCCATCCCTGCGTCGAACCGCTCCAGCCGCGCCTCGGCCCGCACGGTGGCAAAGCTCGCAGCATAGATCGCGGAGGGGTTTTTCTCATATGGGCGCACGGGCAGGCCTTTTCGGTTAGGCGGTGTGTTTGGTGCCGAGGTTGGTTTTGGATTTCTTTGCCAAGAAAAAGCCGCGCTCAGCTTTTGGTCTTCCGGGCGCTTTCGGGGCCGTGCGGGTGGTTTGCGTGGGGGTAGACCGGGTGCACGTGATCAGGATCATGGTGGTGATCATGGTGGTGGTCGTGACTATGATCATGCCCGTGATCGTGGCTGTGGTCATGGTGATGATGATGCGCGTGCTTGTCCTGCATCTCGAGCCGACAAAGACCCGTGCAGAACGTATCGCAGAGCGTGCAATCGGCCACGTTGGAGCCCGGGGCCGAGGCGCCCTGCCCTTCAACATGGTGGTGGTGGCTTTCTTGAATTGCGCCAACTTCCCCCTCAAACCCCAGAACCGCGCTGCGATATTTGCACATCACGCAAGTGGGCGGCGGGACCGCGCCGAAAGCCGGGTGATCGGCACCTTTCTCGCGCGCAATCGCCGCGCGCTCGGCGGGCGTGATTTTCTGCACCGCCTCGCCCTCGATGGCGAGGACCTGCGTGCGGTACTGGCATGTTCCACAATTGGGCGGCGGGACGGCGTAGGTTTGCTCGATGATGCGCTCAGCAAAAGTCTCAAGCACCTTCGGGTGATCCCCAAGATAGCCCGCTTTGACAAATTGCATCTCAGCGTGCTGCGCCGCCACCTGATCGGTGAAGCCATAGATCCGGTCGATCAGGATGCCAGAGAAGAGGAAATAGGGGAACACGATGACGCGCTTGTAGCCCAGCTTGGCCGCATGTTGCAGGCAGGGCTCCACTAGTGGGAAGGTCACGCCGGAATAGCCGACCTCGCACCAGCCAAAGCCGATGCCCTCTTGCAGCATCCGCGCGATCTTGGCCACGTTGCCATTGGCGTCGGGATCAGACGCCCCGCGCCCGATAACCACGAGGCAGGTGTCGTGAATATCCACCGCGCCCAGTTCGGCATTGGCCGCATCCAGCGCCGCGCGGATGCGGCCCCCGGCGGCGGCGATCATCTTGGGGTCCACGCCCAGTTCGCGGCCATAGCTGACCTGCATCCCGTGTTTGGCAGCATAGGTGTTGAGCACAGTGGGTATGTCGTTCTTGGAGTGCATCGCGGCAAAGAGCATCCCCGGAACTGCCAGAATACGCTCGCACCCCGCCGCGCGCATTTTGTCCAGACCATCCCGAATAACCGGATTGGCGAATTCAAGATACCCGTATTCTGTCTCCCACCCCTCGGGCAGAAGGGCGGGCAGCTTGTCGGCCAGCGTCGCGAATTCATCCACTGCGGATTGGCTGCGCGAGCCATGTCCACAGATCATCACGCCTGTCTTGGTCATGGCGTCAGGCCTCTTGGCTGTCATCGGCGGGCGCATCATCCGCCTCGGCCTCATCCTTGGCCTTACGGCCCTTCAGCCCGGCCCAAAGCCCGATGGCAATCGCTCCACCAATCGCGGCGGCACCCAGCCAATGACCGTGCCCTGCAACCTCGGCCCAATGACCGGGATGGGCCTGTGCAGCAGTGGCCGCAAAAAGCGCGGATACGCTCAAAAAGATGGTCTTCATAGCAATCGATCCCCTTACCTCTGGCAGCCTCACCGCGAGATTTGGAAAAGAGCGCTGCATGTGAGGCCGGGCCCCGCCCATGTCATCTACGATGCGATATCCGGACCCCTGAGTGAGGTCGGTCCGATATCGCGCATCTTTCCGGCCCAAGCGGTGGGCGTCGTCTGTTTCACATATACTCAAAGGGGGGTGTCTGTGCAAACCGAGAAACGGCGGGGTCGGCGCTCAGACGGGGCGGCCGTAATGGGCCACCATATTCGCCAGATCCTCGGCCGGGGTGTCTGTTTGAACCATGGCGCGGGCATTGGCGCTATGCGCAAAAATAGAGCCATCCGAGAAGAACGAGGTGTTGGTGACGAAGACGATCTGTGAATCAGGGTGCCGGTAGGAGGCGAAATCCGCCACGGCAAGTGCGCTGCCCTGAGCCAGAACGAGGTTCAGCACGATGATATCAAACACTTGCGTCTGGAGCGCACCGATGGCTTTGGCTTGCCCGCCTTCAAGGCGCACATCCATATCCATACGTTCCATATGTCGTTTCCAGAGCGTCCCGAGATCGGGATCGCTTTCGACGATCAGAACCTTCATTACGATCTCCCGCACAGACGCATCATTTGCGGTCATAAAACACGGCCAACTCATTACCGCCCCGTTTTGCATCTGAAATACGTATAACACAAGCTGTGCCGTAGGGGAAAAGAAGCCTTACACTTCCCCGTGATCGGCAAGGCCCTGCCGCCAAGGGCCTTGCAGCCTGCCGTGTTATCCGGTTGAACATGCGCCAAGCAAATGGAGGCGGCCTCACATGACCACATGGATCACGATCTGCGACACCTGCAAGCGCGACGACTGGAGCGAGGAGACGCATGAGCGCCCGCATGGCGTCGATCTGGCCGAGCTGATCGAGGCCGCCGCCGAAGGCCGCGATGTGCGCACCCGGCGCGTATCATGCCTGATGGGCTGCAAGCAGGGCTGCAACGTGGCCATTCAGGCCGAAGGCAAGCTGGCCTACACGCTTGGTCGATTCGAGCCGGTTGCGGAGGCCGCCGAGGGCATCGTAGCCTATGCCGAGATGCATGGCGCCAGCGCCTCGGGCCAAGTGCCATTCCGTGACTGGCCCCAGGCTATCAAAGGCCATTTCGTAACGCGCCACCCGCCCCTTCCCGGAGCGGAAGACTAAGCCGCGCTTGGCATGATGCCCTGAACGGAGCTGAGACACAGATATGAGCCTCGCCCTGATTCTCGCCCTTGCCATGATCCTCGACGCCGCCTTGGGCGAGCCACGCTGGGTCTGGTCGCGCGTGTCGCATCCCGCCGTGGTCATGGGCAACCTGATAGCTGCGGCGGACGCGCGGTTCAATCACGGCCCCTTTCGCCAGATCAAAGGCGCAGTCACCCTCGTCGCATTGGTTCTGGGTGCGTGGATTACCGGCTGGCTGATTGCGCAGCTGGGCGGGGTCATCACCGCCATTGCCACCGCGATTCTTCTGTCGCACCGCTCGCTGGTGGCGCATGTAGAGGCGGTCGCGCGCGGCCTGCGCCAATCCTTGGCGGAGGGACGCCGCGCCGTGGCGCAGATCGTCGGACGCGACACCGCCCAGATGGATCAGGCCGATGTCAGCCGCGCCGCCATAGAATCAGCCGCCGAGAATGTCTCGGACGGGGTGATCGCCCCGCTTTTCTGGTTCCTGATCGCGGGGCTGCCGGGGATGATGGTCTACAAGATGGTCAATACCGCCGACAGCATGATCGGCTACCGCACCCCGCGCCACGCTGAATTCGGTTGGGCCGCCGCACGGCTTGACGATCTGCTGAACCTTGCGCCCGCCCGCCTCACCGCGCTGATGATTTGGGCGCTTCATCCACCGCGCAGCGATTGGTCGGGAATTGCCACCGACGCGGCCAAGCACCGCTCGCCCAATGCGGGCTGGCCCGAGGCGGCCATGGCACGTGCGATCGACACGGCCCTCTCGGGCCCGCGCAGCTATCACGGCACGCGCGAGGACTTTCCCTTCGTGCATCCGCGCGGCACCCAAGACGCAGGCCCCGCGCAGATTCTCGCGGCCACATCCGTGCTCTGGCGTCTCTGGGCCAGCATGCTGGCGGCGCTGCTCGTCCTTGCCGTGCTTTTGTGAGGTTTCATTTCGGGGCTGCACCCACGGTCTAAATCGCGTTAACCTATCCCAAAACCTTGGGAGACCCGATATGCGCCGACTAACCTGCCTCACAGCCCTTTGCCTCACGCTTGCCGCGCCCATGACCGCCTCAATGGCACACGCGGCCTGCGGTGGCAGCTTTGGCAATTTCGTCGCAGGCCTCAAATCCGAGGCGGTGCAGCGCGGCCATGCAAAGGCCACTGTGGACCGTTTTTTCGCCTCCGCTCGGCAAGATCCGTCAGTGATCCAGGCCGACCGCGCGCAGGGCGTGTTCCAAAAACCCTTTACCGAATTTGCTGGTCGCCTGATCAGCTCGGGCCGCCTCAACACGGGCCGCGCCAAGGCGCGTGAGTTCGACGCGATCTTCGACCGGATTGAGGCGCAATACGGCCTCAACCGCGGCGTTTTGCTCGCCTTTTGGGCATTTGAGACGGATTATGGCGGGTTTCAGGGCAATTTCAACACGCTCAACGCGCTTGTCACCCTTAGCCATGATTGCCGCCGCCCCAATCTCTTCCGGCCCCAGGTCTTTGCAGCTTTGGAGCTTTTCGAGAAGGGTGATTTCGACCCCGTGCGCACCACAGGCGCGTGGGCGGGCGAGATCGGTATGGTCCAGATGCTGCCCCGCGACATCATCGAAAGCGGCCTGGACGGCGATGGCGACGGGCATGTGTATCTCAAAACCTCCGCCCCGGACGCCCTGATGTCAGCGGGCAAAATGCTCAGCGGCTTTGGCTGGCGCAAGGGGCAACCTTGGCTGCATGAGGTGGCCGTCCCGGCCGCAATGGACTGGTCCAAATCAGGCCTGAGCACGACGATGAAAGCCTCCGAGTGGGAAAAGCTTGGCGTGCGCGCACGCCACGGCCAGCTCGCCGGTGGGTTGGAGGCGAGCCTCCTGCTGCCGCAAGGACGCAAGGGGCCAGCCTTCCTCGCCTATCCCAATTTCCGGGTCTATTTCGACTGGAACCAGAGCTTCACTTACGTGCTGACCGCCGCCTATTTCGCGACCCGCCTTGAGGGCGCTCCCGTGATGACACGCGGCAACCCCGAGCAGGGGCTCAGCAGCAATCAGATGAAGCAGCTTCAGAGCAAGCTCGCCGCACGTGGTTATGACGTAGGCAAGATCGACGGTATCCTGGGCGCCGGCACCCGTGCGGCTGTGCAGGACATGCAGGAAAAGCTCGGAATGCCCGCCGATAAATGGCCGACGCCCGCGCTTCTGAACCGTCTCTGATGGGCCTCAGGCGACCATCGCCTCGGCCTTCTTGAGGTCCACGGAGACAAGCTGAGACACGCCTTGCTCCGCCATGGTGACGCCAAAGAGCCGGTCCATCCGGCTCATCGAGACACCATTATGGGTGATGATCAAGAAGCGCGTCTCGGTCCGGCGGCACATCTCGTCCAGCAGGTCGCAGAACCGGGCGACATTGGCATCATCGAGAGGCGCGTCCACCTCGTCGAGAACGCAGATCGGCGCAGGGTTCGCGAGGAACACGGCAAAGATCAGCGCCAGCGCAGTCAGCGTCTGCTCCCCCCCGCTCAGCAGGCTCAACGTGGCCAGCTTCTTGCCGGGCGGTTGGCACATGATCTCAAGACCCGCCTCAAGCGGGTCGTCGCTTTCCACCAGCACGAGATTGGCCTCACCGCCGCCAAAGAGGTGTTTGAACAGCATCGAGAAGTTGCTGTTCACCTGCTCGAACGCGGTCAAAAGACGCTCGCGGCCCTCACGGTTCAATGAGGATATGCCGCTGCGCAGGGCCTTGATCGCCTCCTCCAGATCGGTCTTTTCCGACAGCAGAGTGTCATGCTCTTCCTGCACCTCGCTTGCGTCCTCCTCAGCGCGCAGATTGACCGCGCCCAGCGCATCGCGCTGGCGTTTGAGGCGATTCACATCAGCCTCAATCGCCTCGGCACCGGGCATGGTGTCGGGGTCCGTGCCAAGGCTCTCCAGAAGGGCGGCAGGCGTGATCTGCTGGTCGTCATGGATGCGCGCGGCGGCGGCACTACGCGCCTCGGAGGCGGCATCCGAGCGGGCCTCTGCGCGGGCGCGGGCCTCGCGGGCGTCTGATGCGGCGCGCTCGGCCTCGCGCTCGGCATCCGTGGCTTGGCGCGCGGCACGTTCTCCGGTCGAGAGGGCATCCGCGGCGGCGGCGGCGCGGGCCTCGGCGGTGGTGATCTGCCCACCCAATTCGGCGCGCGCCTCGGCGATCTGCGCGGGCACGGCGGCGGCTTCACTGTGCTCGGCCTCGGCGCTAACCTTGCGTTCGGCCAACTCGGCACTGCGCGTCGCGGCGGTCTCCAGACGCAGGCGCCAGCCGCTGAGTTCCTTGGTCACTTCCTGGCTCCGGCGGGTGCGCGCCTCGCCTTCGCGGCGCAGCTCGTCATGGGCCGAGCGGCGCGACATCATGGTGATCCGCGCGGCCTCAACGGTCAGCTTGGTATCCTCGGCGCGCGCCCGTTCGGCATCCAGATCGCCAAGACCTTGCAACCCCGCCTCCGCCTCGCTCAGCTGCGCACGGGAGGCCAGCGCCTCATCCTCATGGCGGGTCACCGCGAGGCCCAGCGATTCGAGTTTTGAGGCGGCAAGGTTGCGATCCGCCTCCGCCCGGCTGAGCGCGCGGGTGGCATCATTCACGGCCCGGTCGGCATCACGGCGCGCCTCGCGGGCGGCTTTGTCCGCATCGCTCAGATCGCGCAGTGTTTGGGTCAGTATCTCATGCGCGCGGCGCGCCCCATCGGCGCGGGCGCTGGCATGTTCGAGCAGTTGCTTCAGCTCTTCCAAGCGGTTGAGCTGCTGGAGCCGCAAGGCCGCCGCCGACGGCGCATCCTCGGCCCAGGCGCGGTATCCATCCCAGCGCCACAGATCCCCCTCAAGCGACACCAGCCGCTGACCGGGCTTCAAGGCCGCCTGAAGGCGTGGGCCGTCCTCGCTGTCGACAAGGCCGATCTGGCTCATCCGGCGGGTCAGAACATCCGGCACCGAGACGTTCTGCGTGAGCGGCACGGCACCCTCGGGCAGCGGCTCCACATGGCCGTATGCGGGCAGAACGGCCCAACCGGAGGGGCCATCGGGGCCCACTTCAGGCGCGCGCAGATCATCCGCGAGGGCCGCACCCAGCGCCTTCTCATAGCCCTGCTGCACCTGAAGTCGGTCGAGGATCTGGCCGCCCTCGGCGGTGTCACGCTCCACCAGCCGCGCCAAGGCCGAGACCTCGGCAGAGAGGGCGTTGACCTCGCCCTCGCCCTCGCTGCGCTCACCGCGCGCCATAGCCTCGCGGGTTTGCGCATCATTTCGCGCCTCGTCCGTCGCAATGAGGGCAGCCTCCGCTGCCTCCGCCGCCGCTTGCGCGTCTTTCTCGGCGGCCCCGGCGGTGGCGAAATCCTGCGCTGCCGTTTGCAAGGCCGCGTTCGATGCGGCCACGGCGGAGCGGGCCTTTTCCGCCTCCGCCTCGGAGCGTTGAAGCATGCTGCGGCTGTCCGAGACGAGCCGCTGGGCCGATTGGTGGCGCGCGGCAAGCCGGGCGACATCCTCGGTCAGCGACGACAGATCCGCCTCGCGCTGGCTGAGAATATCAGACGCATCGCGCGCTTCGGCGGCGGCGGCCTCCAGCTTGCCCTCATGGCCCTCGGCGGCCTTGATCAATTCGCGCTGCTCCCATTCCAGCCGGGCAATCGTTTCGCCCGCATCGCGGTTCAGCTCGCCCTCACGCTCGATATCCTTCGCCAGTTGGGCGATGCGAGCCTCAAGCGTGGTGATGCGGGCAAGTGCCGCCTCTTCCTGATCGCTCAGCGTATCGCGCTGCACCGAGAGGCGTTGCAACACGGCACCTGCAATGGCAGCTTCTTCGCGCAATTTGGGCAGGGCCTCATCCGCCGTGGCGCGGGCTTTGGCGGCCTCGCGCGCGGTGGCCTCGGCGCGGGCGGCGGCTGTGGTGCGCTCGCGCAGAGCCTCGCGCGCCTCGGCCAAGGCCGCATCGGCCTCTTTCCAACGGCGATAGAGCAAAAGCCCCTCGGCCTGACGAAGCTCCTCCCCGATGGCGCGGTAGCGTGCGGCCTGACGCGCCTGCCGGGCAAGCTGTGCCAGTTGAGCCGCCAATTGCTCAATCACATCATCCACGCGGGTGAGGTTGCCTTCGGCTCCGCGCAGCTTCAGCTCCGCCTCATGACGGCGCTGATAGAGGCCCGAAATCCCCGCCGCTTCTTCCAAAATCCGCCGCCGCGCCTTCGGTTTGGCGTTGATCAGCTCTGCGATCTGGCCCTGCCGGACCAACGCCGGCGAATGCGCGCCTGTGGAGGCATCGGCAAAGAGCATTTGCACATCACGGGCGCGCACGTCCTTGCCATTCACCTGATAGGCGCTGCCCACATCGCGGGTGATGCGGCGGGTGATCTCAAGCGTGTCGCTGTCGTTGAAGCCAGCAGGCGCGAGGCGGTCGGCATTGTCGATATGGATCGTCACCTCGGCGAAGTTGCGCGCGCCCCGGCTCGCCGCACCTGCAAAGATCACATCCTCCATCCCCCCGCCGCGCATGGCCGTGGGACGGTTCTCGCCCATGACCCAGCGCAGCGCCTCCAGAAGGTTGGATTTTCCGCACCCATTGGGACCGACCACACCCGTTCGCCCGTCTCCGATGATGAGGTCGGTCGGGTCCACGAAGCTTTTGAAGCCGGTCAGTCTGAGCTTGGAAAATCGCAAAAGGCCCGCCTCGCCATTGATTCCCGGATTGCGACGCAGTTTGCAGAGGCCGCAGGGCGCGAGTCAACGCCAAACCCCTGCATATGGGTGCATCGGGCAAGTTATCCACAAGATATCGGCATAAGGTGTGAGAATGCGCGGCGAGGCACACACGCCAGAGCCGCGCCAACATGTCGCAATCAACCTTGACGCATTGCGGGGGGAGGTTCATACCAAATGGGCAAAGGTTCCCCCAAGGGCGTAGACGAGCCCGGGGATCAATTGGGAATGACGTGTCGGTGGACCCATTCAGGGCACCAAATCGTCAGCCGCCCCCGCGACTGTAAGCGGAGAGCCCCTGCCACATGCCACTGGGATACATCCTGGGAAGGCGGCAGTCAGGCCTCGACCCGCGAGCCAGGAGACCAGCCTTTGCAGGGATCAACCCGCCTCGGGGTAGAGGCGCATAGGAGATGACACAATGACGATACTGGTTCAAACATCCGCGAAATCCACAGCAAAATCCACCGTTCTGCCCGCCGTTATGGCGCTGGCGATCGGCCTTGGCATTATCTTCGTAGCCGGCCATGTGCAGGCCTCCGCCCTGCATGACGCCGCACATGACGTGCGCCACGCCACCGGCTTTCCCTGCCACTAACGCATGCTTCCCAAAATATTGACCAGTGGGCTATTTGCTGGCTTCTGTGCAGGGCTGATTGCGGCCCTGTTGCAGCTGATATTCGTGCAGCCTGTTCTGCTTCATGCGGAACTATATGAGGGCGGCGACCTTATCTATAATATGCTTGAGGGTGCGCCATCACAACCAGACATCCCCGGCTTTGACGCCATGCGCGACGGGCTTTCGGTCCTCTTTTCGGCACTGATCTATGTGGGCTATGGCCTGATCCTCGTGGCGTTCATGAGCATCGCGAACGCGCAAGGGATAGCCATCTCCGCGCATCAGGGCATCGTCTGGGGCCTTGCCGGGTTCGTCACAATCCATTTGGCGCCCTCGTTCTCATTGCCACCCGAAGTGCCCGGCATGGCGTCGGCGGACCTTGCCGCGCGGCAGGTCTGGTGGTGGGGCACAGCGGTGGCCACGGGTGTGGGGCTTGCCCTCATCGCCTTCGGGCGCAGTGCGCTGTTTATGGCTGCAGGGGCCGTGCCGATGGTAGCGCCGCACCTTCTTGGCGCGCCCGAGCCTGCGGTCTTTACAGGGCCGCTGCCGCCCGAGGTTGCCTCGCTCTTTGCCGTGCGGGCCTTGGGTGTCAGCATGGCCGCATGGGCCACGCTGGGCCTCTTCGCCGCTTATTTCTGGCAGCGTGAGACGCAAGACGCCTGAAACAATTCCTCGGTGCGCGGTATAGTCTGCGCACCGGGGCACACCTGAGGAGACACCGAACAATGCCCAAAACGCTCATCTTTCTCATCATCGGCCTGTTTTTCGGGGCGGGCCTCGGATTTCTGACCGCCGTCACTTCGGGTGCGCAGCTTGAGGGGCACGATCACGGCAGTGCGGCCCATGACCACGCCGCCCATAATCATGGCGACGGCGATCACTCAGATCATGCGGGCCACGCAGGCCACGGCCAAATGATCGAGGCCGAGGCACCTGTGCCAACGTTGATGCTCCACATCCTGCCCGATGGCGCGCAAAGCCGGAACCTGCACATAATGACGCAGAACTTCACCTTCTCGCCCACGGGCGTGAACGGCGATCATGTGCCCGGCGAGGGCCACGCGCATATCTATGTCAACGGCGTGAAACAGCCCCGCGCCTATAGCGAATATGTCCATCTCGACGCGCTGCCAAAAGGCACGCATGACATCCGCGTCACGCTCAACGGCAACACCCATGGCTATCTGGCGGTGGACGGCGTGCCCATTGAGGCGACGACCACGATGACGATCGAATGACCCTTCAGGCAGGCACCCGGCCGATAAGGCAATGGCGCAACCGCCCGGCGGCGCGCGCATCGTCGATCCAGCCATCCGGGCTGGCGGCATACAGCTTGGCAAAGGCCACCACATCGCCCGCATCCTGGGGCGTCACATCCCCAAAGAGATACGTGGCCTTTTGCGGCGCGCGAAAGGCAAGGCTCACGGGCCGCGAACAGGCATTCATGCAAGGCCAGTCGCGGACCTGCACCGCCAGCCCCGCCTCGGCCAGCGCCGCGCGCAGAGCGTCCACAAACTTGGCCCCACCGGCCCCTTCGCATGTCCCACAGACAGTCATCACATCCATCACGCCCGCCTCCCTTCGCCCCTCGGGGCTAGCCCAGCGGTGCTGTCCACGCAACCCATCTCAGGAGGCCTGACCATGCTCGCAAAGATCCCCGCCACCGTCGTCACCGGCTTTCTCGGCGCCGGAAAAACCACCCTCATCCGCCATATGCTGCAAAACGCAGGCGGGCGGCGCATCGCGCTCATCATCAACGAGTTTGGCGATCTGGGCGTGGATGGCGATATCCTCAAGGGTTGCGACGACGAGACCTGCACCGAGGATGACATCATGGAGTTGAGCAATGGCTGCATCTGCTGCACCGTGGCCGATGATTTCATCCCGACGCTGGAGAAGCTGCTGAACCGCGAGAATGTGCCGGATCATATCGTGATCGAGACCTCCGGCCTCGCCCTGCCTCAGCCGCTGGTGCGGGCCTTCAACTGGCCCGAGATTTCCACCCGCGTGACGGTCGATGGCGTGATCACCGTGGTGGACGGAAAAGCCGTGACCGAGGGTCGCTTCGCCCATAACGTCGCCGCCGTCGATGCCCAGCGCAAAATGGACGAAAACCTCGATCATGAGACGCCCCTGTCGGAGCTTTTTGAGGATCAGGTCGCCTGCGCGGACATGATCGTGGTCAACAAATCCGACCTGCTGGGGGACACCGAGGCAGACGCGCTCGTCACCCGTCTGCGCGGCGAAAGCCGATCCGGTGTGCAGGTCGTGAAATCCACCATGGGCGCGTTGCCGGTTGATGTGCTCTTGGGTCAAGGCATCGGCGCCGAGGCCGATCTGGACGCCCGCGGTGAGGTGCATCACCATCGCCACCACCACCACGACGATGATCAACATGATGACGACCACGCGCATGAGGATGATCACCATCATGAGGATCACGACCATCACCACGCGCATGAACATGAGCATGGCCACGACGCGTTCGAAAGCTTCATCGTCCTGCGCGACGAGATCACGGACCCCGCGGCCTTCTCCGCCCAAGTGGCCGATGTGATCCGCAGGCATGACATCCTGCGCCTCAAGGGCTTCGCTGCCGTTACGGGCAAGCCGATGCGCCTCACGCTTCAGGCCGTGGGCCCGCGGGTGGACACCTATTTCGATCAGCCTTTCGGCACCGCCCCGCGCCAGACCCGCCTTGTCGTGATCGGCCAGACCGGGCTTGACCGCGCGGCGATCACAGCCGCCCTCGCCGCCTGATGCTGATCGTAGAACCCGGATATCCGCTCGATCCCGGCCCCAAGGCGATCTTGGAGCAGAGCCATACGCTGATGACCACGCTTTTTGAGCCTGAGGAGAACTACTTCCTCGGGTTTGAGGCGCTCTGCACCCCGGACGTTCATTTCTTCATCGCCCGCGAAGGGGAGACCGTGTTCGGGACGGGCGCCGTCGTGGACAAGGACGGCTACGGCGAGGTGAAATCCATGTTCACCGCCAATGCGGCGCGCGGCAGGGGCGTGGGCGCGGCAATTCTGCGCGCGCTCGAAGATCATGCCCGCAGTCTGGGCCTGCCCGTGCTCAAACTCGAAACAGCCCTGCGCCTGCCCGAGGCTGTCCGCCTCTACGCGCGCCATGGCTTCACCGAATGTGGCCGCTTTGGCGACTACCGCCCGAACGACACCAGCTATTTCATGGAAAAGCCGCTCACCTGAGTGCGGCCGCGTCCACCGCCCACAATTCCGCCCTCTGAAAGGCCCCAAACTCATGCACTTGCTCGCCGCCACCCCGGGCTCCATTGACGATGGAAAAGAGCCGGTCGACCTAGGCCAGACTCCGGCTGATATCATCTTCATCTCCGCCGCCGATACCGAGTTGAGCGCGCTCAGCGCCGCCCGCGCCGAGATGGAGGCGCCCCCCACCTTGCGGCTGGCAAACCTCACCCACCTCGCGCATCCCATGTCGGTCGATCTGCATCTCGACAATTGCGCCGCCAAATCCCGCCTCGTGATCGCCCGCGTGCTGGGCGGCACTGGCTATTGGAAATACGGGGCCGAGCAATACGCAGCGCGGCTCCATGAGGCCAGCATCCCCTTGGCCCTGCTGCCCGGGGACGACAAACCCGATCCCGAACTGCGCAGCCTCTCGACCATCAGTGACGCGGATTACGACGCGCTCTGGTCCTATCTGGTGGAGGGCGGGCCGGAGAACGCCGCCAATTTCCTCGCCTACGGACAGGCCATGCTGGACGAGGCCGAGCGTCCGGACCCCGCCCGCCCCCTTTTGCGCGCAGGCGTCTATTGGCCCGGAAGCGGTCTTGCCGATCTGAGCGTGGCGGAGGCCGCATGGACCAGAGACGCGCCAATCGTGCCGATCATTTTCTACCGGGCCTTGGTGCAGGGTGCGGGGCTTCACCCCATCAACCGGCTGACCAAATCACTGCTGCGCCGGGGGCTGAACCCGCTGCCCATCTTCGTGGCCTCGCTCAAGGATCCCATCTCCGTGGGCGCGCTGGAACATCTTTTCGCAGCCGCCCCGCCCTCGGTGATCCTGAACTGCACCAGCTTCGCCGTAGGCTCACCGCATGCCGGGGACGCGAGCGTGCAGAACCCTCTGACAATGCAGGCCGCCGAGGCAGCACCAATCTTTCAAGTCGTCCTGGCGGGCTCGTCAGAGGAGGCGTGGGAGACCGGCCTCACCGGGCTCAGCGCGCGCGACATCGCGATGAACGTGGCCCTGCCGGAGGTGGATGGCCGCATTCTCAGCCGCGCGATCAGCTTCAAGGGCGAGGCGTTCTTTGACGAGGCCACCGAATGCCCCGTCGCCACCTACCGCGCCAACGGGGGGCGCGTGGATTTCGTGGCCGATCTGGCCAAACACTGGGCCCGGCTGCGCGCCAAGAAGGAGAACGCGCGCAAGGTGGCTCTCGTGCTGGCGAACTATCCCAACAAGGACGGGCGGCTGGCCAATGGTGTCGGGCTCGATACGCCTGCGGCCACGGTGCAGGTGCTGCGCCTTCTGGCCAAGGCGGGCTATCACACCCGCAATCTGCCCGCGGATGGCGATGCGCTGATGCAGCAGATCATGGCGGGGCCGACCAACTGGCTCACCGACCACGCGGCGCGGGACGGCGGGCAGGTCCTGCCGCTGGAGACTTATCTGGAGGGGTTCAAGGCCCTGCCGCTGGCCCTTCGCGATCAGATGGCCGATCGCTGGGGCGCACCCGAGGATGATCCGTTCTTTGCGCAGGGCGAAGGGTTCAAGCTCTCGATCTTTCTCTTCGGCAACGCGCTTGTCGGGGTGCAGCCCGCGCGCGGCTATAACATTGACCCGACCGAGACCTACCATTCCCCCGATCTGGTGCCGCCGCATAATTATCTCGCCTTCTACATCTGGCTGCGCCGCGTGTTCAAAACCGATGCCGTGGTCCATATGGGCAAGCACGGCAATCTCGAATGGCTGCCCGGCAAGGCGTTGGCACTCAGCGAGACATGCTGGCCCGAGGCCGTACTCGGGCCACTGCCGCATCTTTATCCGTTCATCGTCAACGATCCCGGCGAAGGCACGCAAGCCAAGCGGCGCGCGCAGGCGGTAATCATCGACCACCTCACGCCACCACTGACCCGCGCCGAGACCTATGGCCCCCTGCGCGATCTGGAGGCTTTGGTCGATGAGTATTACGAGGCCGCAGGGGTGGACCCGCGCCGCATCGCGCATCTGCGGCGCGAGATCCTGAGCCTGTCGCAGGCCACCGGGCTCGACAAGGATGTCGGCATGTCCGGCACCGATGAGGACGGCGATCTGGCGCAGCTTGATGCCTATCTTTGCGAGCTGAAAGAGGCGCAGATCCGCGACGGGCTGCATATCTTTGGCCAGTCGCCCGAGGGGGTGCAGGCGCGCGATCTGCTGGTGGCGCTTTTGCGTGTGCCGCGCGGGGATGGGACTGGCGGCGATGCCTCATTGATCCGGGCGCTGGCGGAGGATCTGGGGCTGGCGTTCGATCCGCTCGATTGCGATATGGCCGCCCCTTGGGATGACGGGCGGCCTGAGGTTCTGGCCGCCCTCAGCGGCGATGGATGGCGCAGCGCAGGCGACACGGTGGAGAGACTGGAGCTTCTGGCGAGCGCCTTGGTAGACGGCGATGCGCGCCCGCAAGGGCCAAAGAGCCGCGCGGTCGTGGAGTTTCTGGAGGGCAGTCTGCGGCCCATCCTCGCATCCTGCGGCGCGCTTGAAGGCGCGGGCCTCCTCACCGCCCTCAGGGGGCAGTTCGTCGCCCCGGCGCCCTCCGGCGCGCCCACCCGCGGGCGTCTCGACACGCTTCCCACGGGCCGCAATTTCTATTCCGTCGACAGCCGCGCCGTGCCCACCCCAACCGCGTGGGCACTGGGGTGGAAATCGGCGAACCTGCTGATTGAGAAACACCTGCAAACCCATGGCGACTGGCCCCACACCATGCTTTTGACCGCATGGGGCACCGCCAATATGCGCACCGGCGGCGATGATATCGCGCAGGCCCTGGCCCTGATGGGGTGCAAGCCGAAATGGGACAGCGCAAACCGCCGCGTCACCGGGTTCGAGGTCCTGCCGCAGGGCGTTCTGGGCCGCCCGCGCGTGGATGTGACCTTGCGCATCTCGGGCTTCTTCCGCGACGCCTTCCCGCAGCTTATCGCCCTCGTGGACAGCGCCGCGCGCGCGGTGCAGGCGCTCGATGAGCCCGAGGATCTCAACCCCGCTGCCGCACGCACGCGGCGGGGCGAGGCGGGCGCGCGTGTCTACGGCTCCAAACCTGGTGCCTATGGCGCGGGCCTTCAGGCGATGATCGACGAACGGCTTTGGGCCAGCAAGGCCGATCTGGCCGAGGCCTATCTGACATGGGGCAGCTATGCTTACGGCGCGGGCAGCGAAGGGTCCGCGGATCGCGCAGGGTTCGAAGCGCGGCTGAGCCAGACCGAGGCCATTGTGCAGAACCAGGACAACCGCGAGCATGATATTCTCGATTCGGATGATTATTACCAGTTCGAGGGCGGGGCCGCCGCCGCTGTGAGCACGCTTCAGGGGCAAGACCGCGTGATCTATCACAACGATCACTCGCGCCCCGAACGGCCGGTCATTCGCACGCTGGAAGATGAGATTGGGCGCGTCGTGCGCTCGCGCGTGGTGAACCCCAAATGGATCGAAGGCATCAAGCGGCACGGCTACAAAGGCGCGTTCGAGATTGCGGCGACAGTGGATTATCTTTTTGCCTTTGCCGCCACGACAGGTGCCGTGCGGAACCATCACTTCGATCTGGTGGAGGCCGCATTTCTGGACGATGACGACACACGGGATTTCATCGCGGATCACAACGCCCCCGCGCTGCGCGAGATTGCCGAGCGGCTTCAGGAAGCCATCGACCGTGGGCTCTGGACGCCGCGCTCAAACTCAGCCCGCACGCGGATCGAGGCGGCGCGGGGACCCTAAATCGGCTCGCAGCTCAGCTCGGCCAGACCATCGGCAACCGAAAACACATCGCAGGAATACTCCGTCCCGCGCGGCAAAGGCGCTTTGCGGCCCCCGCAATTGAGCCGCGCGGTCATCTGCGCCGCGTCGCCATCAAGGGCGCGCACCTTGCACCCGCTGACCTCTTCAATCGCCATCACGCCGCGCGGTGCCACGGCCTCAAGCCTTGGCGCCCATTCAGCGTTGAGCCGGATCGCTTCCGCCTTCAGCCCATCCACCCGCACATCGAACACGCTTTGGCCCACGCTGATCCGCACAGGGGCCACCCCACGAAAATCGGGGCCAGGCGTGTCACAGGCCGTCAGCAGTACGGCCATGAGGGGCAAGAGGGGCAAGAGTAAACGCATCCTCAAACCGTGCTCCCAAACTGGTTAACAACCGGTTACGAAAGACCCGAAACCGCTTGCGCCCCGCGTCGCGCTCTCTCACTGTCATGCCTAAAGCAACCCCGACCAGAGGAGCGCCCCATGACCGAAGATGCAGACCGCCACGCGATGAAAATGGCCAAGAAGAAAGCCGCCCGCGACAAGATCATGGCCACCAAGACGGACGAGAAGGGCCTGATCATCGTACATACGGGCAAGGGAAAGGGCAAATCCTCGGCCGCGTTCGGGATGATTTTCCGCTGCATCGCACATGACATGAAATGCGCCGTGGTCCAGTTCATCAAGGGTGGGATGAGCACCGGCGAGCGCGACATGATCCTTGCGAAATTCCCAGACATTTGCGCGTTTCACACGATGGGCGAAGGCTTCACATGGGAGACGCAAGACCGCGACCGCGATATCGAAATGGCGCAGGCCGCGTGGGAAAAGGCCAAGGAACTGATCCGCGATGAGACCAACAAGATGGTGCTTCTGGACGAGATCAACATCGCGCTGCGCTATGATTACTTGGACATCAACGAGGTGGTGCAGTTCTTGGCCGAAGAGAAACCGCATATGACCCATGTCGTGATGACCGGACGCAACGCCAAGGACGAGCTAATCGAAATCGCCGACCTCGTGACCGAGATGGAACTGATCAAGCACCCGTTCCGCGCCGGGATCAAGGCGCAGATCGGCGTGGAATTCTAGGAGGGGGACGCAGGATGGCCAAGCACCGCGTTCTGACAGAGTTTGGCATGGGCACCTCCCTACGCCGTCAGGATTATACCGAGGCCGCGCGACGCGCCCTGAAGGACGCCCTGTGGCACAATTCGATCAACATGGCTGAGCTCTTTGGCAAGCCCAAGGAAGCGATGCTGATTGATGTGGAGATTGCCGTGCAGGCACCCGATGAGGTGGATTGCAAAGCGCTCAAATCTGTCTTTCCTTACGGCCAGATCAGCGTGACTGCGACACGCGGAGGGCTCGACATCCCGCGCCCGGATGGCCCACCCACAGTGATCGCCAACGCCGCTATATCAGTCAGCTTTGAAATGGAACCCACATGAGCGATCAACGCTTTATCATCGAGATGGGCATGGGCAATGACCTGCACGGGATGGATTACCAAAAGGCCGCCACCCGCGCGATCGAGGATGCGATCCGCCACTCCACCCTGCCGATTTTTCAAAGCACCGGGATTGCGCCGGACACCATGCGTGTGGCTGTGACGGTGGGCGTGCAGGACCCTGCTGCGTTGGACTGTGCCGCGCTGACCCAAGGACTTCCGCGTGGGCGGGCAGAGGTGCGCGCAGTTCTGGGTGGGCAGAACGTGACCAACCCCGAGACGGGCGAAACCCTCGTGATCGCAACGGCAGCGGTCGAGGCGTTCTTACCCTATCAGGGCGACGCTTGGCGCTAGGCCCCACTTGCCGCGCGCCTGATGTGGTCATATAATCTGACCAATATCACGCAAGGGCCGCCCATGCCGTTCCAGAAGGTCACCCCTGAAAAGCTGTCCACAGCCGTCACCCGCCAGATTGAAAAGCTGATCCTGCGCGGTATTCTGCGCCCGGGTGAGCGTCTTCCGGCAGAGCGCGAGCTTGCCGAACGCCTCGGCGTGTCGCGCCCCAGCCTGCGCGAGGCGGTGGCCGAGCTTCAGGCCAAGGGCCTTCTCAGCAGCCGCGCGGGCGCGGGTATTTATGTGGCGGATGTTCTCGGCTCGGCTTTTTCCGAAGCGCTCATTCGCCTTTTTGCCGAGCATGACGAGGCGGTGTTCGACTACATCGCCTTTCGCCGGGATATGGAGGCTCTCGCGGCGGAGCGGGCCGCGCATCTTGCCTCGGGCACGGACCTGATGGTGATCCAGGCCCTGATGGACAAGATGGAGCGCGCCCACCTGAACCCCGACCCGTCCGAGGAGGCAGGTCTGGACGCCGAATTTCACCTCTCCATTCTAGAGGCGAGCCATAACGTCGTGATGCTGCACATGATGCGGTCAATGTTCGATCTTTTGCGCGAGGGGGTGTTTTACAATCGGCAGATGATGTTCCGCCAAAGCACCACGCGCACGGCTCTTTTGGAACAACACCGCGCGATAAACACGGCGCTTCAGGCCCGCGATCCAGTGGCCGCACGCGCCGCGGTGGAGGCGCATCTGGGCTTTGTCGAGGCGGCGCTGAACGATCAGCGAAAGGCAGAGGCCCATGAGGATATTGCGCGGCAGCGGTTTGCCCACGAGCAGGAACGCTAGAGGGCTCAACCCTTTGTAAGCGCCGCGTGGACGGACGCCATTGGCCTCACCGAGGCGGATCTGTCTCCGGCGTAATTATCTGCGCGTCATCGCCACCCGCATCCCCCGGCCTCAGGATCTCTCCCGTCAGCCCCGGCGCGGGGCGGGTAATGCCGGAAATCCGGTTCGCCTCGTCCACTGCGCGCATGATTTGCGCCGTGCGCATCCGCGCCGTTGCACCGTCCATATCGACGCCAGCGCGATTCTGGTCCTGCGCCTGCGCGTGTATTCCAAAGCGCAGCAGGGGCGCATCGGGGCTATTTGGCACGGGCTCTGGTTTCTGCGCTGGCTCATTCGTGACATCTGGTGCGAAGGCCTCTTGCTCTTCACGCTCCTTGGCGCGGCGCGGTGGGTAAGGCGGCCGCTGACCATCCCGATCCGTCGCAGCCATGCGCGGCAGCGCCAAAGGCGGGCCTACGCGGCCAAACCCGGAAACAAATGACATCGTGACCTCCTGGCAGACTGGTCCTGAGACCTGCGGAGCCCACCACCCACGGTCAAATTACCCCGCGCCATGGCCACCATGCCAGAGCCGATTGCGCTTAGGATTAACGAGAGGTTAACGCGGCATAGGGCGCAGCTTGACACCGTCGCACATGCAGGCAATCGTTGACCAAATTTGAAAGAAAATGCCTCCGCGTAGGGGCAGCAGGGAGGCAGCCATGACTGCGCCAGGACAGAATTTGACCATCAATGGCGACCGCCTTTGGGACAGCCTGATGGAGATGGCCCAGATCGGTCCCGGCGTGGCGGGGGGCAATAACCGACAGGCGCTGACCGATGAGGATGGCGCGGCGCGGCATCTTTTTCAACGTTGGTGCGAGGCGGCGGGCCTTACGATGGGCCTTGATACGATGGGCAACATGTTTGCCCGGCGCGAAGGGACGGACCCGGACGCCCTGCCCGTCTATGTGGGCAGCCATCTCGACACACAGCCTACGGGCGGCAAATATGACGGGGTTCTGGGCGTGTTGGCAGGGCTTGAGATCATCCGCACGCTCAATGATCTGGGTATCAAGACGCGCCATCCCATCGTCGTAACCAACTGGAGCAACGAAGAGGGCACGCGTTTTGCGCCGGCCATGCTCGCCTCTGGCGTTTTTGCAGGGCTTTTTGACGAGGACTGGGCCCATGGCCGCAAAGATGCCGACGGAAAAACCTTCGGCGCGGAGCTTGAGCGGATCGGCTGGAAAGGCGCGGAGCCTGTGGGCGCGCGCAAGATGCACGCGTTTTTCGAGCTGCATATCGAGCAAGGCCCGATCCTGGAGGCCGAAGGCGTGGATATTGGGGTGGTCACCCACGGCCAAGGCCTGCGCTGGACCGAAGTGACGATCACTGGCACCGACGCGCACACAGGCTCCACCCCCATGCCGCTGCGCCGCAATGCGGGCCTTGGAATGGCGCGGGTGCTGCAACGTGTGGACCAGATCGCTCTCAGCCACGCGCCCGATGCGGTGGGCGCTGTGGGGCATATCGAGGTGTTCCCAAACTCACGCAACGTGATCCCCGGCAAGGCGGTTTTCACCGTCGATTTCCGCTCCCCCAATCTGGAGGTGATCGAGGATATGGTGGCCCGGATGAAGGCGGCCACGGTCGAGATTTGCGATGGAATGGGGCTCGAGGTAACGTTTGAGGAGGTTGGCGGGTTTGATCCGGTGACGTTCGACGAGGGCTGCGTGAGCGCCATCCGCGACGCGGCCGAGCGGCTTGGCTACTCGCACCGCAACCTGATTTCCGGCGCGGGGCACGACGCTTGCTGGATCAACCGCGTGGCCCCCACGGCGATGGTCATGTGCCCCTGCGTCGGCGGGCTGAGCCACAACGAGGCAGAGGAAATTTCAAAGGAGTGGGCCAAGGCGGGCACGGATGTCTTGATGCATGCGGTGGTGGAAACTGCGGGGGTGGAGGGGTAATCGCAGGCTTCTAAGCCCTCAATCAAACGTGCCAGCCACCCGGCCCAGAAGCATGAAGGCCCGTGCGGTTCGGGTGTCCGACAGCGCGGAGATATCCTGATCTGAGGCTGTTTCCGCGAAATCGCTGAACATCCGGTCGAACCGGCGCAGGAAGTGGTGCCCTGCGTCACGAAAGATCGGGTCTTGCTTCATCCGCGCCGCCGTCAGCTCCAAAGACGAGCGGTCGCGGATACCGCCAAGCGCTGCAATCGCGCGGCCCCGCGCGCCACCAGCAAAGCTGCGCCACACCTCGGGGCGGGCCATGTCGGGGCGCAGATCATCCATATAGATCCCATCCTGACTGAGCAGGGTCAGCACGTCCTGCGCGGCCTGCACAAGAAGGGCCGTTGGCCGGTCCTTCAGCGCCTTGCGCAGCGCATCGAACCCGGCCTTGTCGTCGGCGGTCTCGGGGAAATTCAGCGCGCGGATGAAATCGGCACGCGACAAGGGCGCGCTCAGCGCCTCGGCAGGTGTGCCGAGAGCCAGCACAACTTGACTGTCCTCATCTGGCGCAGGCGGCGGCGGGGTCAGACGCACAGGCTCGGGCTGGCGCGAGGAGGAGAAGGTCGCAAGCGTGGTTTCGGTCTTGCGCTGTGCGGCGGCGATCTCATCAAGCTTGCGGGCGACCGAAGGCTCATCCGCCGCCGGCGCCGCACGTTGGCTCTGCGCGACATAGGCTTGCCGGATTGCATCAATCGCGGCCTGAAGGCGCTGGCTTTCCTCGCGCATCACCCGGGCCGAGCGGGCGGCCATCGCGGCGACCCAGATCATTGCGACGGGCAAAAATACCACCAACATCGTAAGCAAGAAGCCCAAAGCCCCACCGCCGGGCACGGGAGGTGCCAGAAAGAGGAAAAACACCGCCGCCAGCACCAGCCAGAGGCCGGACAGGACCAGTGCCGCGACCTCAACCCCCGAGATCGGCCCCCGCTGGGGTTTGTCGTATATGCCAAGGGATGTGGGCGGCGCCTGTTTTGGGCGCGCCTCGGGCGGCAACTGCGGTCGCTTTGCGGTGGTGCCTTGGAGAAGGCGCATTGCCATCGGTCCCTCAGCTATAGGAGATCTTCAGCACTTCGTAGCCGCGATCACCCCCCGGCGTGCGCACTTCCACGCTGTCGCCCTCTTCCTTGCCAATCAGGGCACGGGCAATGGGGGATTTGATATTCAAAAGACCCTTTTCGATATTGGCCTCATGCTCGCCCACGATCTGCCAGGTCTTTTCCTCATCCGTATCCTCATCCACCAGCGTCACTTTCGCACCGAACTTGATGGAGCCCGAAAGCTTGGAGGGATCAATCACCTCGGCAAGGCCAAGGATGCCCTCAAGCTCCTTCACGCGCCCTTCGATGAAACTGTGCTTTTCGCGGGCGGAATGATACTCGGCATTCTCCGACAGATCGCCATGCTCGCGCGCCTCTGCGATGGCGGCGATGATGGCCGGACGCTCCACGGATTTGAGCCGTTTCAGCTCAACCTCAAGCGCATCGTGCCCCGCCCGTGTCATCGGGATCTTGTCCATACTCGTAGTCCCCTGTGATAGGCGCGCGCTCAGGCGACCGCCCTGCCCGTCTGTGACGAAACGTTGTATCAAAGCCGCATCAGAGTGCCCCGAGCAGGCGGGCGATTGCAAGACCGATTGCGCGGGCCGCGCGCTTATCTGCGCAGCCATACGTGACAATTTGCCGTTTTCCCTTGTTCGAAACGTCGTGTTCTCATTGACGCCGTGACCCACGCCGCGCTAGGCACGGCAAGATCTGAATACCCGGCCCTCTGCGGCCCTGTTACAAGGATATCCAAATGACCGAGAACGCGCGCGAGACGATGGAATATGATGTGGTGATCGTGGGCGCCGGACCCGCGGGCCTGAGTGCCGCGATCCGCATGAAGCAGCTCAACCCCGAGGCGGAGGTTGTCGTGCTGGAAAAGGGCTCAGAAGTGGGCGCGCATATCCTGTCAGGTGCTGTTCTGGACCCTGTGGGCATCAACAAACTGATCCCCGATTGGAAAGAAAAAGGCGCGCCGATCACGGTGCCCGTCGTGGACGATAAATTCTATATGCTGGGCGAAGCGGGCGCGCTGCGCATCCCCAACTTCCCCATGCCGCCCCTGATGAGCAACCATGGCAACTATATCGTGTCGATGGGCAATGTCTGCCGCTGGATGGCGGAGCAGGCAGAAGAGCTGGGCGTCGAGATTTTCCCCGGCATGGCCTGTTCCGAGATGGTCTATGCAGAGGATGGCAGCGTCAAAGGCGTCGTGGCCGGTGAGTTTGGCCGTAACCCCGATGGCACCGAAGGCCCCGGATATGAGCCCGGTATGGAGCTTCACGGCAAATACGTGTTCCTAAGCGAAGGCGTGCGCGGGAGCCTTTCGAAAGAGGTGATCGCGAAATACGACCTCGCCAAAGGCAAGGAGCCTCAGAAATACGGCCTGGGGATGAAAGAGATCTGGGAGATCGACCCCGAGAAGCACAAAGAGGGCAGCGTCACACACACGATGGGCTGGCCGCTGAACAAAAACGCGGGTGGCGGGTCTTTCATCTATCATCTTGATAACAATCAGGTTTATGTGGGCTTCGTGGTGCACCTGAACTACAAGAACCCGCATCTCTTTCCTTACATGGAATTCCAGCGCTTCAAGCATCACCCTATGGTCGCGGACCTTCTCAAGGGCGGCAAGCGCGTGGCATATGGCGCGCGCGCGATCACCGAAGGTGGTTATCAATCCATGCCCAAGATGGTCGCACCGGGCGCGGCCTTGCTGGGCTGCTCCGTGGGCATGGTCAACGTGCCGCGCATCAAGGGCAACCACAACGCGATGCTGTCCGGTATCGCCGCCGCCGAGGCCGCCACAGCCGCAATCGCCGCAGGCCGCAGCGGTGACGAGCTGAGCGATTACGAAACCGAAGTGCGCACGGGCGCGATCGGCCACGACCTCAAACGCGTGCGCAACGTGAAGCCCCTCTGGTCCAAATACGGCCTCATGGCCTCGCTCACCATGGGCGGGTTCGATATGTGGACCAACACGCTTCTGGGTGCGTCGGTCTTGGGGACGTTGGGCCATGGCAAATCGGACGCCGACGCAACCGAACCCGCGTCCAAGCACAAAGAAATCCACTACCCCAAACCCGATGGCACGCTGAGCTTTGATCGGCTCACGAATGTAAGCTTCTCGATGACCAACCACGAGGAAAGCCAGCCCGCGCACCTGAAGCTGGCCGATGCGAGCGTGCCCGTTGGGGTCAATCTGGCGAAATATGCAGGCCCCTCGGCGCGTTATTGCCCGGCGGGCGTCTATGAGTTCGTGCACGAGGATGGCAAAGATCCGCGCTTCCAGATCAACTTCCAGAACTGCGTGCATTGCAAAACCTGCGACATCAAGGACCCGAGCCAGAACATCACATGGACCACGCCGCAGGGCGGGGACGGGCCAAACTACCCGAATATGTAAATTCGGCGTGAAAATCGACCGGTGCGCGGGGTGGCGAAGGCTGCCCCGCATTGCCTTGGGGGGCGTGGCAGACTAGTTTGGTGTGTAACGAGCACCCCAAAAGCAGCAGGTTCCCCCGCGTGACACTCAGGTTTCTCAGCATACTCGCCCTCGCCGCCCCTCTCTATATCGCGCCCGCGCCCAGCGCGCAGGCCGACGAGGCGGCAGGTGCCTATCTCGCTGCGCGCCAGGCACGCTATGAAAACAACTATGCCGAGGCCGTGAGCTACCTCACCCGGGCGCTCGCGGCGGACCCGTCGAACCCCGATATTCTGGAAGCAACCGTCACGGCGATGCTGGCCTTGGGGCGTCTTGAGACCGCCCTACCCATCGCCCAACGGATGGAGGAAGGAGGCCTGCGCAGCCAGATTCCGCAGATGGTTTTGCTGGCGGATCAGGCCAAGCAAGAGGATTACACGGGCGTGCTGGAGCGGATCGCGGATAATCGCGGCATCGGCCCGCTTGCCGATGGGCTGATCGCCGCATGGGCCACTTTGGGCACTGGGGATATGGCGCAGGCGCTCACGCTTTTTGATGCGGTGGCCGCCGAGCCGGGCCTGCGCAGCTTCGCGATCTATCACAAGGCCCTCGCGCTTGCCTCCGTGGGGGATTTCGAATCCGCCGACAGGATCTATTCCGGTGAGACGGACGGCCCCATGCAGGTCACGCGCCGGGGAATTATCTCTTGGGCAGAGGTCCTGAGCCAGCTTGAGCGCAACGAAGAGGCCATCGTGGTCATCGATGACACATTCGGCACCGGGCTCGATCCACAGCTGCAAGACCTGCGCGCAAAGCTGGAGGCCGGCGAGACGGTCTCCTACACGCGGATACCATCGGCGCGCGACGGAATTGCCGAAGTGCTGCACTCGCTCGGGCGCGCGCTTATTCAGGAGACAGGGCCGGAATACGTGCTCTTCTACACCCGCACCGCCGAGTATCTCGACGAGACGCATATCGACGCGCAGATCATGTCAGCGCAGCTTCTGGACGAGTTGGAACGCTATGACCTCGCGACCGAAGCCTATCGGCGCGTGCCGCGCGACCACCCGGCCTTCCATTCCGCGGAACTTGGCCGCGCCGAGGCGCTGCGCCGCTCCGGCAAGCTGGACACCGCCGCCGAAGTGCTTGAAAACCTGCGCGTGAGCCACCCCGATCTGGCGCTGGTTCATGCCACAGCGGGCGATCTTTACCGCCAGCTTGAGGACTGGGACAAGGCGATCACCGCCTATGACCGCGCGCTCGAGCTTTATCAGGCGCAAGAAAATGACCAGTGGTTCGTGCATTACGCCCGCGCCATCGCGCATGAGCGCAAGGGCGATTGGCCCCCCGCCGAGGCTGATTTCCGCGCGGCACTGGAACTTAACCCAGAGCAACCTCAGGTTCTGAATTACCTTGGCTATTCTCTGGTCGAGAAGCAACTGAAGCTGGATGAGGCGCTCGACATGATCGAACGCGCCGTCGCGGCGGAGCCCAATAGCGGCTACATCGTCGACAGCCTCGGCTGGGTGCTCTACCGCCTTGGACGCTATGAAGAGGCCATCGTGCATATGGAGCGCGCCGCCGAGCTGTTGCCCGTCGATCCGGTGGTCAATGACCACCTAGGCGACGTGCTCTGGTCCGTGGGCCGTTTCATCGAGGCGGAGTTCCAGTGGAACCGCGCACTCAGCTTCGTGGATGAAGATAACCCAAGCCCCGATGTGGACCCCGAAAGGATGCGCCGCAAGCTTGAGGTGGGTCTCGATCAGGTCCTTGAGGAAGAAGGCGCACCACCCCTTCGCACCGCCGAAGAAGAAGGCTGACCACCCATGAAAGATGCTGCGCCCGACCGCGTAATAGAGGCTTTTGCGCCTGCGAAAATCAACCTCACCCTGCATGTGACGGGGCAGCGCGCGGATGGGTATCACCTTCTCGATTCGCTGGTGATGTTTGCCGATATCGGCGACCGGGTGCTGGTGCGACCAGCGGACACGACCTCGCTCAAAGTCACTGGCCCAACCGCCACAGGCGTGCCCACCGACGGGCGAAACTTTGCGCTTATGGCCGCTGATCTGATGGGCGTGAACGCCGCCATCACCGTTGAGAAAAACCTGCCGCTTGCGGCTGGGATCGGGGGCGGGTCCTCGGACGCCGCCGCCACGCTGCGCGCGCTGTCGGAGTTGAGCGGGCGCGCTGTGCCAACCGATCTGATGCGGCTTGGAGCCGATACACCTGTTTGCGCCCATGGCCTCGGCGCCGCCAGGATGCGCGGCGTCGGCGAGGATGTGACCCGCGCGCCCGGCTTGCCCGTGTTGCATGCGGTGCTGGTGAACCCAAATATTCCGGTGCTCACATCCACGGTGTTCGCGCATCTCAAACACCGCGAGAACCCCGCGATGCCTGAGGCCTTGCCGCAAAACGTAAGCGCATCCGACCTGATCAAATGGCTCAAGGGTATGCGCAACGATCTGCAACCCGCGGCGATGGAATCCGAACCTGTGGTGGCACAGGTTTTCTCGGCGCTGGAGGTCACGCCGGGCTGCCGCCTGACAAGGATGTCAGGCTCCGGTGGCACGTGTTTTGGGCTTTACGATGACGCCGAAACCGCTGCCGCCGCTGCCGGGCGCCTGCGGGAGACGCATGCCGGATGGTGGACCGTGGTGACACAGCTCAACACCGCCGGCTAGGCCGCGTCAGGTGAGCCGCGCCACCACGTAATCCGACAGATCGCTCAACATGTCGCGCACCGGATGCTCGGGCAGTTGGGCAATCGCGGCCTTGGCCTTATCGGTCCAAGCGATAGCGTCTGTGCGCGTGGCGTCCAAAGCCCCGTGGCGATGCAGAAGTGCGATCGCATGCTCCAGATCACCCTCCTCCTGCCGCCCCTTTTCGATCGTGCGGGACCAGAACGCGCGCTCTTCCGCATCTGCCGCAGCCACTGCTTTGATGATCGGCAGGGTCAGCTTGCGCTCACGGAAATCATCACCGACATTCTTGCCAGTTGTGGCGCTATCCCCTTCGAAATCCAGGAGGTCATCGACAATCTGGAAGGCAATCCCAAGCGCGTCACCAAAGTCAAACAGCGCCTTCACGTGATCCTCGGGCGCGCACGCGATCACACCGCCCACCTCGGTCGCCGCCGAGAACAGCGCCGCCGTCTTGCCACGCACCACTTGAAGGTAAATCGCTTCCGTGGTGGCCAGATCACGCGCCGCGGTCAGCTGCAAAACCTCTCCTTCCGCAATCGTGGCCGAAGCATTGGCGAGGATATCGAGCACCCGCAGGCTGCCCGTCTCCACCATCAACTGAAACGAGCGCGAGAAGAGGTAATCGCCGACCAGCACGCTGGATTTATTGTCCCAAAGTAAGTTCGCCGTGGCCCGCCCGCGCCGCTGCGCGCTCTCGTCCACCACGTCATCATGCAAAAGCGTCGCTGTGTGAATAAACTCCACTGTCGCCGCCAACTTCTCGTCATGGTCGCCGACATAACCACACAGGTCCGCCGCCGCGAGCGTCAGCATGGGCCTGAGCCGCTTGCCCCCCGCCTCGACCAGATGCGCCGTCACTTCTGGAATGCGCGGCGCGTGTTTCGAAGCCATCCGTGCCCGGATCAGCGCGTTCACCGCACCAAGCTTGCCCTCAAAACGCTGCGCCAGCCGCTCATGCGGTTTCATGCTTGCGTGATCCAATCCCATAACACCTTCGCGCAGCGGCTCGACAAGCCGGGCACGCGCCCTTAAGTCATTTCTATGAAACAGCTTCTGCGCACCACAGATATGTCGACAATTGCCTTTGCCCAGGCCTTGCTTCAAGGCGAGGGTATAGACTGCTTTGAAATGGACGTAAATATGAGCGTCCTCGAAGGCGGCATCGGTATTTTCCCCCGCCGCCTCATGGTGGCCGAGCGTGATTATACCGCCGCCGCGCGCGCGCTGACGGATAATGGCATTGAGGTGCATGACGGCCCCTGATCGGGCATTTGCCGGCAAGCAATCTGCCCGCTCTGCCTGCCGGTGCGGCTTTTTCCAGCAAAATATCCCCGACGCGAGCATTTTTTCGCTTGGCCCGTTCCCGCATCTGCGCGGACCCGAAAAACACGCAAGCCCAGACTCTTAGGCGAGCCGTCAGGGCCATAAACCCCTCTACCGCGCCTGAACCCTATAAAATTGTTAACTATTTCTGCGCTGCTATGCTGCACACGCAGCGTGACAGGTGGGAAAAAATATGCTGCAATAAATTTGTTACACATCACATCAGAGAGGAGATTGTTTATGAGCTTGGGTTCGCACATTGAGGAACTGAAGAGAAAACACGAGGCTCTCTCGGCCGAGGTTGACGCGGCACAGCGTGCACCGAGCATTGACCAGCTTGAGATCGCCGATCTGAAAAAGCAAAAGCTGCGTCTCAAAGAAGAGATCACGCGCCTGTCGACCCCGGCCTGACACGGCCTAGGCTCCAGGCACATCGCCCGGATCGATAAGAGTAAATCCCTCCGCCTGCTCAGGTATGGCGGAGGTCAGATTTTTCAGCCACTCGCGGAAGGCCTTGATCTGAGGCCGCTCCTCAGTGCCTGCGACACACAATATTCGGTAATGCGCGATAGTTTTGAGCCCTGTTTTAAAGGGCGCAACCAGCCGCCCCGCGTCAAGCAGAGGTGCCCCAAGACTGACGCGCCCCAAAACCACACCAGCCCCCGACAGCGCCGCATCCATCGCATGATCGGCTTGCGAAAACCGCTGCCCTGACCAATCGCGCGGCGGCAAACCCATTGCGCGGAACCACGCGGGCCAATCCGTGGGTGGATCGAGAAAGCGCAAATCATCTTGATGGATCAAGTTCGCCTGCGCCATCGATACTAGGTCAGGTATTTGCGCCGCAACCTCAGGCGTCATCATGGGCACGACCCAATCCCTCAAAAACGTCTCGGCGAACAAGGTGTTCGGATCAGGCCCATAGCCAAAGCGGATCGCCACATCCACCTCGGTCCGCGTGAGATCCACAAGACCCAAGCCCGCGCTGAGGCGCAGCTCAATCTCGGGATGGGCCTGCGCAAAGCTGTAGAGACGCGGCGCGAGCCATATGGCGGTGAAGGCGGGGCCCGCCGTCACGGTCAGCGAGGCGTGATCATTGACCCGCCTTGCGGCACGCCAAGCCGACGCCAGCGCCTCGAACCCGTCCCGCGCGCCGGGCGCGAGGGCAGAGCCTGCCTCCGTCAGTGACACCGCCCGGTTGCGGCGGATGAAAAGCGGCGCGCCCAGATGCTCCTCCAGCGATTTGATCTGAAAGCTGAGCGCGGCGGGGGTCACGTTCAATTCCGCCGCAGCGCGCTGAAAGGACATGTGCCGCGCGGCGGCATCAAAGGCGCGCAGGGCAGTGAGAGGGGGCAGGCGATCAGTCATCTCAGTTAAGTATCATTTAAGAGAAGTCATAGAAAGTCTCGTTTGTGACCTTTAGAAAATAGGCACATATTGGGAGCAGATAAGAAATGCTGAACTATAAGGAGACCAGAAATGACGCATACTTCAAACGATGCCCGCACCCGTCACAGCTTTCACGCAGCCCATGAGGCCCGCAGCGAAGCAATCCGCGACTTCTGGGCATGGATGACACGTAAGTAACCCCTCGCCTGATGGTCAGAACGCAAAAGGGCCGGTCGCGAGGACCGGCCCTTTTTTTCTTGCAAAACGCAGGCTCAGACGAAGAACTGCGCCCCGTTGGCCGAAATGGTCGAGCCGTTGATAAAGCCAGAATCGTACGAGGCAAGGAAGGCCACGCAGCGCGCGATCTCTTCCGGCTCACCCAGACGGCCCGCAGGGATCTGGCCAATGATGCTCTCACGGACTTTTTCGGGCACGGCCATGACCATTTCGGTCGCGATATAGCCGGGGCAGATGGCGTTCGCCGTGATGCCTGCGCGCGCGCCCTCTTGGGCCAGCGATTTTACGATACCCAAATCGCCCGCTTTGGTCGCGGCATAATTCACTTGGGCAAACTGCCCCTTCTGACCGTTGATCGAAGAAATGACGATCACGCGGCCAAATTTCCGCTCGCGCATGCCGGGCCAAATCGGGTGCACTGTGTTGAACACGCCGGTAAGGTTCGTGTCGATTACCTCATGCCACTGCTCAGGCGTCATCTTGTGGAACGGCGCGTCTCGGGTGATGCCCGCATTGGCGACGACCACATCGATGGGGCCCAGCTCGGCTTCGACCTTTGCGATGCCCGCCGCGCTGTCCTCGTAGTTGGCCACGTTCCATTTATAGGTCTTGATGCCGGTTTCGGCGGTGAACTTGGCCGCAGCCTCATCATTGCCAGCATAGGTCGCTGCCACGTTATAGCCCTCGGCTTTGAGTTTTTTGGAAATCGCTTCACCGATGCCGCGGCTTCCGCCGGTGACGAGTGCTGTTCGTGCCATGATCTGTCTCTCCTTAGGTATTAGACGTGATGTATCGCGCTGGTAACTCTGTTACTGATTAGCAGCAAGATGCGCAATAATATTACGCAACGAATTTTCAGCCCGCGCGGGAAACGTAAAAAAGGGCGCGACTGGCGCGCCCTTCGTTCCACCATTTGGCAACGCTATCAACGCTCAACGCAGAGTGCCACACCCATGCCGCCGCCAATGCAAAGCGTGGCGAGGCCTTTCTTGGCGCCACGGCGCTTCATTTCAAACAGAAGCGTGTTGAGAACCCGGCAGCCAGACGCACCGATCGGGTGCCCGATTGCAATCGCGCCTCCATTTACGTTAACGATCGCTGGATCCCAGCCCATGTCCTTGTTCACAGCACAGGCCTGTGCCGCAAAGGCTTCATTGGCCTCGACCAGATCAAGATCGCCAACCGACCAGCCCGCCTTTTCAAGCGCCTTGCGGCTTGCGTGGATCGGCCCCACGCCCATGATCGACGGGTCGAGCCCAGCCGTGGCATAGCTCGCGATGCGCGCCAAGGGCTCAATGCCGCGCTTCGCCGCTTCCTCCACGCTCATCAAAAGCGTCGCCGCAGCGCCATCATTCAGGCCCGAGGCGTTGGCGGCCGTCACAGTCCCATCCTTGGTGAAGGCGGGTCGCATCTTCTGCATCGCGTCCATCGTCGCGCCATGGCGGATGTATTCGTCCTTGTCGACGATGATATCGCCCTTGCGGGTTTTCACTGTGAAAGCCACGATCTCATCATCGAACTTGCCAGCCTTTTGTGCGGCTTCGGCCTTGTTCTGACTGGCGAGGGCGAACTCATCCTGCATCTCGCGGCTGATCTGCCATTTCTCGGCGACGTTCTCGGCCGTCTGCCCCATGTGATAATTGTTGAACGCATCCCAAAGGCCATCGCGGATCATCGTGTCGATGAATTTCGCATCACCCATTTTGGTGCCGACGCGCATGTGCGAGGCATGGGGGCTGAGCGTCATGTTCTCTTGACCACCCGCCGCAATGATGGACGCATCACCAAGCTGAATATGCTGGGCGCCCAGCGCAACGGCGCGCAGGCCGGAACCACAGACCTGATTGATGCTCCAAGCCGCGCTCTCCTGAGCCAGGCCTGCGTTGATATGTGCTTGGCGCGCCGGGTTCTGGCCTTGGGCCGCGGTCAGGACCTGACCCAGAATAGTCTCGGAGACCTCGGATTTATCGACACCCGCACGCGCGACAACCGCTTCCAGCACAGCCGCGCCAAGATCATGCGCAGGTGTGTTTGCGAAAGAGCCCCCGAAAGAGCCGACAGCCGTGCGTGCGGCCGATGCGATAACGACGTTGGTCATGTGACAGTCTCCACCTTATGTTTCCAAGGAGAGGCTGCGACGCGGACCGTCCGCGCAATCGGCCCCCACCAATTCGCCACTTTCATACCGCGTAGGGCATATCGCGGCAACTGCCGGAATAACGTAAGGGTCAGATCATGCCGAGCGGCGGGTGATCTCTGGGCTTAGCCATGCAGGCTTCACCGACGGCGCACCGAAGTAATACCCCTGCAAGCAATCTATTCCGATGGCCGACAGATAGGCCGCGTCCTCGGCGCGCTCCACGCTTTCGGCAACGGTGAACATGTCAAACTGCCGCGCGATACTGGCCAGCGCATTGGTCAAGACCTGATTGTCCGGATCGGTGGAGATACCGCGGATAAACTGTCCATCGATCTTGAGGATATCGAAGTAGAAATCCTTGAGATACCGAAACGAGGTATAGCCCGCGCCAAAATCGTCGAGTGCAAAGCTGATCCCCTTGCTCTGCAACTCCTCCATGAAGGTCACGACCAACTCCGGCACCAGCATGGCCGAGCTTTCCGTGATCTCAAGGATAAGCCGCTCGCCCAATGTCGGATCATTGGCCAGCCCGCGCTTGAGGACGCGCATCCAACGCCCATAGCCGATGGAGCGCGCCGACATGTTGATCGAGAGCCGTAAATCCGGATGCGCACCCAGCGTGCGGATCCCTTTCTCAAGCGCAAGACAATCAACGATTCGCCCCGTCTCAGTCGTCTCGATAGAGGTGATGAAATCCTTGGCCGGAATGATCCGCCCGGTCGCATCCAAAACCCGGATCAACCCTTCGTAGAACGCGATTTGCCCACCTGACCCTGCCGTCACAACCGGCTGAAAAGCCAACATGACCTGCTTATGCCGCACAGCCGCGTCCACCATTTCGATCACGGATCTGTCCCGCGCGCTTATGGCATAGGATAGCGGGTCTTGATGGCCGGCAGGGATATCGGCCCACTTGGCCTTACGCGCATCACTCATGGCAGTCTCCGATTTGATCCGTGACACATTGCGCCGCCAGCGCTAAGGAACCCTTAAACGGATAATTTGAACGAACCGGGGAGAGGCGTCATGGCCGAGCGGTGTGGATGGGTCGGGCTTGAGGAGATCTATGTCCACTATCATGACACCGAATGGGGCGTGCCTGAGTATGACAGCCGCGCCCTTTGGGAAAAGCTTGTGCTTGACGGGTTTCAAGCCGGGCTGAGCTGGATCACCATCCTTAAAAAGCGCGATAATTTCCGCACTGCCTTTGCGGGCTTTGACCCCAATGTGATCGCCACATGGGGCGCGCCTGAGGTCACGCGGCTTCTCGGTGACGCAGGGATCATCCGCCACAGGGGCAAGATCGAGGCCACGATCACGAACGCCAAAGCCTGGCAACGGATCGAGGCCCAGCAAGGATTTGATCGCTATCTGTGGGACTTTGTCGGCGGTGCCCCGTTGCAAAATACCTACGCTGATCAGGCCGAGGTGCCTGCCTACACACCTCTGTCCACAGCGATCTCCAAAGACCTCAAAAAACGTGGGTTCAAGTTCTGCGGGCCCACAATCGTCTATGCGTTCATGCAGGCTTGCGGGTTGGTCAACGACCATCTGATCGCCTGCCCATGCCATGCCCGCGTCGCAGCTCTGGCGCGCTAAGCCCTTCGCCACATTCTCGCCACATTGGCCAGTGTTGTGCACGGCATCCACCCACCCCCAACATCTTCCGTTTTACGCCCTCCAGAAATCATAAATACACGCAAATTGAAGGGTTTATTCGATGGAACTGATGTGTTAGCGTTTTGGAAACAATGAAGCCAGTCGGATAACCGGCGGCGCGAGGCAGTAAAAAGAGTAGTTCCATGAAGGCTCGGGGTAGGCAACTGATCCGGCTTGGCGTGTTGGCGCTGGCCACAATCTGGATGTTCGTGATCGTTCCGCTAAGCGCGGCGGCCGCGCCCTATGCGGCTATGGTCATGGACGCGCGCTCGGGCAAGGTGCTGCATGCACGCAATGCCGACACCCGCCTGCACCCCGCTTCCCTCACCAAGATGATGACGCTCTATATCGCGTTCGAGGCAATTGAGAACGGCGAGATCGGTCTCGACGACATGGTCAAAATCTCACGCCACGCCGCAAACGAGCCGCCCTCCAAGCTGGGCCTCAAGGCCGGGCAATCCATCAAGCTTAGGTTTCTCATCCGTGCGGCGGCGGTGAAATCCGCCAATGACGCCTCCACCGCGATTGCCGAGGCCATCTCGGGTTCCGAGGCCGCGTTCGCGCGTCGGATGAACCGAACCGCCAAGGCGCTGGGTATGTCGCGCACCACGTTCAAGAACGCCCACGGCCTGACAGAATCCGGCCACCTCTCCACCGCCCGCGACATGACGGTGATGGGGCGGCATGTGTTCTATGACTACCCTGAGTATTACAACCTCTTCTCCCGGATCGAGGCAGATGCCGGTATGCGCACAGTGCTGCACACCAATCGCCGCCTGCTCAACTCCTATCGTGGTGCGGACGGGATCAAGACAGGCTACACCCGTGCGGCAGGCTTCAACCTCGTGGCCAGCGCCGAGCGCGGTCAGGAACGCATTATCGCCACCGTCTTCGGAGGGCCCTCGACCAACACACGCAACGCCCGCGTGGCCGAGCTTTTGGACCTGGGCTTCAAGCGCGCACCGACCCGCGTCGCCCTCAACCGTCCGACCAAACCCGCGTATCAAGGTCCCGGTACTCGCGACGACGCCACACCCGACACCCAAGTGGCCACATCCGGTGCCGCCGGGCGCACGGTGCGCCTGATCTCAGCCGCCGCCGTGAAGAAAAGCCTGCGCCCCCAATCGCGCCCCGCGCCTGAGGTGCCCCTACTTGTCGCCAATCAGACAGATATCGAAAAAGCCCTGCAAGAGGCCAAACAGGCTGATATCGACCTTGCCGTTCTACAGCCCGCGCCTTTGACTGAACCCTTGGACGAGGCCGATGCCATACAAGCACCCGCCGCCACGTCAGAGCGAAATGCGCAAAGCGAAGAGATCGTCCTGGCCTCCGTCGCTCCCACCGTGGCTCTGAAGCCCCAGCGCAGGCCGCAAGATCTGATCGACGCCAAGATTGTAACCGCCGATCCGGTGCAAGAGGTCGTGACCCGCGTCTCCACCTCGGGCGGGCATAACTGGGGCATCAACGTTGGCCGTTACCCCAGCCAATACAAAGCGCGCAAAGTGCTCCTTCAAACCGCGCTCAGCGAGATGAGCACGCTGGATGGCTCGTTGCGCAAAGTGGTCAAACGCGCAGGCGGATTTGACGCCAATTTCATGGGGCTGACCCGTGAGACCGCAGATCGCGCCTGTCGCCGCCTCTCGGCTAAGAAATTCACCTGTTTCATGATCGAGCCCGGCTAAGCATCTACTGGGTTGCGGTTCCATTCCAAACATCGCGCGCTTTTGACTGGCGCGCCCTAGCGCACGCGCTGTAGCCTGAGCGCGCGCATTATACGCCCTACACAAAAGGCCCAATATGTCCGGCACGCACCCAGAGATAATTCTGCACAATTACCCGCAATCGCCCGTGGCCGAGAAGGCGCGGATCGCCTTTGGTATCAAGGGCCTCGCGTGGCGCAACGTGCTGATCCCACGGATCGTGCCCAAACCGATGCTGACGGCCCTGACGGGCGGCTACCGGCGCACGCCGGTGATGCAGATCGGGGCCGATATCTATTGCGACAGCCAATGCATCCTGCGCGAGCTTGAGAGCCGCTTCCCCTCACCCACCTTCTTTCCGGGCACGGATGCGGGCCTCATGTGGTGCCTCAGTCGTTGGACCGATGGCGCGCTTTTTGACATGGCCGTGAAGGTCATTCTGGGCGCAGCAGGCGATGACCTGCCCGAGGATTTCGCCGCCGATCGCGGGCGGCTCTATTTCGGGCAGGATTGGGCCGAGGGGCTGAAGGCCGCCAATGCAAACCTGCCTCATCTCGCCGCGCAGTTTCGTGCGCCGCTTGGGTGGCTCAATGAACAACTCGCAGACAATCGCAGTTTCTTGCTGGGCGATGCCCCGGCAGCGATTGACGCGCAATTCTACAATCTGGTGTGGTTCCTGCGCGGTCGCTGGGCGGAGGGGCCCACCTTTCTGTCGGAGTTTTCAAATCTTGAGCGTTGGGAGACCAATGTCCGCGGCATAGGCCACGGCACAGTGCAAGACATGAGTCCCGAAGAGGCCCTTGCCATCGCGGCAAAGGCCACCCCGACGGCAATGCAAGCGACCGACCCGCACGAGCCCCAAGGGCTGCGCCCCGGCATGCCCGCCCGCGTCGCACCGGATGTTGACGGTGGCGAACAGCCCGTTGAGGGAGCCGTCGTGCGCGCCGATGGCCATACTATCGTGCTACACCGCGAGGGGCCTGAGACCGGCGCGGTCTGCGTGCATTTCCCGAGGGCGGGATACCGGGTGGAGGTTTTCACCTGACCACAGCGCCTCACGCTCACGGGCGCGGGTTATCGTCCCACTCATCCGACAGGATGCGCCGCGCGTCCCCTTCGGGATCGTCATACTGATTGCTGCGGATCGTGTAGATGAACGCAACCAGACCCGCACCGCCCAAAAGCAGCGATATCGGTATCAGATAGACCAGAATATTCATCCCCGCCCCCTCAGCCTGAGTGCATTGAGAGATACGGTAATCGAACTGGTGGACATGGCAAGCGCCGCGATGAGCGGCGTGGCGAGGCCAGCCACGGCCAAAGGCACGGCAACGATGTTGTAGACCGTGGCGATCTGGAAATTCTCGCGGATGCGGCGGATGGCGGAACGGGCGGTCGCGCACGCCTCGGCAATCGGGGTGAGGTCCGCGCCCAAAAGCACGATGTCCGAGGCCACGCGGGCCGCATCAAGCGCTGTGGCGGGCGAGATGGAGACATGCGCGGCGCTGAGCGCGGCCGTGTCGTTGAGGCCGTCGCCCACCATCAGCACGCGGCGGCCTGCATCAGCCATGGTGCGGATGCGGGCCGCCTTCTCCTCTGGCAGGGCCTCGGCCACGCAATTGGGGATGTTCAGCCGGGCGGCCATTGCATGGGTCACGGGCGCGCTGTCGCCAGAGATAAGCCAGACCGCTTTGCCGCTCTCGATCAGCGCCTGCACCGCTTCAGCGGCCCCCTGACGCAAGCTATCAGTAAAGGTCAGGGGCAGCGCGGTCCCATCCCATTGCAGATAGCTCGCCGTCTGCGCCAAAGGCTCGGCCCCAACCCAAGCAGCGCGCCCAAGGCGCACCTCTCGCCCGCCCAACTGCCCGCGCGTGCCATATCCTGGCACTTCCTCGATATCCGTCACATTGGCAGGCGTGACACCCAGTTCGCCCGCCGCCGCTACGATTGCGCGCGACAAAGGATGCGCCGAGCCTGCGGCCAACGCGGCGGCCACGGACATCGCGTCCTTGGGCACATCGCCGGGCGCGTCCATCAGGGCAAGGCCCGTGGTCAGCGTGCCCGTCTTGTCAAAAACAACCGTATCGACCTCGGCCAAACGCTCCAGCGCCGTGGCATCCTTGATCAGCATCCCGCGTTTGAAGAGCCGCCCAGAGGCCGCCGTGGTCACCGCAGGCACCGCGAGGCCCAGCGCGCAGGGGCAGGTGATGATGAGCACCGCCGCCGCGATATTGATCGCCGTGCGCATGTCGCCTGTGCCGATATACCAGCCCGCAAAGGCCAGCGCCGAGAGGATATGCACAAACGGCGCATAAAGCTTGGCCGCACTATCGGCGAGCGAGGTGTAGTTGGCGCGCCCAGACTCCGCGACCGCCACAAGATCGGCCATCCGGTGCAGCGATGTATCGGCCCCCACAGCTGTGGCACGCAGGGTCAAAGGCCCGGTGAGGTTCATCTCACCCGCCGAGACCTCGGTCCCCTCGCCCGCAAAAACCGGCAGCGTCTCGCCCGTCAGAAGCGAGCGGTCCAACTCGGACGCGCCATGGGTGATCACCCCGTCCACGGACATACGCCCGCCGGGGTGCACCGCAATCAGGTCGCCCACCCGCAGCATCGCCACAGACACCTCCACCTCGCGCCCGTCCTCCAGACGCCAGGCGCGCGGCACTTCGAGGGCCGTCAGCTCCTCGGCAGCGGAGCGCGCAATCGCCCGCGTACGGTGATCGAGATAGCGCCCCGCAAGCAGGAAAAACGTGAGCGTGAGGGCCGCGTCGAAATAGGCGTGATGCTGTCTGACGTCAGCGCTTATGGGTCCAAATAGCGGTATTTGATAAGAGAGAGT
>ERZ887849.347-NODE-347-length-50416-cov-59.175731_pt1 | contig 50416 bp, 31 predicted proteins | sample MGYA00521267_ERZ887849 | MGnify/ENA primary metagenome ERZ887849 (study PRJEB32303, sample SAMEA104408601) | aquatic metagenome | biome: Brackish water; feature: Pelagic; material: water | place: Baltic Sea | collected 2014-06-06T16:11:00 | depth 2,863 m ... | reverse complement strand
CCTTTCAGCTGACGATCTGTGAATGAAAATGGCGGGTCCCATGTGGAAATTTCTGTTCGCCAGCGAATTGGGAAGCCTCGAAGCTTCAACTTGTATTCGATTAATGTGCCGGCTTGAATGTTTATTGGTGGCGGTGTAAGCACCTTGAATTGCAGCAGCGGCGGAGTGATTTGTTCCAATTGAAATGCATCGCTGAAGAAGTCGAATAGTGTTTCGCGGCTCACCGGCAGTGTCACAGCGGACTTCAGAATGTATGCTTTTGCTTTACGATCCCAATTGATTTCAAGCATTGTTGGAAATTTCGTGCGGTGATGTTTCAGCTGAAAAATCAACGTGTCGCCTGATACTCCGCAGTGTGAAACGAGTGAACGATTCTGCAGCTTTATGTGCGGGACCGAAGTTGCGTTTCGGCGCAATCGCCGAGTGTTTACTTCAGCATTTCCGTAAGCCGATGCAGCGTTTCACCAACATCTTCCAAAGAATTCAAGTCTTCCGCTGCCGTTGAAAAGTATTCGTCGTCAATACCCATGATCTGGCGAAGCAATGCTGATTTTTCAGGCGGTTCATCCAGAAACTCGTCCATCATTTCGAAATCGCGATCCCACAGGATTCTGTCAGACATTGAATGCACCAACGGATGCCAGAGGTCGCGTTTCCTGCAGTCTGCAGATTCCGGAATTCCAAGGTTCTCAGCTGCATTAGTGGCATCGGGATCGTCGTCGCAGGAAAGTTCGCCGTATGCTTCGTGAGCTGCATTCAACAAAAGCAATCGCCATGTGTTCTGGGTGGGCGTATTCATGATTTCCATGTCAATCATGAAGCTGATATGTTCAAACACCGATCCAATCGCAGCTTCGTTGACTGCCGTCAATCGGGGGGCACATGCGGTTTCGGTAAGCAGGTGTGTGGCAAGTGTTTCAATCACAGCCAGACGCTGCGACCATGTCAGGCTTGCGAACAGTTCAATCGAATAGTGATACGATTCATAGTTGGCTTCGTCCTTGATTTGTTCCACCAGTGAAGTTACTCCCGCTTTGAACAGCGCTGCTTCGGCGCCCTGTAAAATGCGGTCTCCTTCTGATGTATGCCACATCGCTTCTACTCCGTTTGTGTCGATGGTCTATTTTTTGATTTCAGTTCACAACCCTGCCGATATTTTCCGTCAGCAGGTCTGGTTGCAACTTTCCGTACTGTAGTTGTGGTGACGACTTGGATTTGATCCCGTTGAATGCGATCATGGCCTGACGTCTACCACTTATAGAACCCCATCACTGCCAGGCATTCCTGATGTTCAGGCCTGAGTGGTAAATGGTCATTCAATACGCCCAAGCTACAGCAAGCACTGCCGAAGATGAAACTCAAGATCGCCTCTATTTGTGTTTTTATGATGTTTGCAAACTCCGCTCAGTCGGTGCTTGCATCTGAAAGGCCCAACATTGTTTTTTTCTTCATTGACGATTTGGGCTGGGCTGATCTCGGATATCAGGGATCAGAGTTTTACGAGACCCCCAACATTGACAAGCTGGCGGCAAGTGGAATGGTCTTCACCAACGCATATGCGGCCGCGCCCAATTGTGCTCCAAGCCGCGCGTGCCTTTTAAGCGGACAGTATTCGCCTCGACACGGCGTCTATACCGTGGGAACTTCCCGCCGAGGCAAAGACAAGGATCGCAGGCTTGAGCCAACTCAGAATACTGAAGTGCTGGACGGTAAGTTCATAACCTGGGCGGAAGTGTTGAATCAAAACGACTACGTTCTGGCAAGTATGGGGAAATGGCACCTTGGCGATGATCCCACAACTCAAGGGTTTGACATAAATGTCGCGGGCAAGCATTGGGGAAGTCCCAGTGGAGGCGGCTATCACAGTCCATACAAGTATCCGAACCTGGAACAGGATCGTCCCGGTGAATATCTGACCGATCGTTTGACGGATGAAGCCGTCGAGTTTGTTGAAGCCAACAAAGATAAGCCGTTCTTTCTTTATCTGTCGCACTACGCGGTTCATACGCCGATTCAGGCCAAATCCGATGTGGCTGCCAGGTACAAGGCTAAGCCGTCGGGCCAGCATCAGAACAATGCGAACTATGCGGCCATGGTTGAAAGTGTCGACGACAGTGTTGGAAAAGTTCTTGCCGCCGTTGATCGTCTGGGGCTTACCGACAACACAATTGTGGTTTTCTATTCTGACAACGGTGGCCATTCTGGAGCCACATCAAATCATCCGCTGCGTGGTTCCAAGGGGATGCTGTATGAAGGCGGCATTCGGGAGCCGTTTATCTGCCGATGGCCTGGAGTCACAACAGCGGGGGCGGTCTGCCAACAACCGATCATTGGAGTTGACCTGTATCCAACATTTGTCGAAATGACGAACTCGAAGACGCCGGACGACTACCTGCTTGATGGGCTAAGCATCGTGCCTATGCTGAAAGATCCTTCGGCAACGTTACCGCGTGAATCAATCTTTTGGCACTTCCCCTGTTACCTGGAAGGGGCCGGAGATCCTTCGGGTGGCCCGTTCAGGACTACTCCGGCTGGAGCGATTCGTATGGGAGACTGGAAACTGATCGAATGGTTCGAAAGCGGTCGCCTGGAACTCTATAACCTTAAAAACGATCTCGGGGAATCGACGGTGCTTAATGAAAGTCACCCTGAAAAGCTTAGGCAACTACACGCGGCAATGAAGCAATGGCGAAGAGACGTGGCCGCACCAATTCCAACGGTTCTTAATTCGAAGTACAATCCAGGAGGAAGTTCTGCCGGTCGAAAGAAGAAACGGAAGGACGAGTGAATCCCATCGACACAGCTGGCGTCTGCCTGGCAATTAAAACGCGTGCGATCGCGGTTTGAAGTGGCATGGTTGATTACTCGTCGCCGAGAGCCTTTCTTGAAGTTCTTTTTCGCTGAATTGGCGAGTCATTGAGGTTAAGTTGCGATTCATCAGCAACGGAAAAATACTCACATGCGTGGCGCTGATTTGCTTCAGTCTGCTGGTGTGGAAATTTTTCCTTTCTGCCGCACCCTTGTCGGAACAGATTCGCGGCGCCTATAAATCGGGCGAGTTTACGAAGGTTCGTTTGCTTGCCGCGGATCTGGATGAACAACAGTTAGCAGACTTTGATACTTGCTGGTATGTCGGCTGCGCGTGTGAATCGTTGCATGACTACCCCAAAGCGGTTGCCTATCTGGGCAAAGCTATGGAAGCTGCCCGTGAGTCAGCACGAAAAATAAGGGTGGCACTGAAGATTGCTGAGATACATGGGAAGTCTGATAACGACCACTTATCAATTGATTTATTTTCTGAGTTGATTGAACAGTACCCGCAGGATGCCAGGTTAAGACGACGCGCGGCAACTTTGCTGGATGAGGTCGGTCGACGTTATGAAGCGAATCGCCACCATCTGGCGCTGGTCGTGATGGGACAAAATTCGATCGACGATTTGATTGTGCTGGCAGATCGTCACGAGGCGGTCGTTGGGCCGAAGGTGGAAGCAGCCCTTCGCGATCCAAACTCAGAAAAGTACCGAACGCTGCGGGCTCTTATTGCCTGGCGGTCAGGGAGATTGTCAGAGGCGGAATCGTTGCTTCGAGCTGAAATTGCAAGCGACTCATCGTTGCTGGAGGCTCACGCATTGCTTGGTCTTGTGCTGCTGGATATTGGCGATACAAGTCAGCTTTCGGTTTGGCATGCGGCGTTGCCAGATCCGGGTATGGATCATCCTGATGTTTGGTATGTTCGCGGAGTATGGGCAGAAGCCCTGAAGCAACCTCAGGTTGCTGTAACGTGTTTCAGGAACGCTTTGCGGCTGGATCCATGTTTTGGGCAAGCCATTTTTCGACTCGCGGTCGCCGGTGGAAATGAACTGACTGATAGTGTCAGCGATCAATTGACTGATCGAGTAGAGGTTTTAAAACACTATCGGCAAGTCTGCAAATCTGTCTTCTTTAACGGACCGGACGTTCAATCGCTCAAGACTGTTATTGATTTGGCAGAAGCCCTTGAGCTTTTTGATGAAGCTGCTGGTTGGGCTCAAATATTGAATGCTCGTTCAGGATTTCCGCTGGTTGACCTGGAACGCATCAGTCGTCTTAAATCAAACGCCAAGGCTGTGTCCGCTGCTGGTCAGGTAAGGGGATTAGGAATACTGTCGTCGCTTCCGATTTCGGAAACGGAAATTTCTGACTGGCCGAAACCTGGCGGTTCGACTGCAGTTGTTTCTCTCGAGCAACCAGCAATCAGCTTTGCGGACGAAGCCAGCAGATTTGGGATGGACTTCCAGTATATGAACGGAGCAAAGGATCCCAACGGTTGGATGATACGCCAAAGCATGGGAGGAGGCGTGGGCGTGTTGGACTATGATGGCGATTCGTGGCCGGACATCTTTCTGCCGCAAGGCGAATCTGCTATGGGGGTGGTCAGTGACGCGTTGTTTAGAAATGTTCGAGGAATCAGCACTCAACGTGTCGAGTCGATAGCCAACTGTGGGGGAGTTGAATTCTCACATGGAGCAGCGGTTGGCGATATTGATAACGACGGATTCCCGGATATCTACGTTGCCAATAGCGGAACTAACCAGTTGTACGTCAACAACGGTGATGGAACTTTTCGCGCGGCCGAAACGGTTCTGCAATCGAAGAAATGGACGGTCAGTGCTGTGGTTGCGGATCTCAACGGCGACAGCTGGCCAGACTTGTTTGACGTTAACTATCTGGAATGGGGACGCCCCTTCGTCGAACCATGCATCGACAGTGAATTGGGTCTGCCCCGCACGTGTCCGCCTGAACGGTTTGCTGGAGAATCTGATGAACTATATGTGAACACGGCAGATGGCGGATTCAGCAATGATTCAGCCGAAGTTGGTATTTCAAATGCATTGGGGAAAGGGCTTGGAGTTGTTGCGGGTGACTTTTCCGGTGATGGCAACATAAGCGTGTTCGTTGCCAATGATCAAGTTCCCAACTTTTTCTGGCAAGCGGATTCTCGCCAGCAAAATCGCTTGCAGCTACGTGAAGTCGCGTCTGCATTTGGGCTTGCCGTGAATGGTTCCGGGGAATCACTGGCCTGCATGGGAGTTGCAGCAGCAGACGTTAATCACGATGGCGGTTTGGACCTGTTTGTGACAAACTTTTATCGCCAGCCCAATACGTTGTATCTGAATATTGGGGCATCGAATTTTCACGACGCCACTCGTCAGGCTGGGCTATTTGAACCTGGGCTGCTTAAGCTTGGTTTCGGGACTCAATTTCTGGATGCCAACCTGGATGGCGAGCAGGATCTGGTGGTTGTTAACGGGCATCTGGATGACTTCACCGGCAAGGGAATCCCCTTCGCAATGCAGCCGCATTTGTTTGTTGGTCGCGGCAATGCGAGCTTTCAGGAACAGGCTGCGAACGTCACAGGGGCGTACTTTGAGTCAGTTCATATTGCCCGAGGGCTTGCAACACTGGATTTTGACCGCAACGGACTCACCGATCTTGCCGTATCGCAGATTGGCGAAACGGCATCTTTGTTGATTAACCACACACAGGAACCTGGACATTTTCTGTTAGTCCGACTTGTGGGGAAACTGTCATCGCGGGATGCGTTCGGAGCGATCGTTTCATGTTCGTCCGGTAAGCAGACCTGCTGGAAACATCTAACGGCTGGCGATGGCTATGCTTCAAGCAACCAGAAGGACGTGATTATTGGCTTGAATGAAAATACCACAGCGCAGACGCTTCAAATTCAATGGCCATCCGGCGGAACGCAATTGTTCACTGATGTCCAGGCCGATCGGAAATATGTAGTTCTTGAAGCAGTCGATCGATTGTTCGAAGTCAGTGAATAGCACTGTTTGCAATTACTTTGTTCGGAGCTGGCTGTTCAGGTGAGGTGTCATTGTTCGGCTGACTTCAAAGGCAGTTGCCAAATTCGGGTGTCGCCTTCTCGGATGATAACCGTTTGCCCGGATGCAATGTTCCGGAATATCTGTGACTCACCACCGGGCCAGACGATTTGTAGTGCCTCGACGTTTTTTGCATTTCCAAGTCCAAAAATAACCTGCTTTTGGTTGGATGCCTGATAGCCGTCGCCGGCAGTGAATTGTCGGACTACTTTTCGATCGTCGAATGTCGCTACAACGCGTGCTGTGCTTGCATCGCGAGCACTACTGGTGCCGACAATTCTGACTGTCAGGTATTCTCCAACGTCTTTGGAGGAGTTCTCCAGAAGCATCGCGCTGTCGTTCAGCCGAGAAACAGCAACTTCAGCCAGCCCATCATTGTTCCAGTCAATCACAGCCATACTGCGACTTAGCATTGGTGTTTGAAATGTTTCTCCCAGCTGGTCTGCGGTCAGACGCTTAAAATGGCCGTTGCCTTCGTTTCGGAAGTACTCAGGAGGCATTTCGTAGGGGATACCTTTGTAGGAAAAATCATCGACGTGTCCATTCCCAATCAACAGGTCTTCCCATCCATCAAGGTCGCCGTCAATCGCCTGCACACCAAAAGCCAGCATTCCAAGACTTGCTTCTCGAATGCCTGCATTCTGAGAGTTGTCGCCGAAGGATTCACCGGGGTATTGCGAATAGAGAGTGTTCGATTCGTTAAAGAAGTTTGTGACGAACAGATCCCAATTGCCGTCACCATCAAAATCCGACGATGCAATTCCCATGCAGGCCTGAGCGCGTCCGTCTCGATCGAAGGCCAGTCCTCGCGAAAGGCCCTCCTCAGTGAACACAACTTTTTCGTTATCTGTCGGAGATCTTGTGAAGTAGAAGTTGGCTCGCCCATCATTTGCAATAAAAATCGACGGGCTACCAGTTGCTGCAAAGTCGGCGATCAGAATTCCAAGACCGTCGCCATCTGCTGCTGTGATTCCAATGGATTCTGAGACCTCATCGAAGCGTCCATCCCCGCGTCCTCGATACACAAAATCGTTAGCCGCTTCAAAGCCTGCTGGCGCACACGAGCGAGCGACTCCGTCTTCTTCGCAAACGCGATGGAAAACATCCTCGCCAGTCAGGAACGTTACGTCGTACAGGTCGGGAATAGAATCCAGGTCCAGGTCGGCAATGGCGACACTGGTCGTCCAGAATGGATGCCCGATATTTGCCTGGTCAGTGATTTCCTGAAATGTTCCGTCGCCCTGATTCCTATAAAGGCGATTTCCATCTATGTTGGCGACATACAAATCGGGAAATCCATCGTTGTTGATGTCCCCCGCAGCAACTCCCTGACCAAAGCCAAAGTCGAGCAAGCCAGCCAGCTTACTGACATCATCGAAGATTTGGCACTGTCGATTTCGGTACAACACATCGAAGGATGTTGTTTGCTTTTGGAAAGGCGGAAGTGCGCTGGCCTGAGTAAAGTACAGGTCGCAACAGCCATCCAGGTCAAAGTCCAAAGCTCCCACGCCGCCACCAGTGTACTCGAACATCAGACGCCCATTGGTTGATAGGTCTTCTGCGTTGGCGTACACAAAGTTAATTCCCGCGGCTGCCGTTGCGTCTGTAAACTGAGTGGTTGATTGGGCATTGTTAGTGCGATCTGTTGGCAGTTCATTGCTTTCAGGGGGCAACCACGCTGTTGTTGAAAAAGACAGACCTGCAGCTGGCCCGTCGGCTAACTTTTGTGCGGAATTTGAATTCAGGATTTGACGTAGGCGTTGTTGAGCTTCCAGCGGCCATGACTCCTGAGGATTCTGATACTGAGCCGCCACGGTCCAGCCGATTGCTTCAGGCAAACGGCCCAACGATTCCATCAGCTGGACGGCTTCTTGAAGTTTGGCGGGGCGGGAGTCACCCAAATAGACTTCGTTTGCCAGTGTTGCCAGTCGGGTAAGCTTCAGCCCACGCTCACGAAATGCGGTCGCCTCGTTGTCACGATCCAGAATTGCCAGTGCATGAGCCATCTGGTGATTGGCGGCAGCGTGGTTGGGAGCCATTGAGAGTGCTCGCCACAAGCAGAACGCGGCCCGTGGAGCGTCCTTGCTTGCCAGGCACCACTGCGAACGAATAAACCAGACTTCGGGAAACGTGTCCGCGTTCAAAGGAAGGCCGGCATCCCATGTTTGCATTTCTTCAGAGTCGTTTCTGCTTAGCAGCAGTTTTCCGATTCTGACATGAGCTTCAATCAGGTCTGGTGCCACCGCAATACACTTGCGAACCAGCTCCTCGGCCTTTTCAAATTCTCTGTACGAAATTGCAATGCAAGCGGCGCCCAGCCAGCACCTTGGGTCGTCTGATTTCAGAAATGCGGCAAGTTGTTCTTCGGAAAGCTCAACCGCGCGATCTGTGTCGGCCAGGTAGCAAAGGCTTTGAAGGCTGATGTCGCCTTTCTGAATCACAAACTGAAGATGCTGCACAGATTCCCAACGCCGACCTTCAAATCCCAGGCAGTCAGCGAGTAACTTGTGAGCTGTTTCATTGTCCGCGTCGATCGTTAGTGCTCGTCGCAGTTGTTCTTCTGCGCTTCCCATTCGATGCTGATGCATCATGATGGATGCGGATGACAATCTTGCGGCAAGGCCTTCCTGTCCGGCTTCGTCGCCAACCTGGTCGAAGTGCTGTAAAGCGTTGGTGAAGCGTTCAAGTCGAGTGGCCGCTTCACCGGCCAGAAGTCGAAAAGAGGGAGTGTCTTCGCCTAATTGAATGGCTTTCTCTGAATCCGCCAGAGCCGCTTCGAATCGCGACATTCTCAACCACTTTTTGGCGTCGCGGGCTAGCTCCTGCGCAGTTGGTTGTGCCAGCCACCAAAGACCGCCAATCAAAGTGCATAGAAGAATGCATACGACAGCAAGAGCGCGAAGGAAGACTGGTTTGCGATGTACACGGTTTTCGCTTTCGGCAGTCTGCTGGTTCATTGGGATATCCTGACAAAGGCTTCTACCTTGACCCAGTGGCGTGGAATGCGGAAAAGTGTGGGACGTTCGAACGGCCGAGCCGCTTTGTTGTCGGTCCCGGCAGATGCACGCATCTTATTGTGTAAGACTCTGACAAGTACTTTACCGAAACCATCAGTCCTGCTGATTCGCGGAATAGACCGAACGCATTGTGCAGGATACTTCCTCCCCACTTGCGTTTGCGCTACAAACGGTGACTTTGTTCGTTTGATTTTCGGTGCGGGAAGTTGCAGTATTTTAGCTGGCGCGGCTGAGTCCGCCAGCCATAAATACGGAGGCCAGCCCCAACCAAAGACATCTTCCAGCACCTTCCGGTGGAAGTGGTAATGAAGTGTCGGCCAAAGGTACGGCGATGGCGGCTACCAATGGGAATACAAATCCAGCCAGGCTTCCCATGACTCCTGCAACAAGCATTGAAGTGAAAACCGACTTCAACATGTTCGAGTTGCCGCTGCTAAGTCCACAAGCGGCTCCCACGCCAAGACCGATTATTCCCCAGGTCATCGCATGCATTATCATCGTGCTGTGTTCTCTGCCCGAACTGCCAATCAATGTCGATGTTGATATCGACTGGTGGTATGGAAATGACAGATAACTCGACAAGCAACCAGCTCCTGCGCCAAAAATGGCTCCAGCCAGAACGCTCAGGACCAGCTTTGATTTGCCATCATGGGAAAACCAGCTAATAGTGGCGGCAATGATTGATCCCAGAATAGCTCCAGCTATGCCAAGCCAAACCATGGCATTGCCCTGGTCGGCTGCAAGCTTTGCTGACATGGCGATCGCTCGCTCTTCTTCTGTTGGGGCGGCTCCCAGGTTAAGCAGCTCTGAAGGTGTGGGGTAAGGGCTGCCGAAACTGGATGCAATGGCATACCCAATTGCCGTGGCGGCACATCCAGCGATGATCACGCTGACACTTCGTGCTATAGTGTTGTTAGAATTGTCAGCCGAAACGGAAGCGTTCATGGAATCACGGCTTTCGATGTCGTGGGGGAAAAATGGCTTATCAAAAATAAAAGCAGCCGGACGAAACTCCGAAGGAATCTCGCCGACTGCCCATAAGAACTGAAAAGTAGCGTTGGGAACTTAGAATTCGCCAACGACTTCACGACCTGCAGCAGACCCAAGAGCCTGGTAGGTGCCCTGATCCAGGTTTTCGCTGATGAAGCGAACTGCACCATCGGCCAGTACGAACTGAGAACCGCCAGTGTGACGGCTTGTCGCAGTCATCAAGGTGTAGTTTCCGTCCCAGCCATCAGTGATACAAGACACACCATTTGGTGGAATCGCAGTCTGGATTGACGAAAAATATGTTCGTCCGTCGGCCCATCGGCCACCAGCGTATTCGCCAGTGAAGTACGAGCCCGGAGCATAGTCCAGCCGGTTATTTGGATTAATAAACGATCGGCACTGATCGATCATGGCCTGAATGTTGCCAGCTGTAACGCCACCGCCAGAACCATCGTTCATGCCTGGGTTGAGGCCAACGCCGCTGATGATTTCCTGGCGAATTGCCGAACCCTGAGCACGTTCGCCCATCATGATTGTGTTGCTTGTGCCGTCCAGAATGTCACGGATCGCAGCGGCTTCAGCCAGTCCAAAGATTCCGTCAACTCGTGTTCCGCCCCACTGATAGCGGTCGAGAATCTGACGCATTCTGTGGTTGTAGCGGCCAGTGCTGAATCGGTAGTTGGATTTACCTGTAGCACTTGAACACAGTGTGTCAGAAGGACACACCAATGCAGACAGGTTTTGACGCCAAGGCTTGTAGTTCGCATCCCATGGATACGCAACGCCTGTTGGCGAGATCATGTCCGCCTGCACTGTGCTGTACAGGTTTGCTTGTTCGATGTATGGCAAGATGGCGATGTGAGCACTGATCAACCAACGGTCGTTGAAGCTTCCGTTTCCTGGAATGGAAGCATTATTGTGACCACCCACAAACAGTGGAGGAAACGTGTTGTACACGTCGTGGTAGTTGTGAAGCGCAAGTCCCAGTTGCTTCAGATTGTTTTTACACTGCGTACGGCGTGCTGCTTCGCGAGCCTGCTGTACGGCTGGCAGCAATAGAGCGATCAAAATAGCGATAATCGCGATTACCACCAGCAATTCGATGAGCGTAAAGCCCTTCTTCTGTTTTGGTCCGGTTCTTGTCATCAAAGTCTCCCAGTAAAAAAGAAAAATTAAACACTGATTTATTCAGGCCCGGCTTAGGTGCCAGTTTTGCCCAAACAAGTCTCTGGCCACCATCTACAGCAAGAATGTTGCCAGAGAATGCCAAACTTAACGCTTTTTCGCGTTTTTCATGGCTGCTTCCTGGGCAGCCTTTTGAGCTTTCATCTGGTCTTCCTGGTAAGTTTCAGGAACAGGTGTTCCGCTGGCTTCTTCTGGTACACCACCGCAACCGGTGATGGACATGAACATTGCCACAGATAAAACTCCGAGAATTGCTCTTACAGTCGTCATAGAACTGTCACTCTGCTTAAAAAGTCAATAATGGAAATCACGGCTTTGAAGACAAGCACTTCAAAGCTAGCTCACTTAACGCACTCGTGCAACAGATTCTCTTCGCTGCAGTTCGATCAGGTGATTTGGTATTTCGAAACGTTCATCGCGAATTGCGTGTAATACTGCCGACGCTGCGGATTTGCCCATTTCGACGGCTGGCTGCCGCATGGTGGTTAAAGGGGGAGTCATAAATGCCACCTCCGCCTGATCATCAAAACCAACAATGGAAACGTCTTCCGGCACTCTGATTCCGTGGCGAGAAAGCCCGAGTCGAGCTCCCATAGCCATCATGTCGTTTTCCGCAAAGACAGCACTGAAATACACACCGCTTCCGAGTAATGAATTTATGGCAAGTACACCGGACTGAGCACTGAAGTCGGCCTGATAGATAAGACTCGGGTTAAAAACAATGTTTGCCTTTTCAAGGGCACGGCAATACCCCTTTTGTCGTTGTATTGCATCGGGCTGGTCTTTGATGCCGTGAATTAACGCGATGGCTCTGTGTCCGAGCTCAATCAGGTGCATTGTTGCTTCGTAACCGGCCAGTTCATTGTCAACGCAAACGCTTCGATTCTCCCAACCCGCAACTTCGCGCGCGACCAGTATCGTTGGCAGTTTTTCCTTCAGTTGCTCAAGATCAGTAACTGGGGTGCGTCCACCGATAAGAACCAGTCCATCAACCTGCCGACCGACCAGGGCCTTGATGACTTCGCTTTCTGTGCTGTGGTGTAACTGACCATCGACAAAAATTGGTGAATAACCCGTGTTGTTGAGTCCCTCGATGACTCCCTGAGCAATCGAGTCATAAAATGGACTACCAATTTTCTGTGTCACAATCCCTATGGTCATTGAACGACCACTTGCGAGGCTTTGGGCCATCAGGTTTGGGCGGTAATTCAGGGCAGTAATCGCCTGCTCAACGGCCAGGCGGGTTTCAGTGTTCACCACTGAACTTTCGTTCAGAACGCGCGAAACGGTACTCTTCGATACCTTGGCGTGCTTTGCGATGTCCTGAATAGTGGTCATGTGTTTTGATGTGGAAAAACGTTAGGGCTTAACACAAGTTTCATAAAGTTAGCACATTGATGGTACCGGTTCCATAGAATTGCTTTGAATGTTTCGGCGAAATGCTAACATAACTGCATTATTTTATGAAACCGATTTCAGGGGCCGCAAAAATGGACCTTTTCCAGTGATTGAAGAACGCCAGGATATGTCGGGAAAACACGGGGCGTCCGTCCGATTATCGATCACTGAGAAGGTGGGCTACGGTCTCGGCGATACCGCATCGAATCTGTATTGGAAGACGTTCGAGTTCTTCCTGATGTACTTTTATACAGATGTTTTTGGGATCACCGCACGTTCGGCCGGCACGATGATGTTGGTCACGAGAATCTGGGATGCCATTAATGACCCTATTGTTGGCTACCTGGCTGACAGGACTCGAACGTCATGGGGACGTTTCCGTCCTTACTTGATTTGGATGGCATTGCCGTTTGCGATTACCGGGTGTCTGACTTTCTACACTCCGGATTTCAGTCCTGAAGGGAAGCTTGTCTACGCATACGTCACTTACACCCTTGTGATGATGGCTTACACGGCGATTAATGTTCCGTACGGAGCATTGATGGGCGTGATCTCAGCAAGCTCTCTTGAACGGACCAGCATATCAACCTATCGATTCGTCGCGGCGTTTTGCGGGGGCATCGTCGTTCAGTACTTCACTCAGGATCTGGTCAGTTACTTTGGGGGCGGTTCTGAAACGATTGTTGTCAACGGTGTAGAGAAGATTCGCGTTATCAACGAACAGGCTGGATTCTTTTGGACCATGGCTGTGTTCTCAATGGTGGCTGTGATTCTTTTTGCGATCACGTTCTTAACAACTCGGGAACGAGTTCAGCCGGAGATAACAGATTCTGCAACAGGTAGGGCGGACCTGCGATTCATTTTGACCAGTCTGAAGTTTCATCAGATTATGTTGGGTGGGCTGACCTCTTTGGCGTTACTGGCAACGGGTTTTGGTGCCGACTCATTGTATTGGATTATTGGAATCTACCTTGTTCTAAGTGTCCTGTCGCTGGTAATGCGAGTTTACTTTGGTGCCAACCAAAATGGCGAGCGGCAGCATTCAACGCTTGAACAGGATTTTGGCGATTTGCTGACGAACCGACCGTGGATGGTTTTGTTTGGTTTTGGTTTGATGCAGCTAATGGGAGCCTTTATTCGTGGTGGGGCGATTTTGTATTACTTTAAGTATTACTGCGGCGACGCCAGGCATGCTCCTGCATTCTGGGTTTCCGGCAGTGTTGCGGCAATTGTTGGTATGCTGCTGACGAAAAAGTTAACCAGCGTGTTCGGCAAGAAAACGCTGATGATTTATATGAACATTGGCGTTGCTGCGATTACAGCGGCATTCATGCTGCTGGGGCCGGAACAGATTACGTTAATGTTTGTTCTGCATATTGCCGCGTCATTCATTGGCGGCCCAAGTCCTGTTCTGTTGTGGGCGATGTATGCTGACTCCGCTGATTATTCCGAATGGAAAAATCATCGTCGAGCAACCGGTCTCGTGTTCGCTGCCGCTACCTTTTCTCAGAAGATGGGCTGTGCTGTTGGAGCAGCGGTAACAGGTTTCGCTTTGGACTTCTTTCAATACGCTGCTCCTGTTAACGGGGCAAATCAGACGCAGTCAGCAACAACGCTGAATGGCCTTTGCATGATGATGAGTGTCTTGCCGGCTGCGTTCTATATGCTGGCAGCGTTTTGCCTTGTGTTCTATGACATCAACGAATCCATGCTGCATCGGATTGAAAACGACTTGCGTATAAGGCGGGATGCAAATTCAGGCGGCGAAACTATCACACTCACTGAATAGAAACTTAATCGTCTATGTTTTTTGGGCCTTCGCCCGGTGATGTCATTCGTCGTCTTGATCTATCGTGGAAATCTGTTGTATGTACTCTGTTGGCACCATGGATTCGGCCCGGGGAAATCAGTTCGAAACGCTGACCTCTGAAGTTGCGGGAGAATATGTTTTTGAATCTGGTGAGACCTGGTACAGGGTTTCCAATTGCCATCTGATGTCGGATTTTTTCGTATGCCCTGTCAGCGCTGGCGATCACTGGATGTTTGTTTCCCGTCGAGGTGCCTTGTCTGCGGGGCGGAGAAATCCTGATGTTGCCCTGTTCCCCTATTATTGTTCCGACAAGCTACTGGACATGTCGGAATCGACCGGGCCCAAAACGATTATTCGCATTGCCACAGGATTAACGCAATTCAAGTTGTGGGAGCCGTTTGCAGCGACTGGTCGATTGCAGCCTGGTGTACGTCAGAACTTCTATAAGAACGATCTGGGAAACCGATTGATTCTTGAAGAAACTAATGACAACCTGCAATTGAGCTTTCGATATCAATGGGAGTTCAGCAATCGATTTGGGTTCGTCCGCACAAGCCAGCTATTAAACATTGGTAGTGGGCATCAGGACGTCAGCTTTGTGGATGGTTTGCAGAATATTCTGCCAAGCGGCCTCGGGCGCGACTTCCAGTCGCGTTACAGCAATCTTGGTGATGCTTATAAAAAGAACGAGCTACTGGAAGCCAGCCAGCTTGGGCTTTACTATCTCAGTTCAATTCCGACAGACAGGGCTGAGCCCAGTGAAGGCCTGCGAGCCACGACTGTCTGGCAGCATGGTCTTGCATCGCCGCACATACTGTTGAGTTCAATACAGTTGGACAGGTTTCGCCTGGGGCTGCCGCTGTTCGTTGAAAACAGCATTAGAGCTCGCCGGGGCGCGTATTTCGTTTCAACAGAATTGCGTCTTGCTCCAGCGGAACCGGTTAAATGGAAAATCGTCGCCAACGTGGAGCAGGATCAGACTGACGTCAGCAACCTAAGTCATCAGATTTTCAATTCTGCAGCGTCGTTGCTTGAACGGGACGTGGCTGAAAACTCGAAACAGCTGTTGGCAACGGTTTCCAGTGCTGACGGGCGTCAGCTTGGAGGGAATCGGCTGCGCATCCATCGCCATCAATCGAATGTGTTGTTTAACGTCATGCGCGGCGGCCGACCATTTGATGGCTATAGGATCGACGCCAGTGACCTGTGTTCGCACGTCAGTCGCTTTAACACTGGTGTGGCTCAGCGACATAAGAACCTGCTGCAAACACTTCCCGAACGAATCCACCTTACACAGCTTCATGGATTGGTTAATGAAACGGAAGACAATGAATTCATTCGGATTGTCAGTGAATACCTTCCGCTGACATTCAGTCGACGTCACGGCGATCCGACTCGCCCGTGGAATTCTTTTTCGATCGAACTTCAGAACGCTGACGGATCTCAGAAGCTCGGTTACGAGGGAAACTGGCGCGACATCTTTCAGAATTGGGAGGCATTAGCTCTTTCATATCCGGATTATCTGCGTGGAATGGTTCTGAAATTTGTTAACGCATCAACGGCAGATGGCTACAACCCATATCGCTTAAGCAAGGATGGTTTCGAATGGGAAGCTCCGGAACCCAACGACCCTTGGGCCAACATTGGGTATTGGGGCGATCATCAGATTATTTATCTGCTGAAGCTTATGGAATGGTCACGGAAATTTTCGCCAACTCACCTGACAGAACTTTTGCCTCAGCAAGTCTGTGCGTATGCTCAAGTGCCCTATCGTATACGTCCGTATCAGCAGATTGTTAAAAATGCTCAGGATACGATCGAGTACGATTATGCCCTGGCCATTGAAATAGAAGCTCGAGTGGCAGAACTTGGGTTTGACGGTTGTTTGCTGCAGAGTGAAGCCGGTGGCGTTTTGCGGGCAACGTTTTTTGAAAAACTCTTGGTGCCGATTTTGGCCAGGTTGGCCAACTTTGTTCCAGAAGGCGGAGTCTGGTTAAACACTCAGAGACCAGAATGGAACGACGCCAACAATGCACTTGTTGGTCGTGGATTGTCGATGGTGACAACCTGCTATTTGCGCCGTTTTGTTTTGTTTATGGACAAGTGGCTTGCTGAAGAAAACGTTCCAGAGTGTTTTGACGTTTGTGACCAGGTTGTCACGTTGCTTCGACGCACTCAGTCTGTCATCGTAGAGCACAGTGCCGCGTTCGCCGGGCCAATGTCTGATCAGCAACGCAAGCAAATTGTGGATGGGCTTTCTCTGGCAGGTTGCGAGTATCGTGCTGAGCTGTATCGGAATGGATTGAAGGAAACGAAGTGCGAGCTTTCGAAGTTTGATTGTCGGCAGTTCTTGTCGCAATGCCTGTCAATGATCGATCACACGATCCGCATGAATCGACGCGATGACGGGTTGTTCCATTCCTACAACCTTTTGACGCTGACTGATGATGCCGCTGAAGTTAAGCACCTCTACGAAATGCTGGAGGGGCAGGTGGCAGTACTAAGCAGCGGATTATTGTCAGCTGAGCAAGCCGTTGAAGTTCTGGACGCACTTCGCGGCAGTCGCATGTACCGGGACGATCAGCAAAGCTACATGTTGTATCCCGATCGAATACTCCCGACATTTCTTCAGAAGAACATCATTGCTGCAGAAAAAGTCCAGTCATGCGAGCTGCTGCAGGCCCTGTTAAACAATGCAGACACCTCAATCATTCGAGCAGATGTGAACGGCGAATTTCACTTTAATGGCGACTTCCGAAATGCCTCGGACCTCGCCGCCGCTTTGGATTTGCTGAAGCGACAGGGGCGTTTTTCGAGTCTGATTGATCGGGATCGAGCTGCAGTTCTCGATATCTATGAGGCGACCTTTCAGCATGCTGATTTCACTGGTCGTTCGGGCACGTTCTTCGCCTATGAAGGACTTGGCTCGATCTACTGGCACATGGTTTCGAAACTGGCACTCGCCACGATTGAAAACGTCGTTGATGCTAAGACCGACTTGTCGTGTCCAGGCTTGATCGCCCGATTGATAAGGCATTATCGAGAAATTCGTGATGGACTGGGTCTTGAAAAAACACCTCTGCAATACGGTGCGATTCCCTCCGATCCATATTCACACACTCCACAACACGCGGGGGCTCAACAACCTGGAATGACTGGACAAGTGAAAGAAGACATTCTGTGTCGTTACAGCGAGTTGGGCGTGCAAATAGATCAAGGACAGCTTCGTTTTGCTCCGGATTTGTTTGAGGATTCTGAGTTTCTTGGGGAAGACGAAGTCTTTCGTTTTTACGATCTCCATGATTCGCAGATTGACTATCCGATGAGCTCAGGGGAATTTGGATTCACCGTTTGTCAGGTTCCTGTGATCTATCATCGCTCTGCTGAAACGCGACTTGTGATTCACTGTGAAAACATTGAATCGCTTGAACGATCTGATCTTGTTCTTACGCTTGCAGAATCCCAAAGCCTGTTTTCTCGTTCAGGCATCATTGCTCGGATTGATGTGTTTTTCTGTCCGGTATCGAATACCTGAACCCATTCTGAACTCCGTTTACTGTTAAAGAAATTTTGTTATGCAATTTCGATTTACGACCAGCCTCGCACTCATCGTTGTGTGTTCTTGTACTACTACTGTGTCTGCACAGACTGCGACTGTGGAGGCATCCAGCAAGCTGAAGCTTGTCTGGAGTGATGAATTTGACGGCGATTCGCTGGATTACTCCAAGTGGGGCGTGGAGCAAAATGCGTTTGGCGGAGGAAATAATGAGCTGCAGATTTTTACAGATCGCCCCGAAAACGTCAGAGTCGAAAAGGGCAACCTGATTTTGGAAGCTCATAAGGATAACGCCGGGATCAGCGGTACCGTTCGCGAATATTCTTCCGGACGTATTCGTACCAAGCATCGAGGTGACTGGAAGTATGGCCGTATTGAGGTGAGAGCCAAAATGCCGAAGGGACAGGGGCTGTGGCCCGCGATCTGGATGTTGCCTACCGACGAACAATACGGGGGCTGGGCGGCCAGCGGCGAAATTGACATTATGGAATTTCGCGGTCAAAACGAACAGGAAGTTCTTGGCACGCTGCACTACGGAGGTGGGTGGCCCAAAAATACCTTTTCCGGTTCCTCGTTTAAGCTGAAAGAAGGCAGCTTCAGCGATGAGTTTCACACATTTGCTGTGGACTGGGAAGAAGGCAAGATGGTCTGGTCTGTGGATGGCACGCCGTACCAGACTCAAACCAAATGGCATTCTGATGGCGCCAAATTTCCGGCTCCGTTTGATCAGCGGTTTCATCTGCTGTTGAACCTGTCGGTGGGTGGCCACTTTGTTGGTAACCCCGATGCGACATCAACGTTTCCTCAGCAGTTTCTAGTTGACTATGTCAGAGTTTACCAGAAGTCGTGACATAAGCTGTTGGCGAATACCTGGTGTTGAAACGCGAGGCTGGCATCAATGCTTGTGTGGCTGAATCAGCTTCGTAAACCTGGCTGCTGACATGTTGGTGGGATGGCGGACCACGGAAGAAGAATTGCACGCTGTTGCGTGCAATTCTTCGCAGGATGCAAGGGGGCTGTGTTCGTTTGGTGCAGTGTTCGTCTATCGCAGTGCCTGACCTTCAAGCAGTGTTTTGCTCTCGCTTTGAGCCTGCCTGTTTGGGGGGCGACGTTCGAACAACGGGCCGTGTCCAGCTGCTCTTCGCCACGCTGATAATTGAGCAAGGTGGAATGCGAAGTGAGAGGTCAGCAGGTGCGACACGAGGTCACCAGCTGTTTCCACTTTTGTTCCGTCCAGCAACGCAACTCCGTGTGGTCTCTGCATGGCACGTTCGTCAGCAGAACGAGCCATTTCCTGCAGAGACTGATAGCCACTATGAATACTGGCCAGAAACTCGTCTTTTGAGAATTGGTCCGTGGGGGCAATGTCATCTGAGGAACCTGGACCGAAAGTGGCTAACCAGTTTGGGTGCGTAACGGAGCCATCAAGGAACGACTGCCCCAGTTCGCCACAAATTGCCAGGTGTCCCAGAACCCAGACTGGCGGATGTCCGTTACCCGGTGCACGCTCGAAGATTCGATCGGAAGGCAGGTCGGCGACGACGTGATTAAGGCCGCTGATTAGAAATTGGTTGAGCTTGATTTCTGTTTTAAACATTTTCAGGGTTTGTGTTTCGGGTTTCAGGGTTTCGGGTGGAAGCTACCTGTTGTTACTCGGCTTCTTTTTCTGGCTGCCGAAGCTCCAGAATTCAGAAGGTGTGTGAGCAGCTGCGAAGTATTGCTGAGCTTGCTGAACCAGTTCCGGATGCTTGTTGGCGATGTTGGATTCTTCGCCAATGTCATTGTTCAAGTCGTACAGCTCAATACCTTCAGCTTGTTCGATGGACTTCAGGTTTAATTGTACGGCTTTCCAGTTGTCGAAACGAACCGCTCGCCGCCCGCCTTTTTCATAGAACTCCCAATAGAGAAATTCGTGTGGTTGCTGAGTGCCCTGCCCTGTTAGTTCGGCCACTATGCTGATTCCGTCAAGGCCGGAAGGTGTTTCAATCCCCGCCAAATCGCAGAAGGTTGGCAGCATGTCCCAGTGAGCGGAAACAAGGTTTGAGGTTGAGGCGGCTTGTACCTTTCCGGGCCAGCGAGCAATCAAAGGGGCTCGAATGCCGCCTTCGTAAAGATCGCGTTTGAAGCCTTTCAGCGGACCGTTGCTGTCAAAGAACACGGGATCGTGTCCGCCTTCCTGATGAGGACCGTTGTCGCTGCTTAGCATCACGATGGTGTTGTCGTCGAGGTTCATTTCGTCTAACAATGACATGACCCTGCCCACGCCTTCATCAGCCAGCGTCATCATGGCTGCGAATGCTGCGATCGGATTTTTGGTTTCTGATCCGGCGTACTTTCCGATCTTGTTTTCAAATGCAGGGAACTTCTTTCTCCATTCCGCCATGTTCTTTTCTGGCGCCTGCATGGCGGCGTGAGGAATGGTGACAGGTAGAAACAGGAAGAATGGCTTGCCCTTGCTGTCCTTTATGAACTGCAAAGCTTCCTGAAGAATCAAGCCTTCTGAATATGTCTTACCGTCCAGAGGAATCTTCTGTTTGTTGCGCCAGAGATGGTCTGGGTAATACAAATGCGCCTGTCGTTGGCAGTTATAACCGAAAAAAGTATCAAAGTGTTCGGCTGGATCGCTGGGGGACGAAGGCGCTCCCAGTCCCCATTTTCCGAATGCTCCTGTGGTGTATCCAGCAGACTTCAGCAGCCTGGGGATTGTGACGATATCAGCGGGCATCGGTGATTGCCCTTCCGGTTGTACTTCTCGATTACCGCGAACATACGTATGGCCCGTGTGCAGGCCAGTCATCAGGCTGCATCGTGTTGGCGCGCAGACTGTTGAGCCGGAATAGTGCTGAGTGAACTTCATGCCCTCAGCGGCCAGCTTATCAATGTTCGGGGTTTTGAAATGCTTTTGGCCATAGCACGACAAATCACCGTATCCAGCATCATCAAGCAGGATATAAACGATGTTCGGTTTGACGGCTTCGTGGCCGAACGCCGCATCCCGGCAAAGGGCAAAAAGAAGCACAAAAATGATAGGTTTCATACAGTTCTCTCGTTCTATTTTAACAAGGGCTTCGCCCTTGACCCATTGGCGTGGCTGGCTGGAAGACATGGAACGTTCGAATCGCCGAGTCGCTCCGTTGTCGCTACGACCAACATGCGCGGACCGTAGCATCAGTGTAAGACGGTGCGAATCATTTCTGGTACGAATATAACGATTCCTCTGGTTTTCTGTTAATCGCAGTCTACTTAATGCCCAGTTGCTTCATCTTTTGTTGCAGGCTTTGGCGATGGATTCCCAGCCTTCTGGCTGCTGCGCTGACGTTGTTGGAATCTGCGCTGAGTGCTCGTTGAATGGCTTCCCGTTCGAAGTCTTCTACCAGTTGGTTTCGAGCTTCTGTCAGTGGCAAATCGAAATAGGCATCGAAGGTTTGATGTGCGTCTGTTTCGCGATGAACGGTTAGTCCCGTGTTAGCTGGCGTGACAACGTCGCCGTCGCACAGTGCTGCTGCCGCGTTAATCGTTTGCTGCAGTTCTCGAACATTTCCAGGCCACTGGTGCTGAATAAACGCAGCGACGGTTTCTCGCGAAAGTGCCAGGTTGTTCGGCAGGAATTCGTTTGCCAGTAACAGGATGTCTTCGTGTCGCGACCTGAGAGCAGGAATGAATAGCTCAATACCTTTCAGGCGAAAATATAAATCCTGTCGAAACACCTTGTCGATAATCGCCTGGTTAAGATCCTGATGAGTGGCGCTAATGATTCGTACGTCGACTTTCACCACTTCTTCGGTGCCAACCGGTTGAACGATTCCTTCCTGAAGAACTCGCAACAGGCGGGTTTGTACAGAAGCTGGCATGTCTCCGATTTCGTCAAGAAACAAAGTGCCGCCATCCGCCTGGCGAAACACGCCTTCGCGGTTCCGGTCAGCTCCTGTAAAGGCACCTTTAACGTGTCCGAATAATTCACTTTCGACCAGTGATTCTGCCATGGCTGCTGTATTGACTGCAATAAACGGCTTTGTTGATCGTGTGCTGCGAGCATGCAATTCGCGAGCCACAAGTTCTTTGCCGGTACCGCTTTCGCCTCGAATAAGCACCGGCAGCGTTGTTGCAGCGGCTTTGGTGATCAGAGAAAACAGCTGTTGCATTGGACGGCTTGTCCCCAGCAACGATCCAAAGCGGATGGAGTTGCCGTCGGCATTTTCGAGTGTTTCAACTTTTTTCTGCAGTTTGACACGATCCTGTGATCGACGGGCGATCGATCGAATATGTTCGACGTTGTACGGCTTGGTAATGAAGTCCGTTGCTCCACAACGAATGCAGTCGACGGCAAAGTTGACGCCATCGTTTGCTGTGACAACGATGATTTCCGGTGTTACCGTTGCATGGTCTTTCTGAAGCTGCTGCAGCACGAACATGCCGTCTCTTTCCGGCATGTTAAGGTCCAGAAAAACAAGATCCGGAGCATGTTTGCGAATCTGCCGCAGTGCTGCTTCACCTTCTTCGGCTTCAAGGATTGTTCGCCCGTCTGCACGCAGCGCCTTGGCCATGCCGTAGCGTGCTGGTTGTTCGTCATCGACGATTAGAATTTTCATGATTCGCCTGAATGGAAAAGCAGCCTGCCTGCCTCACTGCTGGTCGTCAACGATCTGTTGATGATTGGACTAAGGTGATTCTGGTTTTGCGACTGGAAGCGGCAATCTTACTTGAAAGCTTGTTCCGTTTGATTGGCTGGTGCAGGTGATTGTTCCGCCAAGTTCGCGAACTCGTTCTTTTACAAGATACAGTCCGAGTCCTGTTCCGTCACTTTTTCCTGTAACAAACGCTTCGAAAATGTTGTCCTGAAGTTCCGGACAAATGCCGGGGCCGTTGTCTGTGATGGTAATCGTTGCGGCCCTGCCCTTGCTGTCTGGGGATCGCTGATCGGCTTCCAATGGTAGATCGACGACGTCTGTTGATATGTAAACTTCAGGTTGGTCGGTTTCTCGTACCGCTTCAATGGCATTCTTGATGAGATTGAAAATGATTTCGCTTAACGACGCGTCTGTGGCGTTCACAAGTACGTTGGTCAGTTGAAGATTCTGGTGAATGTCTACTCCATACTGCCTGGCCAGATGATTCAGGATTTGCATGATTCGTTGGATCACTTTGTCCGGGCTCACGCCAACGGTTTCGGTGTCCGACGGGCGTGAAAAATCGAGCAGGCGTTGAGTTGTCAAAGTTAGTCGATCGATTTCTGACACGATCAGCTCAACGTCTTGGGCGTGTTCAGAATTGGAACCGATGTCTTCGCCCAGCAAGGTGGCGATGGTGCGGATTGAAGAAAGTGGATTGCGCAATTCGTGGGCCAGGGAGCCAGCGACCAGTCCCAGCGTAGATAGCTTTTCCTGCTGGACAGCTCGTCGTTCCGCCGTTTTTCGAGCATCTTCCAGCTGACGGTTGTGAATCGTCGCGGCAAACTGGTCGACCAGCAGCTTCAGTGTGTTGAGTTGCTCGTTGGACAGGCGGTCGCCGCTGCTTGTGGAACCCAGTGCAAGAATTCCATTAATTTTGCGATAGTTGATGCGAAACGCGGCGATCAAATCGAGTTCTCTCATCAACGAAAGTTGTTCATTGTTGGTGCAGCGAGATCGATCCAGCCAGCCATGTGTTTCGTGATTGCTAAAGCTGACGATCTGTTGGATGGATTCGTTGGCCGAAAGAAGTTCGCGGAAATCGGGCTGTGTGGCGAGGTCGTCAAAACGCAGAATGGGTGCTCTGGAATTGACGTCGCCCAGCCACAGATAGCTGTATCGCAACGAAAGCGTTTTTTGCAGGCCTTCTGCAAACCAAGCGCAGATTTGATCGATATCGTCGTCTGCGCGGCGGGATAATTCTACGGAAAGTTGCCGTGTTGCGTCACGCATTTGAGCAACGTTGGTTCCTACCAGGTACAAAAGTGATTCGCGAAAGCGATTACGTAACGGTTGGTAGGCCAGTATCAACGCGATTATCAGCAGTCCCTCAACGACAACAAAATCGAATTCGAAGCGTTCGCTGTATCTGCTCATCACGCGAGACAGCGTCAGTCGATGCAGATAGATAACTGCAAGCAGGATGGCCCCGTAAACAAGAGTGCGTTCGAAGACCATGGGTAAAAGTCTTCGGCGGAAAATGTAGTACGCGAAAATCAGTGTCGGAACCAGGGGCGAAAGATTCGTGAGCAAACGTAGTGTCGGTTCGTAACTGGATTTTCCGTGCGTCAGAAGATACGCATTGGCAATCGCAGTGACAATGACGATTCCAATCGAAAATCTCACCAGGAAGCGACGAGCCGACGGAGATTGGCGAATGAACTGGTCACGGTTCCGGAAGAACAGCCATGCTGCAGTGAGGTTCGAGAAGTTTAACCACAGTATGTACGGCACGTGAAATCGGGCGGTGGCGACCATGAAGTCACGACTGGCCAATTGTGCGACAGTGATCGCGACCACAGGAAAAAACAACAGCGGGGCGTAGACGCAAAGATATCGATTGTCTGTTTTGGGATGCGGAATTGCGCCTGTGTGTTGAATTCGCAGACTTGCGTGGAGCATTCCGCAGTTCAGCAGCAGCAGCCCAGCGGCCATCGCAATCATGCACAGGCAATCGAGTTGATTGGCTGTTGGCCCCATCGTGTCGCGAAGCAGTGCATGCAGGAAACTGCCGACGTGCCAAAGTGTGGCTGCCACAAGCGTCCATTTTAGCCAGATCGCTGTTAGCGGTCGGTTGACTCGTTCAAGCACAACAAGCAGCAGCACTGTGTCAATGACAGCTGCAAATCCGACGCAGAAGAGTTCAATCTGAGGCAGCATTGGCTTGCGGGTTACTCGTTAGCTCGGGGGGGCACGACAGGCGTGTGCTTGTAATGGAATTGTTTTGGCATGATAGCGATGGCCCGCAGAAAGTGCAGTATGTCCGAAGGATTCGTCACGGAATCGTCAGGCCGTTCAGTGATCCTGGTGTTGTCGAGAGAGATTCGGGGTGAACAAGACAAATGTCGCTATCGAAGACTGCAACAGTTCGATCGTCAATTGAGATTTCGCCGATCGCCGGATCTCTGTCAGAATCACGCATGACGATCAGTTGGCGTTTGCCGCCGCTGAAGGTTAGCTGGTATGTGAGTCGATTATTCGAATTGTTTGATTCAACGATTCGCTTTTGAACAGTGTAAAGTTCGTTTAGCAACAAAAGTGAGTCGCCAGATTTTAGCAGCAGAAGCCTTCCTGTGGTTGGAGCAATTCGAATTCGATCCACGTCGTACCACGACATTGCCAGCTGTTTTGTTGCCCTGAAAATGTCTTTAAGAATGCGCATGTTGTGATTTCCTGAAAGTAGCGCAAGGCATCGGTCTTGTCCGGTCTTGTGGTTAGTATTCCCAACGGATGGTTCGTTGGGGATACCAACCTGCTGCGAGATCGCTCTGAATCGCAGCAGGTGATTCTTCCCACAATAGACGCGGCCTGGTTGTTGAGGCATAGCACAATCAGCCACCAACGCGGGCCTTTAGTGCTTCCAGTTCTGAGGCGATTCGGTCCTGACGTTCCTGGACTTCAAATTGTCGAGCCAGTTCATCAGCATCCGGGTCTTTGCCATCCATTCGATCCCACGCTTCAGACAGTGCTTCTTCGCGATCCACTTTTTCTTCAAAGCGGTTGAACTGTGCCAGGGCCGATTGGCTGGATGAACGGTCCATCGCGGCGTTGATTTTCTGCGTGGATTCGGCGCGGGTCATGCGGGCTGCCAGCAGAGTCTTCTTTTGCCTGGCCTGACGAATCTTGTCTTCAAGATCGCGAACGGCGTTCTGGAGTTTGCCGACTTCAGCCTTCTGTTTAGCGTGTTCAGCCGAATATCGGTCGGCTCGTTCCTGAGCTGCCAGTTTCTGTTCCAGAGCCGCTTTGGCGGTCGATTCGTCACCGCGTTTCATTGCGGTGGATGCTCGTTCCAGCCATGTGGCGGATTCAGCGGCTTCTCGTTCGGCACGTTTTCGCATCTGGATTTCGTCGGCGACGGCTTCTGCCACGCTGCTGCGTACTCGATCAAGTTCCTCTTCCATGTCGATGATCAGTTGGTGAAGCATACGTTCCGGGTCTTCCATTTTTTCCTTCAATGAGGTGATGCTGGATCGCATAACAAGACTGAAGTTTGAGAGCCATTTCATGATCGTGATCCTTCTAAAAATGTGTTGGACGTCTAAGTTAACGGTTTGAATAATGTGCCGCGTGATAAAGCACCAGGCAGCGAAGATGGTTGGCTTGAATGCACTGAGCGTGTCTTCAGGAACATCAGGAATCGGATCGTGCCAACTAATTCCAGGTGGCAAGTTCAGCTGACATTATGCGAATTTTTGCCAGCAGTTTTTCTCGATGGTTTTCGCAGAAGGCCGCCAGTCCAATGACGGCTATTCCAAGCAGGATGCCGCCGACCCACAACAACAATGGGTTGCTCATGGTCGTGTGCACAGTCATTGCAATCAGATCAGCAAGAAGGAAAGCCGTGCCTGCGTACACGAGAACTCGAATTCGCAGACCAATGGCCACCAGGATGATGATCACACTTAATACCAGCAACGTGAGCATGTGTGCCCAGCTTCCGTCCAACACCTGCGACAACGGCGAGACTAAAATTGTGAGTGCTCCGATGTAACGCAATGGGTCGTGAGACGCTGCTGGCAGTTCCTTTCGCATCAGTTCTACAAATCCCAGTACAGAAAGTCCGACTGGTACCAGATAGAATTCCAATGCCGTGTAGTTCAGGGAATTCCACAGCAGCATCAGGCCGACGTTCATGATGGCAGCTGCCCCAATGGCGAAGATTCTGCGGCGTGTTACCATTGCCTGCTGAAAGTAGATTCCGGCTGCAAACATCATTGCGAGTGCGTTCTTAGCCGTCTCCAGATTGTTTGAAATGGATGAGTGGCGAATGATTGCCATGGCGGCCACGGCAATCGGTAGACTCTGGCCGATGAACTTCATAGGGCGACGCGTGATTCGCAGGTTGTTGCGATGCTCTGCCGCGTAGGCAAGTGATAGTGCGGCGACTGACGTGGTTAACAGGATGAACTGACTTTTGCCCGCTCCAAAGCTGAAGAAGCCCTGATTGAACAAAAACAAAACCGCCATGCCAACAACCGCACACGCAGACCAGACAGATCCTTCCTGCTGACGTCGAATGGCCTGAAGAAGTTCGGCGACTGCAGCGACCAGAAACGCAGTCAGGAAGACTACGGTTGATGCCATGGGCACAATTGGCCCGTATAGTGAAAGCAGTGCCAGCACAAAAACACCTGCTCTCAGCAGCGCGGTCCACGTTCGCATGATTACTGAATCAAGTTGTTCAGATGGTCGGTCCAGCACCGCAATACTGATCGCGGCAGTTAGAAAGACAAACGGAACTGCAGCCAGGACTGACTGTGTCAGCACTGACACCACCATGCCACTGCATCCTCCCATTGCGGCGGCAAGAAGCAGCAATTGAATGTTGGCCATGATTGCCAGAAAACTCAGTTGTTGTTTGTTGGTCGCTATTCGATCAACGATCGCGAATGTGCCTATGCAGATCGCAGCAACCAGTCGCAGTACAGGACTGAACGACAGGCAGCTTGCCAGCAACAGCGTAATTAACCAGACTTCACTTACCTTCAGCATGGCGGTTGTTACAGCCGGTTTGAGAATTGACTTCGGCAGTTTTGTGCAGGCAATGAAAATTGCCGCTTCGATGGCAGCCCACAGCAGCATGCACCACGGTGCAGCTATCGGAAATCCCGCGGAGATGATCACGCCGCTGACCCACAAGGGCACAATGCCCGCGGCGGCGATGCCAGCGGTTCGACTGCGGAATACCAATGTCGCTGCCGCAAGCCAGACAACGGTCACAGTTGTGGCCAGTCCAATCGATGCCGAGGCAATGTTGGTGGCACTGAAGACCGCAGCATGAACAGACAGCAGCGAGGGCAGATGAAACGCGGCGGCCAGACACGACAGGACCACAAGACTCAGATCACAAAGTGGCACAACAAAGGCCTGTGTCAGTCGTATCCAGCCGCCCGTTGTTTCATCATTGGGAGCGTTGAATTGCAGAACGTTTTGCGAATTAAATCCCAGGGCAAGTCGCAGATCTGCCAGTGTCGATTTTTCTGATATCTGACCGGTCGTTTTCAACAGGAAATAGCAGATCAGCGAACTTGAGGCAGTCACCAGTGAAATTCCATTAAGAAATTCTGACATGGAATAGTTCAGTCCGGCCGCGGCACGCACTGCGGCAAAGCCAAGCATCGACCAGAAAGTCAGACCGGACAGGTAACGAGGATTTCTTAACGTGTACAGAACAAACGCCAGCATCAACAGTACGAATTGCATGATAGCGGCGTTGCTCAGCTGATCGGAAAAGTGTACCAGTGAGTGGCCCACCCAGTGTGTTGCCAACAGAAACGCCGTGACGTAGCCGGTCAGTTGGCTGAGGCATCGGTTGCTTCCGTCCTGGGTCTGCAGCCACAGCGAGTGTCCTGTTAGTCTGTTCGTGTTGACATCGCGATGTTGAACAATGCTGTTGGCATGCAACGGAATTGTGTTCAGAATCCTGTCCGGCAATCGCGTTGCTGTAAGTGCCACCGCAAGTGCTGCAAGCAACGCGGGCGTCCATTCCAATGCGATGTTGGTGTATCCCATGTTGTTAAGTGCGGCAATTGACATGCCCGTTGCAACAACCAGGCTAAGCTGCGACGTCAGAACGTATCGACGGTCAGCAAACAGCATGGCGAACATCAGAGACATAACAACGTAAGCTGACGACACAACGAACAGTGACACTTGATCTGTGATTGATGCAACAAACAGCACGGCGCTGACCAGGGTTACAAAGTGCTTAAGTGGAGCACTGAACGCCAACTCTTTGCGATTGGCGAACCATCTGCTGGCAATCGCGAACACTGACAGTAATGGTATGTAGGTAATTCCGTACAGTGAAAACGGAACTCGTTGTCGATTGATCGCCTGAGCCGCACCGTCCTTCATCGCTTGAACGACATCAGAAAATAAAGTCGGACTGCACTGGTAGGCGACCGTCGCACAGATGATGCCAGCCCAGACAAAGCCCGTGTGGCGAGTGTCGCGAGCGGCCATCCACATTAACACAGTCGCAATAATTGACGTTGGAATGACGGCATAAGTGGTGGTTCCTGTGTAGCTGAATCCTTTGAAGGACAATGCCATGCCCAACGCTGTCAGTACCAGCCCGGAAAAAATGGGAACGACGATATGCCACGGAAGCGGGCGTACAAGATTGCCAGTTCGCTGGCGAAACACGTCTGCCACAGTTCTGGCTGTGACGAATACCGTGGCGGCTACCAACACACAGACAAGCCCCATCCATTGCATTGGAACGGCATGCACGGCTTTGGTGGCAATCAGGACAATAAACTGCAGTCCCAGCATTGCGATTGGCAGAAAACCAAAAACTCGAGGCAGGCGATGTTCTTCCGCCAACCAGAAGATATGTCGATTCACCTTTAAGATGCCGGCTGAAAATATCACCCACATGATGGCGGTGAATGCAAATGCCGCTGGTGCCGAATTGAATCGCGGCAATGCACCAGCGATGCTAAGCAGACAAAAGCTGGCCAGAAACGTGGTTTGGCGTCCTTTCAGTACGTGATCTAGAATTCGGCAACTGGCGAACCACAGAAACGCAATCGCTGGAACCAGCAGTCCGCATAGTTTGATGATGTTGAGTGACTGCGTTCCGGAACTGGCGGTCAGCCACTGCAGTGCCAAAAAACTAATCGGCAGCAGCAACAGGGTCAGCGAGTACAAAACTTTGTAGGTGGATGTCAGCCCAAGTCGCAGGCGGCTGACTTCGGCGGCCGCGTAGATGAGTCCCGTGTAACCGAGAATCGTCAGAAAACGCATTGAATTCGACCAGTTAGGCCACGCCTTTGTAACAAGCATCAGTGAAGAGCCAAACACGATGCAGGCACCAACGACCAGCAGCCATTTAATGTTTTTCTCTTGAAAGAAGCTGTCCAGAAAGCGTTCCAGAAAAGACCGCTGACTTGCTGTCGGTCCATCTTTGTGATGCGATGGTTCGGCACCGTCTATCGGGATGGAAAGTTTTGAATTGAAGTGTGTTTCTGACATGACCTGAAACCTCCTTTTGTCTTGAGGAATGTTGTGCTCAGGTCACTAAGTCAAATACCGTGCCAGATTGTGGTTGCTGGATTGTTGGTTTTATGTAACTGGTTGTGTCGCAATACGTTACGCGTGATTTTTTGGTTGTCGAGTCGCAGAGTTGGCGTTCTCGTGCAGCGGCAGCACTGCAGGTGATTTGCAGTGCGAATACTGCAGGTTGAAATTTGAGTACTGGGCGGTGTGAGTTTGCTGATGCAGTGATATCCTGCGACGTACAGGAACGTTTGAAGTTTCACAAAGGTGGTACGAATGAGCGGTGATTATCAACGTCGTTGTCCAGTGTTCGGGATTTTGGCTGTGCTGTTGTTGAGCGTTTGCCTGAGCGACTGCGAAGTTGTCGTGATGGCGGACGAGGCTGGTTTGTTTTCAGCGAATGCGCTTATTGGCAAGTCCTTTGTCGCAAAGGATTCATTGGCGAAGCCTGTTGATGACTTGTCAGACGCCAGACAGTGCCTTGAAGGATTGTGTTGGACGGCCAGTGAATTCTCCGTCGCCTGTATCGAATCCGATCAATTTGGTTGCAGCGCAGCGCTGACTTTTCATTCTGCTGTGGATTCAGGGCATGCTGAAAATGATCAGGTTGTGGTGGAATGGTATGGCGTCACCAACAAAACCGGGTTGTTACAGAAAGCTCCGGCTGTTGTTGTTGTGCATGAATCCGGTAGAGGCATGACGGTTGGTCGCATGGTGGCTCGCGGACTTCGCGACCGTGGACTGCACGCATTTATGGTGCAGTTGCCATTTTATGGAAGTCGCCGTCCGCCAGGCATGCGTTCAGAAGATCAGGAATTCGCGACGTTGATGCGCCAGGGAATTGCTGATGTGCGGAGGACTCTTGATGCCGTAAAAACGTTGCCAGCGATTGATGGTTCTAAAGTCAGTCTGCAGGGAACAAGTCTGAGAGGATTTATTGCCGCTACAACTGCCGGATTGGATGACGCCTTCTATCGCACGTTTATACTTTTGGCAGGAGGCAATTTGCCCAATCTTGTCGCCAGGGGGCAACGCGAAACAGCGGATCTGCGCGAATTGTTGAAGCGGCAGGGCTACGAAGGTGAACGGGTTCACGACTTGTTGAATCGGTTTGAACCGAACCGGCTGGCACACAGAATTAACAAAGATCGGCTGTGGCTGTACGCCGCAACATTCGACACTGTGGTAACGGCCGAAAGTACTGATTCGTTTGCGAAGGCAAGTGGTGTGGCATCCAGTCATTACATCAAAATGCCAGCCAATCATTATTCCGGTGTGCTGTTTTTGCCAATGGTTCTGGACAATATTGCCAAAGAGGCCAGTGGTGCCGAATTGGTTCGGCATGATTGAGCATATGAACGTATCGTCAAGCCATCGCGCGTTGTCGTGTGGTGATTAATTGCGTCAGGATGCAGTAATGCCGTGTGCGTTACGGCTGGCTTGGCATGTGCGGCTGTTGGTGTTAGTTTCACCACAAAGTCACGTGCTGTTGGTTTTCAGCGAATAGCTGATTCTTTCTGTTTGGAGTAACTCATAAGTGAAAACGATTCTTCCATTCTGTCTGTTGTTGTTGGCGTCTTCTGTTTGTCTGGCTGACAAGAACGTCGATATTTCTCCCGTGTTGGCTAAACCCATTGCTGTGGTTTTGGACGAATCTTTTGACGCGGGCGATCTTGATAAAAAGGTTTGGGCGGCGGTTAAGGGAGATTGGCAGAGTGCTGATGGAGCGATTGTTGGCAAAGAACTGAAAGCCGATATGCATGCGGCAGTGCTGAGTTGTCAAAAGAAGAATCGAAATTCCGTTGTACGGTTTTCGTTTAAGCTTGATGATTCAACGGATGGGTTTCACTTCAGTTTGAACTATGCCAGAGGTCATCTTTTCCGAGCACTTGTTTCTCCAACCGGATTGGTTGTGAGAACGGATGCGGACAAGAAAGATAAGTCGATCAAGAGCGAAACAATTGGATCTGCCAAGGGAACGTTTGAGCAGGGTAAGTGGTATACGATGCAGGTCGAAATGGTGGGAAACAAAGTTGTGGTGATGACCGACAACGGACTCAAAGTGACTGCCGAAAATGCTCGCCTGGACGCAGACAAGCCGAACTATCGGTTTGTCATGCGTGGTGAATCAATAAAGATTGACGACGTGAAAATCTGGAACGCCGAATAGGTGCCAATTCAGGATCCGTTGAAGACCTACCGCAGCGCGGACACGTTTAGTGCGGAATCGCCGTGGTGGATTTTCCTCAGACCGGTATGGCGACCTCGTTTAATGGATCGTTAGCCGCCGGATTCGCTAGAACCCCGGGGTTCCGAAAGCGGCGTCCGAAGTCTGGAGACTATGGATCTTTTACGGTTCCGTTCAGTGAGAATGGTTGTTTTCAATTCAGGCTGAGTTCGCTTCTGAAGTGTTCCGGCGGCGACAGAGCCCCGAAAACTCGGCTTGTCCTGTGCGAATTCGTGTGAAACGTCGCGTTTCGGCCCATTTCGAGTAAGACTCTTGCGGGTTTTATCGCGAGTTCTGAGATTGGCGTTGCCAATACAGGCATTGGCGAATTGAGACTTTCAGACGCTTCTCTACAATGCCGATAGCGATCGCAACAAGGTCAGGCTAAAGATCGACGCAGCCTCACCATTTTTGTGTACTCAATCGATTTCCTTTTCAGCCACACATCAAACACTAAGTCTTCCAAAATGGCCTCAATGAACCCTTTCGGTGCTGAAGCGATTCTTTCAACCTCAGCCGGCGACGTAAAGTATTTTAGTCTTCGTAAACTCGCCGACGACGGTATTGGGGAAATCAATACTCTTCCGTTTTCTATTCGTGTTTTGCTGGAAGCGTGTTTGAGAAACGTTGACGGCTTTATCGTTAATCCGGATGACGTAAACAATCTTGCCAATTGGAACGCCACGGCTCCCGCTCAGGTGGAAGTGCCGTTTAAGCCGGGGCGAGTTGTTCTGCAGGACTTCACCGGTGTGCCGGCTGTTGTTGACCTGGCGGCGTTGCGAAGTGCAATGGTTAGAATGGGTGGCGATCCGAAGAAGATCAACCCGCTGGTTCAATGCGATCTGGTTGTTGACCACAGCGTGCAGGTTGATGAATTCGCCAGCCGCTTTGCATTGAAGCATAACGTTGAAATTGAATTTGAACGCAACAACGAACGCTATGAATTTCTTCGATGGGGGCAGAAAGCGTTTGAAAACTTCAGCGTAGTTCCGCCTGCCACTGGCATTGTTCACCAAGTGAATCTGGAATATCTGGCCAAGGTTGTGATGGTGACCAATGGCGTTGCTTATCCAGACAGCCTTGTCGGAACTGACAGCCACACAACTATGATCAACGGCCTGGGCGTTGTTGGCTGGGGCGTTGGAGGCATTGAAGCGGAAGCCGTCATGTTGGGGCAACCGGTGTATATGCTGACGCCTGAAGTTGTGGGCTTTAAGCTGACAGGTGCTCTGCCGGAAGGTGCAACGGCGACTGACCTTGTTCTTACCGTTACTCAAATGCTGCGAGCTCACGGTTGTGTTGGCAAGTTTGTCGAATTCTACGGCGAAGGTATGGCAAAGCTTGGTCTGGCCGACCGAGCGACTTTGGCAAATATGGCTCCGGAATACGGTGCCACCATGGGCTTCTTCCCTGTCGACGGAGAAACACTGAACTATCTACGTCGAACCGGTCGTCCGGCTGAGCTTGTCGATCTGGTTGAACGATACACCAAAGAACAGGGCTTGTTCCGAACGGATGACTCGCCGGAACCACGCTTCAGCAGCACTCTGGGTCTGGACATGAGCACCGTATTGCCATCATTGGCTGGCCCCAAACGACCTCAGGACCGTATTTTGCTGAAAGACATGCAACCTTCATGGAAGAAGGACCTGGGCACAACGTTCGCCAAGGCAACTCCTTCTGCACCAGTTAAGGTTGAGGAAGCTGGTTCAACTTCGGAGATCGCTGATGGAGCTGTTGTTATTGCTGCGATTACCAGTTGCACCAACACCAGTAACCCCAGCGTAATGGTGGGAGCTGGCTTGTTGGCCAGAAATGCCGTCGCAAAGGGTTTGACTCGCAAGCCGTGGGTAAAGACAAGCCTGGCTCCCGGATCTCGCGTTGTGACTGAATATCTTGCTAAGGCTGGTCTGGATAAGCCTTTGGATGAACTAGGCTTCCAAACCGTGGGCTACGGCTGCACAACCTGCATCGGTAACAGCGGGCCCTTGCCGGATTCCGTGGCAAGTGCCGTAACCGGTGGAGATCTTGTGGCGGCTGCCGTGCTGTCCGGAAATCGCAACTTTGAAGGTCGAGTTAATCCGTTGGTGAAGGCTAACTACCTGGCAAGTCCTCCGTTGGTAGTGGCTTATGCATTGGTTGGCACCGTAGATGTCGACCTGGACAACGATCCAATCGGGCAGGATCAAAATGGTGCTGATGTCTTTCTAAAGGATATCTGGCCAACTCAGGCAGAAATCGCGAGTACAATCTCCGCTGCTATGTCTCCCGAGATGTTTGTTGAACAATATGCCGGAGCTGCAAATGGTCCGGAAGAGTGGCAGGCGATCAAAAGCTCTGACAGTGCTCTTTACGAATGGAACGACAAAAGCACCTATGTGCAGGAGCCTCCGTTCTTTGTTGATATGCCCGTGACCCCGTCGCCAATTGCAGCAATTGAGGGTGCTCGCTGTTTGATTTCCGTGGGGGATTCCACCACAACAGACCACATCAGTCCTGCCGGGGCGATCAAGCCAGACAGTCCAGCTGGAAAGTACCTTCAGGCGGAAGGTGTGGACGTTAAAGACTTCAACAGCTACGGAAGTCGCCGCGGCAACGATCGAGTCATGACTCGCGGAACGTTCGCAAACATTCGTTTGAAAAATCTGTTGGCTCCTGGAACAGAAGGCAGCGTCAGCATTTACTATCCAACGGGCGAACAGACTTCGATTTACGATGCCGCCATGAAATACAAGAAGGATGCGACTCCTTTGGTGGTGCTGGCCGGTGCCGAATATGGCACCGGATCGTCTCGTGACTGGGCCGCAAAAGGTACGTTTTTGCTTGGCATTAAAGCTGTCATCGCTACCAGTTTTGAGCGTATCCACCGCAGCAATCTTGTGGGTATGGGTGTTTTGCCGCTTCAGTTTAGAGAAGGCGAGAGTCGCGAAAGTCTGGAACTTGATGGAACCGAAGTCTTCGATATTCGGTTGGATGATTCACTTGAGCCTCGACAGGCAGTAGAAGTTACGGCACGCAAGGCGAACGGCGAAGAGGTTCACTTTGTGACAACATGTCGGATCGATACGCCTGTGGAGGTGGTGTACTATCGCAACGGTGGAATCCTTCACACAGTGCTGCGAGAACTTGCTAAGAACTAGTGGTGTGTCTCTGGCGTTTGTTTGCAGAATTCGATTCCGAGGTGCCAGGTCGAAAATAACCTGGCCTTCGGAGCCCGTGTAGACACGGATAATTTGGCTACTTCGTGTTTCGGCAAATGTCTGATGCGTTTGCATGCCCAGAGTCTGGATTGATTGAGATGCATCTGATCGTTTACACAAGTGAGTTTGCCGGAACCGACAGTGAACTTGAATCGACGGTTGAGGCGATCGTAGCCAAGGCAAGAATCAGCAACCAGGAGAACGGTATCACTGGAGTCTTCTTCAATTGCGGACGCAGATTTCTGCAATTCATCGAAGGCGAGTTTGACGCAGTAAATGCCCTGATGGCAAAGCTCAGTGCTGACCCACGCCATCGGTATGTGTCAATTCTGTTTAACGACTCCGTGCCCGAACGCGGTTTTTCACGGTGGAGCATGGATCAATTCAACGTGGGAACCAGCGCCACGCTTGATCTCGAATATCTGCAGATGGTTCGAGATGCGTGTCGGGCAAACTTCCAAACGCGGACCGAAACGATTGTTTCAATCTTCAAGGGATTCATCGAATCCGATGAACTTGACTGACTGTGGATCGTAGATGTGCGCTGCTGGTATTCGTTATTCCTGTCGTCGCCCACCAATTTGCCCACGCTAAACGCACGGTTCCGGCCAATCAACGAGAGCTTGTTCTTGGGCAGTGCGTGGTTGCCGGTAAAGCAGGCGACCATAAGACTTGGTCGCCTTCCGCTCTGAGACTGTGAACCTATCCTTTGAAGTGCTTCGACTTGTTGAAGCTTTCTATTTATGGACGGTCAGCAAATGGAAGATCTGGCACTTTGAAGTGCTGTAGGTAAAGAAAGCGGTGACAAGTCGCCGCACTCCATAAATTCACTACCACTTCGCAAAAGAACGCGTAGACGCGTTCTTGCACAGCGAAACTCGACCAGCTTCGTCCACTGCAAAGGGGAGAGTGCATTCGCGCCGTGGGAAAAGTGCGCTGTAATATTGTACCGTATCTTACACTGGTTCAGGATGGATCCACGGTGCTCGATACGGGCGTCTTAGTCTTTGGTTGGCTTCTCTGTCGTTTTTGACAGTGTGGGTTGTTGGGTCCCACTCCAGAGTTCTGCCAAGATCCATTGCGACGTTTGCCAGAATGCAGCTGGATGATGAGATATGCCCCTGTTCGATATCGGCAACAGGTTTCTCCCGCGATTCAATACAGTCAAGGAAGTTCACCATGTGACCGCGAATCGCAGACGCAACGTGTCGTTCAAGGTCCTTTTCGGTTTTGTCTTCCGGGTATTTGTCGTATTCAAACAAAGCTTCACCATGCATTGATTTGCCGCCGCCGCGTGGGATGAAGTCGTACTTGTTCACATCCAGCTTCAGCGTGCCTTTACTGCCGTAGATTGTCGTTCCCCATGGATACTGAGGGTCAGGAGCGTCGCCCCAGGAACGGTGCTGCCAGATCACCGGGAAGTCGGGATGTTGGAAGGTTGCCGTTTGCGTGTCAGTAATGTTGGCTTTGGCTTCTGTTTGAACCAGAATGCCGCCGTTTGAACTGATGTGGCTTGGCCATCCAAGGTCCAGCATCCAGCGAGTCATGTCGTACATATGCACGCACATGTCTCCTACAATTCCGTTGCCATATTCCATGAAGGCACGCCAGCCGCGAGGGTGCACGATTTCGTTGTAAGGTCGCATCGGTGCGGGGCCGGTCCACATTTCGTAGTCGAGGTTTTCCGGAGGCAACGTATCGGGCGGGTTCTTTTGATTTCTCATGTGGTAGTAGCAATAAACTTCCACCAGTCCCACGTCCCCCAAAAGTCCCTGCTTGATGACCTTGTCGCGAGCCTCAATCAGGTGAGGAGTGCTGCGTCGCTGAGTCCCCACCTGTACAACTCGCCCCAGCTTTCTGGCGGCAAACAGCATGGCCTGGCTTTCAATGACGTCAACTCCCGTCGGCTTCTGAACCCAGACGTCAGCGCCTTTTTCCATAGCAGCAATCGCTGGTAATGCGTGCCAGTGGTCCGGTGTGTCCACCAGAACGATATCGAATTCGACTTCATCCAGCATGGTGCGATAGTCGCCGAACGTGCGCGGGGTGTTGCCGGATTTTTGACGTTCAGCCACGATAGTCGTCGCTTCGCTAAGCATGCGGCTATCGACATCGCACAGTGCCACGACTTCAACATCGCGAACCTGAATCAGTCGCAGCAGGTCGCATTTGCCATACCAGCCGCAGCCAATCAGGCCAACTTTCAGCTGCTTCTGAGGGCTGGCAGCGAAAAGTCGAGGCGAGAGTCCTGCGAGAAGTGCTGCGGAGGAAGCCTGCAGAAAATGACGTCGTTCCATAAGATGCAATCCCGGATGTTTATTGGTAAACGCGAGCAAGGCGTTTCATTCTGGCAAAATCATCCTGTGAAAAACAGTGACGAGAACGACTCATTGAAAGAGTCGTCGTCAGATTCCAACGAGGCCGTGCCTCAGACCATTCGACCTGCTGCTCGGAAACGCTTCGTTCTCGCTCTGAAAACCTGACTCAATGTGACAAGTTCGGGGCTTTAAGAAGTCCAGCTTCCGGCGTCAGTTGAAATCGGCACGCCAGCAAAACGTCAGTAACCGATTCGGGTATTCAGCAGGTGATTAGTATTCTCTACGTTGTCGAGAGCTGGGGATTCCCATTTGCTTGCGATACTTGGTGATCGTTCGACGTGCAAGTTTCAAGCCCTGCTCTGCCAGTGAGTCTACCAGTGCGTCGTCGCTAAGTGGTTTGACTTTGTCTTCGCCGTCGATGAGTTCCTGCAGTTTGATGCGAATTGTGTCCCATGCCACTTCTTCGCCTTCGGCTGTTTGCGTTCCGCCGCCAAAGAATCGTTTCAGTGGAAACAGTCCTCGCGGCGTCTGAATCCATTTTTCATCCACAGCTCTGGAAACCGTGGTGACATGTACTCCCACGCGATCCGCGATCTGTTGCATCTTCAGCGGACAAATAAACTCCGGCCCGTTTTCAATGAACTCGGTCTGGTGATTGATGATTTCCTGAGCCACCTTTTTTACGGTGCTATAGCGTTGCTCAATCGATTCAATCAACCATCGTGCGGATTCGACCTTCTTCTTGATCCACTCGCGTGTTTCTGCGGTTGGATTTTCTTTCAGCATTTTCGCATAGCGTGGACTGATGCGAAGTTCTGGTACATATTCGTCCAGCAGGCGAACGACGTAGTTGCCTTTGTCGTCTTTTTCGACGGCCAGGTCCGGCGTAACTCGCTGTACAGGGCGTTGTTCAAAGCCTCGACCAGGATACGGATTTAAGGTCTGAATCTGTTCGATTCCCACCTTAATCATATCGATGCTGTAGCCGGTGGCTTTTTGAATGATGGGCAGGCGATTGAAGGCAATGTCTTCCAGATGGTCACGCACCAGCACTCGCATGACTTCATGGAAGGGCATGTTGTCGGTGATCTGCAGCAACAACATTTCGTTGTAGTCTCTGGCGCCAACACCTGGCGGGTCCAGTTGCTGAATCATCACAAGTACTTCTTCGGCCTGTTCGTTAGTCAGGCTTTGGTCGTAAACGCGATTGAACTGCTGACAGATTTCGGCCAACAGGCTTTGCAGCCGGCCGTTATGGTCCAGGTGCTGGATCAGGTATTCGCCAAACTGGCTAAGTGACTGGTCGATGCTGTTGAAGCTGAATTGTTCCAGCAGATATTCGTGCAGCGACTGTGGTCTGGCCATCATGTTGGCCATGGCGTCGTGCTGACGGTCCATGCTGTCGGAAATCTGATTCGACGACTGGCTTCCGCCAAAGCTGACGTTGTCTTCGGGCCAGTCGGAGGATATTTCCAGCAGACGTTCGAAATCGGATTCGTTGTTCTTGTCGTTATCGTTGACCAGCTCTCGCTGTTCAACGTCTTTGTCCAGTTCGCGAGCTTCTCGTTTGTCGTCCGGACGAATCACTTCGTCGGCTTCTGAGAACGGCTGATCACGATCCTTGTCGACAACTTCCAGAGTCACATTTTCGACAAGTTCCTGTTCGATGCGTTCGTTCAGCGCCATCATGTTCAGCTGCAGAATCTCCATGGACTGGATCATCCGCGGGGCCAGCTTCATTTGCTGGCTCATCTTCATTTGCTGAGAAATGTTCAGGTGCATGTCGGAAACGATCGTCCTGAGAACTACAGGTCTGCGTCAATGAGACCAGCTTATGTCACAACGTGACAGCGGTACGCAAACGCGGTGCCAACAATTCCGGGTTTCTATTGATTCAATGACTAAGAGGGTGGTTTGTGTGAGTAAAGCACGATTCTAGAACGATTGTCGACCTCGCAGCGCGTCGGCCAGCATTTCTCGGTTGGCAAATTCCAACACGCTGCCCGACGCGATACCACGCGCAAGTCGTGTAATCTTTACATTGTCGTTTTCCAGTAGATTCGTAATAAACAAAGCTGTGCCGTCGCCTTCCAAAGTCGGATTGGTGGCCATTACCAGCTCTGTCACGCCGTCGCGTCGAATTCTTTTGATCAGTTGGTTGATGGTCAGATTTTCCGGACCGGTCCCTTCCAGTGGAGCAATGCGTCCTCCCAAAACATGGTAGCGACCGCCAAACGCCCCACTTGATTCCAAAGCGACAACGTCTTTCGGTTGCTCAACAACACAAATGACGGAGGCTTCTCGACGCGGATCCTGGCACAGGCTGCAGATTTCGGTTTCTGTCAGATTGAAACAGTTACTACATCTTTTGACAGACGTCTTTACGTTACGAATCGCGTCGGCCAGTGAGTTTGCTTCCGCCACATTGCAGGACAGCACGTAGTTGGCGAGCCGTTCTGCCGACTTTCTGCCAATGCCTGGCAGCTTGTTGAATTCGTCAATCAATCGCCCGACGCTGACGCCATAGGGGTGGTCGGTTGCATCTGATTTCATTCCAGCCATCCCTGTTGCCTTTTGATGATTCCCGCAAGCTTGCTTTGGCAGCCTCGCCCAAGCGTTGTGTGTTGAAACGTTTTTAAATCGTCGTGGTGTGATGTGTTGTATTCGGTTGACCAAGCGTTCTTGTGAATTGGAACGCTGCAATTACTTATCGCCGCCCAGTCCGAACTTTGACAATGCATCGCCCAGTCCCGGAATGTTCATTCCACCTGCAACTTCTGACATTGCGGCGGCTGCCGCTTCTTTTGCTTTTTGCAGTGCCTGGTTCGTTGCTGCCGCAACCAGTTCTTCAATCATTTCCACATCCTGGCTTTCAATCAAAGATGGTTCGATGTGGACACTGACAATTTTCATGTCGCCAGTCGCAACGACTTTAAGCATTTCGCCGCCGGAAATTCCTTCGACTCGCATTTCAGCGATTTTGTCTTTTACTTCAGCCATGCGCCCCTGGATTTGCTGAGCCTGCTGCATCATTGAGCCAAGATTTTTCAGTTGTTCAAACATCTTTAGTCGTCCTCATCTGTTTCCGCAACCGCTTCTCGCCGAGCCGGCGCGTCGGTAATCCTTACAACCTTCGCCCCGAACAAATCAACGACATGCTGTACGAAAGCATCCTGTTCGGGATCGATATCATTTCGTACGTTCAGCGGACTCGGGCCTTTAATTTGAGGCGGCGATTCCTTTTTATGTTCCTGAGATGTTGTTGGCTTGGGGGCTTCTGTTACCTGTGGTGCTTGCCTGGCAGATTCGGCGATGATTTTTAAAGAGATCAACGGGTCGACACCCGTTAAATTAGCGACGATTGATTGCAGCGAATTTCGATTTTCCGACTGCTCAATCACTCGCTTTTGGAAATCATAGGTCGAGCCCAAGCGTAATTCTAGTCCGTTTGGTCCAGAAATTGCTATTGACGTCAGTGACTTCAATGCCGACGACAACGTAAATCCCGTTTGTGAAATTACTTCCGTCAGGATCTGCTCCGCGTTTTCCTGTCGGAATTCGATCCGTCTTGATGGTTCGGGTGCCGTTTTTTGCGGCTCCGGTGCCTGAATTACGGATTCTTCAGGTTTTTTTTTTCCGGCGTCCGAATCGTCCGGCGATGCGCCAGCACTGGCGGCTGATGGACTTGCTGAGTTGGAAGCTGCGGGTGAAGCGCCTTCAACTGGTGCTGGCAGTGCAGGAAGTTCGCCGGACAGAAGTTTGCTGATTGCCGACAGGTTCTCCAGCAGCGCGATCTGCACCAGTGCCATTTCCAGAAGCACTTGAGCAAATGTGCTGCGAAGCATTCGCCCTTTGGCTTCTGAAAGTATCTGAAACGCGGCCATCACGTTTGGCATGCCCAAACGCGCTGCCTGTTTTTGGACGATTTCGCGGCGACTGGGACCAACACTGCACAATGGCACTTTAGCGCCCGCACTTAGCACGACCATTTGATCACGGACATATCCCACGCATTGATCAAGCAGTTCTCCGGATTGCACGCCGCCTCGGATTGCCGCGTCCAAAGTGTTCAATACTTCCCCCGGCCGGTGTTCGGCGATTGCGTCGAATAGCGCAATCAGCATGTCATCGCTGGCTGTTCCCAGCATACGGTGAACGTCGTCCGCGCGAACTGTCCCGTCGCTGAATGCCAGCAACTGGTCGAATAAAGATTGACTGTCTCGCATAGACCCGCGAGCTCGCCGCGCGACAAGTTCGACGGCGTCGTCTTCGACTTCAAAGCCTTCGGCGGTGGCAATTTCTTTCAGGCGTTTGCCGATTGATTCTTCGCCGATGGCGCTGAAGTCGAATCGTTGACATCGTGAAAGAATAGTGTCGGGAACTTTGTTTGGTTCCGTCGTGCAGAACACAAACTTCACATTCGGAGGCGGTTCTTCAAGCGTTTTCAGAAGTGCATTAAAGGCTTCTCGGGTAAGCATGTGAACTTCGTCGATGATGTACAGCTTGTACTTGCCCTGCATCGGTCGGCTGTTGGCGTTGGCTCGCAGCGAACGGATGTCGTCGATACCTCGATTGGAGGCACCGTCGATTTCCAGCACGTCAACATCGTTGCCGGCACCAATGCCGTCACAGATTTCACAATTATTACAGGGAACGCCGTCCTGAACATTGGGGCAATTCAATGCTTTGGCCAGAATGCGTGCGCTGGACGTCTTGCCGACTCCGCGAGCGCCAGTGAACAGGTACGCATGAGCAACTCGGCCGGCTCGAATTGCATTCCGCAAAGCTTGCGAGACGTGTTCCTGGCCAACCACGTCGTCAAACGCCTGAGGGCGAAAACGACGAGCCAAAACTGTGTAATGTGATCCTGTGCTCACTGTTTGAATTTCCTCTCGCAGCGGTTGTCTTAGCCAGCCCGATGCCAACTGCGTGAATTGATGGCCAAAAATATGGCTTCCGGTCGGATATTTGGCTGGGGAACCCCAGTTTTCCTCCATTGTGACGTGTTTGGGCAATTTCATCTACTGACGACGTGTCTGGCATCAAAAACGTGACGATTATGTTCGCGAGCCTACCGGTCAATCGCCGTTTCACGCGTTTTCCGAGAATTTCCAGCGACATTTTTCCGGACAGCGCCAACCGTCGCTGGAATCTCTGCTGCGTTGAATGTGCCAGGTTCGTTGACGTGGGGGCACGCCGAAGTGCTGATTATGGAGAATTCATCAGGGAAGCTCGGTCTGTTCATCACCCAGAACGTCACGAAGTTTTGCCACCGCAAAGTCTCGTAATGGAACGACTTCAGGATAGGTCGGGTCGACGTCCAGCAACGCGTCGCACGACCGAATGACATCGACCCATTGTTCAAGACGTTTGGCAAGCACGGCTTTGTGCCAAACGGCGTCTTGCCAGCCTTGACTGCCCATTGTGGAAAGTTCAATCCACCGGTCCACCCAACGAATGGCTTGAGCGTTGTTGCCATGTTCCATAATCAGGATCACAAATGTTCTCGCACGGGAAGCGACGTTGATCGAATCCGTTTGGATCATTGAGGCGGCGTGCAGGACCTGTTGAAAATTTTCAGCGACCTCGTGATGCATCATCTGGCCAAGGACGGTGGCAATTGTGAAAAGTGCCTTCCACGTCATTTGATCACCATGCTTCAAATACCCGGGATGTTTGATCGATTGGCGATAGGCGGATCGTGCGAGTTCCAGTTTAGGAATCTCTGATTCAGCGTTTGCCGGGTTTCCGTCGCATTGCAATAGCCGCAGGCCTCCCAGAGCAATCATCAGCGATGCTTCCGGGTGTACTTGAATTGCCGTTTCCAGCGTCGCGATCGTGCTGGCGTGCGACGGTTGGGCACCAGCGGTTTTCTGGTCCAGCCATTTGCTAAAGACATTCTTAAGTTGAGTTTCCGTTTGTAAGGGCAGTCTCCAGTGACGTTCACGAAATAACGGTAACATGATGGTGGAAATTAGCTTGCAGACTTCGGTTAGCTGTGCTTCATCAAGTTCGCCCATTCCGGTGTCGATCGCCGGACTGTTCACAAGTGTGCCGGCGATGCCATAAAGCGTGGTCCAGTTGTTTAGTTCGTTACTCGAAAAATTCGCGAGCTCCAGAACCTGCTGTGCCTGTTCCGGAGCCAGGGTAAGAGCATGATGGAGTCCTTCCAGCAGGATGAAGTCGGTGTTCTCCGGGTACATTTGCCGAGCGACTTGAATGTCAGCTTTCGCCTGTTCCAGCATCGCCAGCGAAAGTTGAGTCGTGATCAGCATCATCCTTGCGCGATAATGGAATGGGGCGGTTTGGATTGATCGACGAAACAGCAACACTGCTTCGAGACTCGTGTCTGCCAACATGCCGTCGATGTAAAGACGGTCCGGTTCCGGTAGCAGTAGCTTTCGAGCGTGTTCAAAAAGAGTGGCTCCGTCTTCAGGTTGAAGGCAACCTGCCAATGCTAACTCTGCTTTCCAGAGTTCAATTTGACTATGTTCCGCTTCAGTATTCACCGATTTTTTGAGTTGGTTGGAGGAGTGTTCCTGTTCAGCCTGTGTCCAGTTGCTCAATGCGGATTCGATGTCGCCACGGATGAAGTGGGATTCCACCAGCTTCAACAAGACAAAAACACGTTCTCTGTGCCCCTGCCTGAGACTCTGTTGAAAGCGCTCAATCGCATTTCTACTTGTCCACGTTGCAACGCCAGCAGTCCAGCTTCAGCGGCGGATGCAGCCAGTTGCTGCTGCGTTTGCAGAGTGGTTTGCTGAGCCGAATCTCGCTGTTGCAGGATGTGGCCGACCCGGCCAGAAACAGCGACCAGCACGCAAACGGCAATGAACGCGATGGCTGACATTGTTGCCAACGCCGGTCTACGTCGGCACCACTTGCCGAGTTGCGTCATGAGTCCGATGGGGCGAGCGTGAATCGGAGTCCCGTTTAAGTATCTGCGGAGATCCTGGTCCAGGTCGTTCGCCGTTTGATATCGATCGGCAGGATTTTTTTGCAGGCATTTCAGAATGATTGTGTGCAGGTCTTTGCCAATTTGTTGCGTCGTCGCGGTTGAAATGCGAGCTTCCTGGTGCAGGACTCTGCTGATGACTTCACTTGTGTTGCCTTCAAACGGAAGGCATCCGCAGACAAGTCGATACAAGACAGCACCAAGGCTGTAGATGTCACTTCTTGCGTCTGAGTGCCCTGCTCTGCCGTCAGCCTGTTCGGGCGGCATGAAAGCGGGAGTCCCAACGATGTCGCCGTCATGTGTGAGCTGCTGGCTGGCGTCCGTCATCGCTGCCAGCCCGAAGTCCAGCAGTTGTGGAATTCCATTCTCCAGCATGATATTGGCTGGTTTAATGTCGCGATGAATTACGCCCAGGCGATGCATTTCACTCAACGCAGCAGCAAGTTGGCAGACTAGTTCTACGGATTGCCTGGCTGTCAGAGTATGGTTCCGCAGGTGTTGAGCCAGCGTTTCTCCATGGACCAGTCTGGTGACGATGTACGCGTGATCTCCGAACATGCCGGATTCAAACACCGGCACGATATTGGGATGGCTGATCGACGCTACAGCCTGAGCTTCTCGTTGCAGTCGTTGCCGGAGTTCCGGACGCAGATCGGATGATTGTGTCAACAACTTGATCGCGACTTTACGGTTGAGTCGGCTGTCAGTTGCTGAATACACCGTGGCAAAAGCGCCAGTGCCGACGACGTTTTCAATCACATAAGAATTGATCCGCGTGCCGCTTGGAAGCTGAGCGGCGGCGTTGGCTTGTTGTCCGTTTGAGTCTGACATTCGGTGCCAGATTTGTCGGGCTGTGCTGTCAGCACCGAAACGGCTATCGATTTCCGCCTGAGTTGGATAACTGCCGAATTTTCGTCGCAGACGAAATTCATGCTGAATGAGTTCGTTCAGAATTTCCGGATCTGATTTCAAGTTGGGAAATCGTGACAGGTACTCATCAAGGTTTGTTGCCATTGATCGTTGGCAACGATGCTCGAAGTCGATCATGACCAATTCGGCCAATAGTTCCAGATGTGGCTCTTCTGCCGTGGGGTGAAGAAACGCGTCCACCTGCGGCACCTGCCCCGTGGCCCATGCGTCTTCGAACGCGAGTAGAATGGGTTCATGGAGTTGCCAGTTGGTTAGTTTCATGGAGCTTCAGGCGAGTTTCTCTTCGCTTAACCAGGTTTCTCTTCTAACAACTCAGTAGCGACTTCGCGTACCAGAGCTAATGCCCGATCGACCGTGCGAGACGACACGCCAACGGCTTCAGAAATCTCATCAATCGAATATTCGTCCATTCTTAGCCGCAGAATCTCGCGATGCTTTTCGGGAATGCGGCTCATGATCTGGTCGAGCAGTTCCATCATGACAACCAATGATGACGCCGTGGGATCGCTGCCGGGTTGTTCAATGGGCGTGGATGAGGTGCCCGTTTCCTTTTGGACATCGCGTTCCAGCTGATGATGATATCGAATCGAACGCTGGACTTTGTGCCAGGTAATCGCGGCCAATAGTCGCCAGACATCCGTTGCCTGTTCAAAGCAAAAACGTCCGGCTTCGTGGCGAGCAAAAAAGCTTTTAAAGACGGATTGAACAATGTCTTCCGGGTCGACTCGCTGCTGCAATCGACCGGGTAATCGCGAACGAGCCAGTCGCAACAGTCGGTCTGCAAATTCATCCACAGCCGCCGCTTCGTAACCGTTGCGGCGGTGAATGATGTTGTCCAGCCAGACTGATTCTTCAGTTTGATCCATTGTCATTCTCTTCATCGAAGCGATGAGGCTGCTGCGCAGTTTACAGAGGCTCGTGATTCAAATCGTTCAGATTTGTCAAAAAAAACAGGATTGCGTGGCGTCCAGTGGGTGAGGACCGGCATTCACAGTCGCAATCGAACATTCCGCAAACGAATGATTGGGCCATGCCATGAGAACCCTGGTTGTCGTGATTTTTAACTGCTGCGTCTTTTACGGTGCTGCCGCCAGGACGAAAGCGGACGTGATTTTGCTGAGTACAGATTACGAATCCGGGCTGCCAATCGGGTTTCCGGGGACCGACGGGTAAACGGGACGGTTGCTGTGTCCAAACCGTCATTGACCGGCATCGGCTGGCTGTCCAAGTCACTCGATTTTTTTCTCACACTCCCAATTCGTCGTATTCAAAAAAGTTAAACAATTTTAAAGGGCCATCTCATGCTGTTTTTTTCTCTGCGTCAGTTGCTTTCCAGATCGTTCGGCAACGTGCATTCGCGCCGAGTGAATGCAAGGCAGCGAAGACCATCGAACACAATGCTGGAGTCGCTCGAGCCACGAGCTTTACTCAGCAGCGTAAGTGTGTCCGGTACATCGCTTAGCTTTGTTGCCAACGCCGGTGAGGCGAATACAGTCACTATCTCTGAGTCCGGAGGAATCATCACGATCATCGACACCACGGCTCCGATTACGCCAGGTGCCGGAATCACTGTGGTCAACGCCAACGAAGTCACAATTCCGACGGCGGGCCTGGTTGTGATCAACGTGAACCTCGGCGACATGAACGATTCGCTGGATATGTCAGCAGTCGGCCAGGTCGGAAGTCTGAGTCGCACGTCTCTGTTTGGCGGAGACGGAGATGACATAATGATCGGAAGTGATCTGAATGACGGCTTTACCGAAAGTCATGGAAATGATTCAATCGATGGTCGTGGGGAAATCAGCAACGATCAGTGGTTGGTCAATTCTGATATCAACATGACGCTGACTGACGCCGGGCTCACTATCGGTTCCGAATTCGATACATATGCAAACGTCGAATTCGTAAGTCTTGGCGGACTTCTAAGCGACAATACGATCGACGCATCAGCGGTTACTTCGGCCAGCGGCATTACCGGCGTCAATCTGACCGGCCGCGAAGGGAATGACACGCTGATCGGTGCTTCGGGAGTGCGAAATGGATTCCTGGATTTCATTGGAAACAATTCCTTTGTCGGTGGAGCGCTTGACGACGGCGTTCCTGCCTTTCAGGACAGCGACATGACGCTGACTGATACCACCTTCACAATTGGGACCAGCGTCAACACCCATGTTGGTATCGAGACCTTCGATATGCGCGGCGGTGCCAGTGGTAACACAATCGACGCGTCAGCCATCACTGCCGGAGGAGATGTGGCATTCGTTCAGATTATTGGCGGGAATGGCAATGATATCCTCACGGGCAGCTACCTGAATGACACGATTCGCGATACCGGTGGCATGAATGTCCTGGACGGACTCGGCGGTACGGATATTCTGATCATCTTTGGCGACACAGACCAGGTCCTCACAAATAGTACACTGTCAATCAATGGCATCGTCAGCACTCATGCCAACTTCGAGGACGTGCGGCTGCAAGGCGGTGCAGGGAATAACATCCTGGACTCCAGTGCCGTAACAGCGGCTTCAGGAATCAGTGCCATTTACCTGTCGGGGCTTGCCGGAAACGATTCGCTGCTGGGTGGTGACGTTGTCGAAATCATCGCGGACAACGAAGGCAACAACACAATCGATGGGGGCGGTGGTAATGACCGGTTTACCGCAACCGGCGACGTTGACATGACAGCGATTGATGGCACGTTGTTTGTCGGCACGTACGTCAATACATTTGCCAATGTGGAAGATCTGCGAATGACGGGCGGTGCTGGCGACAATGTACTGGATGCATCAGCATTGACGACCGCCAGCGGAGTCGCGATCAACGTAATTTCTTCGCTCGGCGGAAACGACACAATTCACCCCTCGGGCGACACCGGGATCAATTCAAACCTGAATGGTGGTGACGGAGCTGCCTCAGGGATCGACACGCTCGATCTTTCAAGGTTCCCCGTCACGCCGAACGTCAACATAGCCGGGCCCGGCACGTCCGACGGTTCGCGTGGAAATGTTGGTTCAAATATCAGTTTCAATAACATGAATCTAATCACGCTGCCGCCGGAATACGATTTCATGGCTGCAACTTATGCTGTCGTGGAAGGTGATTCGCCGAATACAACCAACGTCGTTCAGATCACTCGATCTGTGAATACTGCGATCGCGTCATCGGTCGATGTTGTGCTGACCGGCGGCACCGCAGTTGCTGGGGATGACTTCACTGTTGGACCAATCACCGTAAACTTTCTTCCCGGAGAAGTGACGAAGTTCGTCCCAGTTGAATTGCTGGGAGACAGTGATATCGAAGCGGACGAAACGGTCCTGCTGTCATTGGCGAATGGCATTTCCGGTACTGCCAACGCAACGGCTGTGCTGACCATTCTAAACGATGACGATGCCACCAATGCGGCTCCCGAGATCATCACCCTCACGACCGACGCCACGATGGCCGACAAAGCGTTGCCGGGCGAAACCGTTGCGTTGACCGCAACCTTCACCGATGCGGATACTGGCGATACTCATATCGCTACGATCGACTGGGGTGACGGTACAACATCGGCTGGTGTTGTGAATCAGCTCACGGGTGTGGTCACCGGCGATCATCAGTATTCCACCGGCGGATTGTTTGTGGTCACCGTGCAGATCACTGACCAGGACGGCGAATTCGACTTGGACTCGACTACGTCGATTGTGACCGGTGTTCGCGTCACGGTTGACGGCGTGTTGGAAATCGTCGGGACATCCGGCAAGGATATCGTGAATGTTCAGGAAGCCGGTCGACGCCGACATGGAGACTCGGGCGATATCAAAGTGGTCGCCAACTTTGATGTACAACGCAGACGAGGCCACGGTGGTTCGGATGGTGGCAGCGATGGAGGATCTGACGGAGGCAGCGATGGTGGCCGGGACCAGGGTGCAGATGTGTTTCGCTTTGACCCTGGTCTGATCAGGTCGATTCACATCGTGCTGTGCGATGGGGACGACCAGGCCACGATCGGGAACGGCGGCAGCGACGGCAGCTCCGACGGAGGCCTCGACATTCCTGCTCTGATCGACGGCGGAGCTGGCAACGACCAGTTGACGGGCGGTCGAGCAGCCGACGTCCTGATCGGTGGGTTGGGCAATGACAGGATCAGCGGAGGAAGCGGCGATGACATCATCCTCGGCGGCGCCGGTAAAGATGACCTCAGCGGAAACGCCGGTGACGATTTGCTGATAGCCGACATCTGGGCCTTTGAAGATTCACTGGCTGCTCTGGATAGTCTGCAAGCCGAATGGACTCGCGAAGACGTTACACATGAAAAAAAGTACGACCATTTGACAGGTGTCATACCAAGCGGGCTGAATGGATCGTATGTTCTGAATCTCTCAACGCTGATCAGCGACGGCGACCGCGATTCGGTACGCGGCGACAAAGGTCGTGATTTGTTTTTCGCGTCGTATCGGGACAGCGTCAAGGACAAGAAACGAAATGAGTGTCTATTCACGAACGATTGATCGTTCTTGTCATTTCACCAACGTCGAGCCGCGCGAACGGATCGGCGCCAATCATGGGCCAACGCAGAAGTGATGACGGCTCGAACTTAGAGCTCGCTGCTGACGAACTTGTTCTCCGCAGTCGTGCGTTCGACGCACTTCTGTCTTACGCCAATGACGGAGCTGCGCACCCTGGAAAGCTCGGCCCCAGTGTTTTCGTGATTGAATGTCGTGAGCCCATTCATTCATTCATTCATTCATTCATTCGTCGCTGCTGCTGTTTTGCAGTATCCGCGCTGTCGTGGCGAA